>SDBT01003869.1_pt1 | contig 25707 bp, 21 predicted proteins | sample 2277101 | NCBI WGS metagenome assembly SDBT01 (sample SAMN10404973, study PRJNA504765) | marine sediment metagenome | isolation source: marine sediment core GS10_PC15, 103 cmbsf | place: Arctic Ocean: Southern Knipovich Ridge | collected 2010 | reverse complement strand
CTGCGTTGCGCTTGATTGGAGTGCTCGACGTACTGCACGAGTACGTCTGCGCGCTCAAATCGGCGCGCGCCTTGTCCTCACACGCCCTCGCGCCCGCTCGCGACGCCACCCGTTGAGAAGTCCAGGCTAGTTCGGCTGGCGAGTGTTCCACGTGGAACATCCACAAACCGCGACTGGCGCCGCTGCTTCGCTGCTAGTACTGTGCTTCTCGCGGAGCATGCACGATTCAAGACCCGAGTCTGAAACGCGCACTCCATGGCGCAAAGAGAAAGGCCCCACGCCGCACATTCAGGGAAACGACTATCGGGGTTCTCTCTGAAGGCAAGGGCACAGCACCGAGAAGAGCGCTGTCCGGGGGCCAGACACAACAGAGGGCTCGGTAGCCAAGGGATAGGTCGTGGCGAGGATCATCGCCGTTACCAACCAAAAGGGCGGGGTCGGCAAGACAACGACTGCCGTGAACCTCGCCGCGAACCTCGCGGCGGCAGAATGGCGTACTCTCCTTGTCGACCTAGACCCACAGGGCAACGCCAGCAGCGGTCTCGGGATCTCTCTGGGGGAGAACGAGCCCAGTAGCTACGAGTTGTTGCTCGGTCGCAGCTCCGTCGACGACCTTCGCCGGTCGGTTTTCTTCGATCTCCTGCACGTGGTTCCCTCCTCCCGTGCTCTGGTCGGCGCCGAGGTCGAATTAGTCGGCGCGGACAGAAGGGCCTTTCGACTGAAGGAAGTACTCGATCCCGTTCGGCAAGACTACGACTTTGTGTTGATTGACTGTCCTCCCTCGCTCGGCCTTCTCTCTCTCAATGCCCTGACCTCGGCGGACAGTACTCTGATCCCCATTCAGTGTGAGTACTACGCCCTCGAAGGGCTCACGGACTTGTTAGACACGGTCGAGCGGATACGAGGTGGTTTCAATGCCGGGCTGCAGATCGAGGGCATCCTGTTGACGATGGCCGACGATCGCACGAATCTCTCTCGCCAGGTAGAGGCCGAAGTGCGCGACCACTTGGGCGAATTGGTGTTCGAGACGGTGATTCCTCGGAACGTGCGTTTGGGGGAAGCCCCCAGCTTCGGCAAACCGATTATCCTTTATGATCTGCGCAGCGCAGGCGCGCAGGCTTATCTGTCTTTGATGCGCGAGGTAATCAAACATGGCAAGGAAAGCACTCGGCCGCGGGCTTGACGCCCTGCTCCCGCAGAAGGCCCCGGCAGATGTCGACACCTCCCTCCGAGAGGTGGATATTGACCGTGTTCGACCGAACTCGCGTCAGCCGAGAGAATATTTCGATGACGAAGCGCTGGACCGGATGGCGGCCTCGTTGACGGAGCGTGGCATGCTGCAGCCTCTCCTCGTGAGGCGCGCCGGTGATGGCTTCGAACTGATCGCGGGAGAGCGCCGTTGGCGCGCCGCGCAGCGCGCTGGATGGCACCGAGTTCCTGTGGTCGTACGCGAAGCGAGCCAGATCGAAGCACTGGAGCTGGCCCTCATTGAAAACCTGCAGCGTGAGGACCTGAACCCGATTGAAGAGGCCGGTGCCTACGAGATGCTCGCCAAGGAGGCAGGGCTGACGCAAGAGGCCGTTGCCGAGCGTGTCGGACGAGAGCGCAGCACGGTGGCAAACTACCTACGCCTCCTGCGATTGCCGGAGCGGGTCCAACAACTCCTGATGGAGGGTGCCCTGTCCATGGGGCATGCTCGGGCGCTACTGGGACTCGACGACGCGGCTGCACAAATACGCCTGGCTGAAGCGGCGGTGAGTGGGGGATGGAGTGTCCGGCAAGCAGAAGCGAAGGTGCGCGCCGAGCGCAGTGGCCGAACGGCTCCGGGAGGCAAGAAAGAAAAAGACCCAGACACCGTGGCGGCGGAAAAGAAGATGACACGAGCGCTGGGCACGCCGGTGCGTATACTTGGTGGCGAGCGCGGACGGATCGAGATTCGCTTCGCATCCATAGAGGAGCTCGATCGGCTTTACGAATTGCTCATCAGCACGAAGACAAGGAGTGGCAAATGAATGGAAGCGGATCTGACCTGGATGGCCTGTTGGCGGACGGCACCCACGTCACGGGCACTCTGCGCTTCGAAAAAGCCGTGAAGATCGACGGCCAATTCGAGGGCAAGGTGGAGTCACCAGGCAAACTCATCCTGGGGGCAACGGCCAAGGTTGACGCGGAGCTCGAAGTCGGCGAGTTGGAAGTGGAAGGGGTGCTGCGAGGGGAAGTGAAAGCGACACAGCGCATCCTGATCCGGGACGGTGGCATCGTCGAAGCCAACATTGTTACCGCGAAGCTGGCCATCGAGACCGGGGCCATTTTCCGAGGCCATTGTGAAATGCCGGAGCCGAAGCAGTTGCCGAGCAGCGGACCCAGCGAGAAGCCGAAGGAGGTGGCTAAGGAGGGCAAGCCCAACGCCGGGCTCCCGGGCGCCAAGCCACCCCAGAACCCGGTGCAGACGTAGGGCGACAGCCTCAATAATACCCTCTTGTTGGACCCGAGAAACAGCTGTAAGTTATTGATTATAAAAGACTTATGTTAACGTCCATGACGTCCGTGGTGGGCTCTCCCCGAGCTTGACCGGGGACCTACCTGGTGTTACTAGCTATTTGATGCTGTAAACGCCCGAAGCTCGTTCCACGTGCTTCGGTCAGCAAACTCTGAAGAGATCAACCTGGAGGTAGCCGTGGAGCACGGCGTTAGCGTGACCGAAACTGTCATGATGTTCGCCCTGCAGCTCGGGGTGATCATCTTGGTGGCCAAGATCGCCGGCGAGATCACCGAACGCTATCTGAAGCAGCCGAGCGTTCTGGGAGAACTGATCGCGGGGATGATCATCGGGCCCTTCGCGCTGGGCGGGATGATTCACATCCCCGGAACACACGGGGCACTATTCCCGATCCTCGAAGGATCTGCGATCCCGGTATCGATCGAGCTCTGGGCCATAGCGCAGATGGCAGCAGTCATCCTGCTGTTCGTCGCGGGGCTCGAAACGGACCTCCCGAACTTCCTCAAGTACGCAGGACCGGCCAGCTTCATTGCCCTCGGCGGAGTCATCTTTCCGTTCTTGTTCGGGCAATGGGCCACTGTCTTCTTCGGCTACGCCGAGGGCTACATGGATGCGCCGGCGCTCTTCATGGGCGCCATCATGGTTGCTACATCGGTGGGCATCACGGCGCGTGTGCTCTCGGACATCCACAAGCTCGACACACCTGAAGGCGTGACGATTCTCGGGGCTGCGGTCGTCGATGATGTCATCGGGATTCTCGTGCTGGCGGTCGTCATCGGCCTGGCCCGCACCGGTGAGTTCGACTGGGGAAGTGCCGGCTGGACGTTCGGCAAGGCCGTTGGCTTCTACGTGACCTTCATGGTCGTCGGCCTGGCGATTGCCAAGTACATTGCCAAGGGGCTCGACTGGTTCAAGTCTCGTGGCGCCACTGTGGCACTCGCGGTTGCTCTCGCGTTCCTCGCAGCCGCTGTGGCCGAAATGTTCGGGCTCGCGATGATCATCGGCGCCTATGCGATGGGCCTCGTTCTTTCCGACACCAAGCTGGCCCACTACCTCGAGGAACAAACCGCCTCGATCTACCACGTCTTCGTGCCTGTCTTCTTCGTTGTCCTGGGTATGTTGGTGGATTTCAATGCGATGCGCGGGGCAATGGTCTTCGGCCTGACGGTCAGCTTCCTGGCCATCATCTCGAAGGTGGCCGGCTGCGGAATACCGGCTCTCGGGGTCGGCTTCAATCGCCGTGGCTCGTGGCGCATCGGCCTGGGCATGCTTCCTCGCGGTGAAGTCGCGCTCATCATTGCGGGCGTCGGCATTGCGGAAGGAATCATCGACTCCACGATTTTTGGCGTTTCGATTCTCATGACGATGATCACGACGCTGCTGGCGCCGATCTTCTTGGTGCCGGCCTTCCAGAAGGGCGGCTCTGGTCTGCGCAAGGGCGACGGTGGTCCGGCAGCGACGGCCGAAGCCGGCGGTGGCTCCGAGCCAACCGCGTAGAGGGGAAAAGCGATGCAGAAGATCTACTCATACTTCGGCAAGACAGACACGGTCGAGCTCATGAGGGAGGCCTTTCAGGAAGCCTTGGAGCGGCGTGAATACGAATGCGAGGTCGATGTCGTAGGGCCGATGGCTCCGCACGTGTACGCGTTTCGTAAGGGCAGAAATCTCATCAGCGTCGTCGTGGATGAAACCGTCGGCGAGAAGTGGGAAGCCGCGATGACCGTCGAGACCGAGCAAGCTGATGAAGATGTAAGCGCAGTAGTGGCCGAAGCGGTCCGCAAGTTGCTTGCTGACCTTTCGACACGGCTGATAGAATCCGTCACCGACGCGCCGACGAGGGCCAGGATCGTCGATGACTTGACCGGCGTTCTGGCAACGTTGAAGTAACGACGATGGAGGCTCCCCACAGGGCAGGCTCCTCTCGGCGACACGGCTGGCAGCGCCTTCCGGACCATCTATCTGTCGTTTCGAGCAGCCATGGGTTCGCAGTCCGACCCGAGCGGTGCCCAGTACCCACTCAAGAGGTCGTCTGACGCGTAGATGGAGAACTTTCCGCACCTTCCCACGATACTCTCGGTCGCCGCCGCGGCGATCGTAACGACCCTCATTCTGAACCGGTGGCTCTTCAAGCCGCTGAATCGGATCCTCCTGCAGCGGCAACAGCGCACCGACGAGTCGCTGCAGAAATTCGAGGCGGCGCAGGAGACACAGGCGCAACGTCTCAGCGAGGTCGAGTCGAACTTGGCGGCGGCGCGGCGCGAGGCCTATGACATCCGCGAAGCTGCGCAGAGAGCCGGACGAGAGCGCCGGGAAGAGCTAATGAAAGAAGCGCGTGACGCGGCGCAGGAAATGCTCGAGGCTGCGCGCGCCGACATCGCCGCCGACGTCCAGGCAGCGCGTGGCGATCTGGAAACCGAGGCCGATCGGTTGTCAGAGATGATCGCGGAACGACTCCTCGGCCGAAGCTTGACCCCACAGGGCAAGAGCGACTAGCGACCAATGAGACAGTCGACAGCGGATGAGTCGTACGCGTACCGGGCAGGTCGAGCAGCGTTGTTCATCGGTCTGCTCTTAGTCATCGCGTTCGCCGTGCCGTCGGCGGCCGCCGCGCAGCAGGAAGAGCCGGCCGTCGAACAACACGAAGCGGCGGCAAGCGAGCAGCATGAAGAGGAGAGCACGCAGGCGTCCCATGAAGGCGAGGGGGAGCTTACGGTGGAAGGCGAACACGTCGCCGGTGAAAGCCATGGCATGCCTTGGAGCGAAGTGATCTTCCGCTGGATCAACTTCATTCTCCTGGCGGCGCTGATGTACTGGGTGATCGTTGTCCCGCCGACCTTCATTCAGGAGATCTTCAGCTTCCCCGGCCTCAAGGTCGTAATGGCCAACCGTTCCGAGGCGATCCTCTCGGCGAAGGCGCTGGCGGAGAAGCAAGAGCAAGAAGCCGATCAGATTCTGACGGCCTCCGCGCAGCGTCTCGCTAAGATCGAGGGAGAGGTCGGCGGGTTACTCGGCCAAGCACGTGCCGACGGCGAGCGTGAGCGGCAGCAGGCCGACGAGAACGGTCGCGCGCAGGCCGACAAAATCCGCGAAACGGCGAAACGCGAGCTCGGAGCAGAGGCCACCTCAGCACAACGAAAGCTGCGCGAGCACGTGGCCCAACTCGCCGTTGGAATGGCGGAGAAGCTACTCAAAGAGAACCTCAAACGCGAGGATCAGCAGCGCCTGGTGGATGACTACATTTCTCGCCTGGGCGAGAGAGTCGTATAGGACGGGGCCAGAACCGGCCCGCCGGAGCGAACGAAGATGGTGAGTCGCAACGTTGCACGCCGCTACGCAAAAGGGTTGCTGGATGCGGCTGTCGATGCAGGCGAGGGCACGGACGAGCAACAACTAAGCGAACAACTCTCCGCCCTGTCCCGGGTCGTGGGAAGCCACGATGGCTTGCAGCTCGTGCTCATCAACCCTGCCATTGGCTGGGAGCGCAAGGCCAACATTGTCGCGGAAATCGCTGAGCGACTCCACCTGTACGGCCTATTGCGTTCGTTCCTGAGACTGCTTGCAGAAAAAGAGCGACTCGACCATCTGCACCTGATCGCGGAAGTCTTCAGCAACATGGTCGACGAGCATCGAGGTGTTGTGACTGCACAGGTGGCAACGCCCCTCGAGCTGGATAGCCCACAGGCGGCAGCGGTGCAGCAGCGACTGGCCAATGCGCTGGGGCGCGAGGTCCGATTGAAGACGAAGACGGAGCCCGAGCTATTGGGTGGCCTGGTGACGCGCATCGGTGATGTCGTGTACGACGGCAGCCTGCGCAGCCATCTTACGAGAATCCGCCGCCGATTGGGTTCGGCGTAAACGGCATCAACAAGCAACCGAAGCAGCGCTACGAGTGAGCCAAGAGTAGAACGGAGACCAGAGTATGGAGATCAAAGCCGAGGAAATCTCGAGCATCATTCGGCAACAGATCGCGGACTACGAGACAGAGATCGATATTCAGGAAGTCGGAACCGTGATCTCGGTTGGCGACGGCACCGCGAGGGTCTATGGTCTCGAGCGCTGCATGTCGATGGAGCTCCTCGAGTACCCCAATGACGTTTTCGGGCTCGCCTTCAACCTGGAGGAAGACAACGTCGGCTCCGTGTTGCTGGGCGAGACGTCCGCCGTGCGCGAAGGCGACACGGTCAAGCGCACCGGGAAGGTCGTCCAGGTACCGGTCGGAGACGAGCTGCTTGGACGCGTAGTAACGCCGCTCGGTGAGCCGGTCGACGGCAAGGGCCCTCTCGAGGCCAAGGAGTTCGCCCCGATGGAGCGCATCGCGCCCGGTGTCGTCGATCGACAGCCGGTGCACGAGCCGCTGCAAACGGGACTGAAGTCGATCGACTCGATGATTCCCATCGGCAGGGGCCAGCGCGAGCTCATCATCGGCGACCGCCAGACCGGCAAGACGGCGGTGGCGGTCGACACGATCATCAACCAGAAGGGCAAAGACGTCGTCTGCATCTATGTGGCGGTGGCGCAGAAAGAATCCACCGTGGCGCGCGTCGTGGCTACCCTCGAGTCCCACGGCGCGATGGAATACACGATCGTCGTAGATGCCTCGGCCGCGACGCCGGCGGCCCTGCAGTGGATGGCCCCCTTCGCCGGCTGCGCCATGGGTGAGTATGTGCGCGACAATGGCGGCCATGCGCTGGTGATCTACGATGACCTTTCGAAGCACGCCAACGCCTATCGTGAGATGTCTCTGCTCATGCGTCGGCCCCCGGGCCGTGAGGCGTACCCGGGCGACGTCTTCTACCTGCATTCCCGCTTGCTGGAGCGTGCGGCCAAGCTGAACGACGAGCACGGCGCCGGTTCGTTGACGGCGCTGCCGGTCATCGAGACCAAGGCGGGCGACGTTTCTGCCTACATCCCGACGAACGTGATCTCGATCACGGACGGGCAGATCTACCTCGAGACCGATCTGTTCCACCAGGGGTTCCGCCCTGCGGTGAACGTTGGACTGTCGGTTTCTCGTGTCGGAGGCGCGGCACAGATCAAGGCGATGAAGCAGGTTGCCGGCACCCTGCGCCTCGACCTGGCGCAATACCGCGAGCTGGCCGGCTTTACCCAGTTCGGTTCCGATCTCGACGCGGCGACCCAGCGCCAACTCGCTCGTGGCGAGCGCCTCATGGAGCTGCTCAAGCAAGACCAGTACGAGCCCCTGCGTGTTGCCAAACAGGTTGTCGGCATCTTTGCAGGAACGGGTGGCTACCTGGACCGTCTGAACGTCTGGCAGGTGCACGAGTTCGAGGAGGGTCTCTACGAATACCTGGACGTCAACGGCCCCGATCTCTTGGACGCGATCGAAGAGAGAGGCTCTCTCGACGACGAGCTGAAGGAGCGCGTCGTCGAGTTGATCAAGGCGTACAGTGAGGTGTTCTCACCGAAGGCTGCAGCGGAGGCCGTGGCAGAGGCAATTGAAGAGGACATCGCGGAGGAGGACGCAGAGGCCGCCGAGGCAGCGGAGGCTTAAGGCGAACCGATGGCTACTCTCTTAGATCTCAGGCGGCGCGTTCGCTCGGTCAGGAATATCCGCCAGATTACGCGCGCCATGAAGATGGTTGCGGCGGCAAAGCTGCGCCGCGCGCAAGAGAGCATCGTGAACACGCGTCCCTTCTCCGACAAGGTCTGGGAGGTTCTCAACGACTTGGCCGAGCGCACGGAAAAGCGTGAACATCCCTTGCTGCGCGAGGTGAAGGAGGAAAAGCGCATCACCGCCGTCATCATTACCTCCGACCGCGGCATGTGCGGCTCCTTCAATGCGAACGTCCTGCGACGAGCGAAAACGGCGCTGCAGGTCTGGGACGGTAAGGAGGTATCCCTGGTTCTGGTCGGCAAGATGGGTCTCAAGCGGTTCAAGAAGCAGAAGTGGCCCATCGTGGCGTCCTATCCGGACTACCTGATGGAGTTCGGCTTCGCCGAGGCGGCGGCCGTTTCTCAGGACCTGATCGAGACATTCACCTCGCATGACACCGACGCCGTCTATCTCATCTACAACGAGTTCAAGTCGTTGATGCAGCAGACTGTGGTGGTCGATCGCCTGCTGCCAATTATCGGCATCCGCTTCCCGAAGGACGAAGGCATCACGGCGCGCGATGCGATGCGCGCCGTCGCCGAGGTCCAGACAGGAGGCACCGCCGACATCGCGGGATATGGAGCCATTGGCCTCGGCGGCATGGCCTCAGCCTGGGCTGAGTCGAAGGAGGCCGCCGAAGACGCTGAACAGCTCGAGGCCCTCGATCTCGTCGACTTCATCTACGATCCAAATGTGGCGGAGATTTTCGAGCGGACGCTGCCGCGCCATGTCGAGATTCAAATGTATCGGGCGTTCCTGGAATCGGTGGCCGCCGAGCACGCCGCGCGCCGGGCGGCCATGGATAATGCCACCACGAACGCCGACGATCTGATCGATGATCTAACGTTGACAATGAATAAGATCCGCCAGGCGGACATCACCACCGAGATCCTCGAGGTCGTCGGCGGAGCCGAGGCACTGAAGTAGTCAGGAGGAGCAGCATGTCGAGCGCACTTGAGTCGTCGGGCGCCAGCACGACGGTCGGTCCCACATTCGGCAAGGTCGTGGCGGTCGTCGGACCCGTTGTGGACGTCGAGTTCTCAGCCGAAGACCTTCCGCCGATTTATCAGGCGCTGCGCATCAAGGACGACGGGGAGCTTTCGAGCGCCCCCATCGACATCATCGTCGAGGTCGCTCAGCACCTGGGCGAGAATCGTGTTCGCGCCATCTCGATGCAATCGACCGATGGTCTCGTGCGTGGAATGAAAGCTGTGGACACGGGCGGGCCGATATCGACGCCGGTTGGTGATGCCACGTTGGGTCGGATCATGGGTGTCACGGGTGATCCCGTCGATGGGCTCGGCCCAATCGAATCTGAGGAGCGCTGGCCTATTCACCGGCAGGCTCCCACGTTCGAGGATCAGCTCACCACGACCGAGCAGTTCGAAACAGGCATCAAGGTCGTCGACTTGCTGGTTCCGTTCCTGCGCGGCGGCAAGATCGGTTTTTTCGGGGGCGCCGGCGTCGGCAAGACCGTGCTCATCATGGAGCTGATCCACAACGTTGCCACCAAGCACGGTGGTTACTCGGTGTTCGCCGGTGTCGGTGAGCGCACGCGTGAGGGCAACGACCTGTGGCTCGAGATGAAGGAATCCGGCGTCATCAAGCAGACGTCGCTCGTGTTCGGCCAGATGACGGAGCCTCCTGGTGCACGTTTACGCGTCGGTCTCACCGGCGTCACCGTGGCGGAGTACTTCCGCGACCAGGGCCAGGACGTGCTGCTTTTCATCGACAACATCTTTCGTTTCACGCAGGCGGGTAGCGAGGTTTCGGCACTGCTCGGACGCATGCCCTCGGCGGTTGGCTACCAGCCGAACCTGGCTACCGAGCTCGGCGAGCTGCAGGAGCGAATCACTGCGACAAAGAAGGGCTCGGTCACGTCCGTGCAGGCAATCTATGTTCCCGCCGACGACTTCACCGACCCGGCACCGGCCACGACCTTTGCCCACCTCGACGCTAATGTGAACCTCTCGCGTGCTCTCACCGAGATCGGCATCTACCCTGCCGTCGACCCGCTGGATTCGGCATCGACGCTGGTCGACCCGAGGATTCTCGGCCCAGAGCACTACCAGGTTTCCCGCGAGGTTCGCCGCGTCCTGCAGATCTTCAAGGACCTTCAGGACATCATTGCCATCCTCGGCATGGAAGAGCTCTCGGACGAGGACAAAGTCCTCGTGGGTCGCGCCAGGCGGCTGCAACGTTTCCTCTCGCAACCGTTTTTCGTGGCCGAAAACTTCACCGGCACGCCCGGTAAGTACGTCAGCACCGAAGACACTATTCGCGGCTTCAAGGAAATTCTCGACGGCAAGCACGATGAGCTGCCCGAGCAGGCATTCCTGATGGTCGGTACCATCGAGGACGTGTGCGAGAAGGCCGAGAAGATAGCGGCTGAGGCAAGCGAGGGCTAGAAGCCCGATTGGGCAAGTAGAGCGCTGTTATGGTAGAGCAAAGCACAGAGGATAAAGGGATGGCCGGGGTGTCACCCGGTCTTGCCACTAAGTTCCAGCTCGAAATCGTCACGCCCGAAGGGCAGCGCGCCGCCGTCGAGGTGGACGAGTTGCTGGCCCCTGGACACGACGGCCAGCTCGGCATCCTGCCGCAGCACACCCGCTATATGGCGGTCCTCGGTGTCGGCGAGATGGCCTACCGAGTCGACGGCGAGTGGCGAGTTCTGGCCATGGCGCAGGGCCTGATGGAGGTGGAGGGCGATCGTGTCATCATTCTGGCTCAAACGGCCGAGTTAGCGCATAAGATCGACGTCGCTCGCGCCCAACTGGCGAAAGAACGCGCCGAAGAGAGGCTCGCCGAACCTGATGCCGATATCGACCTCGAGAGGGCTCAGGCTTCACTCGCAAGAGCTCTCGTCCGCTTGCAAGCAGCATCAAGGCATGTTTAACAGGGCCAGGTCGGCTGCATCTGACCCCGGAGCACCGACTCGTTCGTGATGCACTGCCCTGCGGACAACCCCTGGGGTGGTGAGGAGAAGCTCAAATGAAGAACCGGCACGTTGTCCTGGCGTTGGCCTCATTCCTCGTCCTCGGGACGCTCGGCTGTGGCACCACCCCAACAGAGGTACAAATTGGCGCTATCTTGTCGATGGAAGGACGCGCAGCCCCCTACGGGCAGTCGATCTGGCAAGGCATGCAGGTAGCGATGGACGAGATCAACGCTGCCGGGGGCATCGATGTGGGCGGCAGCGGGACGATGCTTCCGCTGAGCATCGCCATGCGCGACGATCAGAGTGACCCACAGATCGCTCTGCGCCACGCGCGCGAGCTCATCGCGCTCATGGTGCCGGTTGTGATTGGCGCTGATAGCAGCGAGATCGCCTTGGCAATTGCTCCCCTGTTTCAAGAGGCTGAGGTCATCTTCATGTCGCCCTCGGCGTCGACGCCCAAGCTCAGCGAAGAAGGCGACTACATCTATCGCAATTATCCCAGCGATTCCCTCGAGGCGGTCAATATGGCCACTCACATCTACAACCGGGCGGGCATCAACGAGGTGGCCATTCTCGGGAGCCAGTCGGAGTATGGCTTGGGAGTCAAGAACGCATTCATCTCGCGCTTCCGCATGTTGGGCGGAACCGTCACGACCCAGGAGACGTTTCCGACTGAAGCCCAGGACGTGTCGGCACACATCGAGGGGCTGAGCGGAATCGATTTTGGTGGCATCTTCATCGCCGGTTACTCGAGCGAAACAGCCACAGTGGCGCGGGCAGCTCGCGACGCCGGGATCGATGTGCCCTTGTTCGGTACGGGCGCGATTCTCCCCGAAGAGCTCGCCGAGCTGGGCGGGGACGCGGTCGAGGGGCTGATTTTCCCCAGCCCACTGTTCGACCCAGCGAGCGAGATTGACGAGTCGCGCCGCTTTGTCGCGGCTTACGAGGAACGCTACGGTTCCTCCTTTGATGTCTATGCCGCGCACGGGTGGGACGCCGTCAAGATCATCGCAGAGGCGATCCAGGAGAACGGGCTGCGCGCGGAGGAGATCCGCTTCTACCTGAATGCGATGAATCCCTTCGAGGGGGCTGCGGGTTCGACCTCCTTCGACGACAAGGGCGACGTGCGGAAGTTCCACCGCATGTTCGTGATCCAGGACGGGCAGGCCGTTTCTGTCGCAGTCGTGGGTGGGGCATAATACCGGGACGGATCCGCGGCCCCGAAGAGGGCGCCCTGAGGTTGCGGGTCACAGATGTTGCACAGGATATCCACACCCCGTGCGTAGGTAACGCACTGGCGTTACCGTGGTCTTCCGAGCCTTTTCCACAGGGTTCCCGAGTGCTGATCCACAACCTTTCCACAGGAATATCAACAGATGTGGCACGCTCTAGGTAACTTGCTGCGACACCGGGTGCTGATACAAAGCCTCGTCGCGCGGGAGCTCAAGGCGCGCTACAGAGGCTCGGTCTTCGGGTTCCTCTGGTCGTTCATCAATCCTCTGCTCCTCCTGGCGGTCTACACCATCGTCTTCATGACGATCTTCACGCCGCCGCAGGGGCAAGGTGTGGATACCCAGCCCTACGCGCTCTTTCTCTTCTGCGGGCTGTTACCGTGGACATGGTTCTCGGCCTCGTTGCTGGATGCCTCTAACTCGCTGGTTGTCGGCGGCAACCTCATCAAGAAGCTTCTGTTCCCGGCCGAAGTCCTCCCCGTCGTCAGCGTCCTGGCCAACGGCGTGCACTTCCTCCTCGGCCTGGCGATCTACTTCCTGTTCTGGATTGTCTTCAAGCCCGCGGGCGTCAGCTTGCACGCCCTCTGGTTGCCGCTGGTGATCTTCGTCCAGCTTATATTGACGCTGGGACTAGGGCTGTTCCTAGCGGCGTTGTCGGTTCACTTTCGCGACATCCGCGACATCCTCGCGAACCTCCTGACCCTGTGGTTCTTCATGACGCCGATTATCTATCCGCTCTCGTTTGTCGAAGAGCAGGTCCCCGAGAAACTTTGGTTCATCGTCTGGATCATCAGCTACCTGAACCCGATGTCGCACGTCATCAACGGCTACCATACGGCCATCTTTGAGGGTGCGCTAATTCCCTGGAAGCGCCTACCGGTGACGCTGGCTGTGGCCCTGCTCATTTTCTTCATCGGATATTTCTTCTTCGACCGGTTGCGGGACTCCTTCCCGGAGGAGGTCTAATGTCGGTGCCGGCGGCGATCATCATCGACAGGGTGTGCAAACAGTATCGGCGCTTCGCCCACACGCATCGGTTCCTGACGCTCAAGAGCGCCCTGGTCGGCGGCAACATGTTTGCGGCGTTGGCGCCCGACCAAGTATTCACCGCGCTGGATGATGTCAGCATGACCGTCGAGAAGGGCGAGACCTTCGGGGTTATCGGCGGCAACGGTGCCGGCAAGAGCACCTTGCTGAAGATCATTGCCGGCACCACGAAGCCGACCACGGGCGAGGCCGAGGTAAACGGCAAGATCTCGGCGCTCATCGAGCTCGGGGCCGGGTTTCACCCGGAGATCTCGGGCCGCGAGAACGTTTTCATCAACGGCATCATGCTCGGATTGACGCGAGCGGAAATCAAAGAACGGTTCGATGATATCGTCGCGTTCGCCGAGCTCGAGGAGTTCATCGACGCGCCGGTGAAAACCTACTCCTCCGGCATGTACATGCGGCTGGGCTTCTCCATAGCCATCCATGTCGACCCGGATGTCCTGTTGATCGACGAGGTGCTGGCGGTCGGCGACGAGTCGTACGTGCACAAGTGCCTCGACAAGATCGCCGAGTTCAAGCGCCGCGGCAAGACGATCCTTCTCGTCTCGCACGCGCTCGAAACGGTCACCAGGCTCTGTGATCGGGTGATGTGGCTCAGGGACGGCCAGGTGCAGGGCATAGGAGACCCCCCTGCCGTCATTGCGGCCTACCGAAACTGGGTTGCCTACAAGGAAGAGGAAGAACTGGCAGCGGGTCATCAAGAGCGGGTGGAAGCGGTAACCGCGCAGGACCCGAGTGATAGCGCCGTGCCTGAGCCTGCGCAACCTGTGCCGGCTGCGCCTGCCACGCCTGCCGAATCGCCTCAGGGCGACAAACAGGGGGCAGAGGCACCCTACGAACAGGGGCGTTGGGGCAACCGACAGGTTTCGATCGAAGAGATTCGCCTGCTGGATGCTGCGGGCGAGCAGCGATATGTCTTCGCCTGCGGAGAGCCGATGACCATCGAAATGAGGCTGTCGGCGGCCAAGCCCGTGGAGGACTTTGTCTTCGGTGTCGGCATCTTCAACCCCAACGGGGTCTGCTGCTACGGCACCAATACCGACATCGAGAAGTTCGAGGCCGGTAGTCTTACCGGAGAGGCGACAGTACGCGTGGTCATCTCCGAGCTGAATCTCATTGAGGGAACCTACTATCTCGACGCCGCCGTGCACCGGCGCGACAGCTTCGCCTACGATTACCATCGAGGGCTGTGTCGCTTCCGGACCACGTCTACGGTGGGTGATGTCGGGGTAGCAAGGCTTCAGCACACCTGGGAATTCGACGGCAGCGTCGCGTGGCAGCGGACGGGAGGAATCGCGCCAGAGGGAGAGTGACGGTGCCGGCGGCAACCGATTTGGCGATTCCATGCTCGGAGCTTTCTGTCGCCTGACTGCGCAACACGCTGGTGTCGCCGAGGCCGTGCGAGCGGTCCGAGCGCGGCAGCCGGCCCGACTCGGCGGACTCGCCGGCAGCTTCCGGGCCCTCGTGCTCGCCCATCTTCAGGTTGAATCAGGGCGACCCCTTGCTGTCGCATTGCCCCACGAGATCGAAAGCGAAGCCCTGCTGCTCGACCTGCGCACGTTCCACGCCGCTCTCGGGGACGGACGCCAGGTGGTCTCCTTCCCGCCTCTCGGAGTTGATCCGTACGGCAGTCTGAAGCCCCACCCCGACGTCGTCAGGGAGCGGCTGCAGACGTTGGATCGGTGTGTCGCCGGCCACGTCGGCGCCGTTCTCGGGCCGGCGCTCTCGTGGCTGGAGAGGCTGCAGACGCCGGCCGCCTTCGAACGATCCTCCCTGCGGATTAAGCCGGGGGAGGAAGTTTCAATAGAGGAGCTGACAGAGAAGCTCCTCGCCACGGGCTACACGCGTCACTCGCTCGTCGAATCTCTCGGTGAATTTGCAGTCCGCGGCGGCATCATCGATGTCTTTCCACCAACCCGCGAGAATCCTGTTCGCCTGGAGCTGTTCGGGGACATGATCGAGTCGCTGCGCGAGTTCAACCCACGCGACCAGCGGTCGATGCGGGCTATCGACGTGCTCGACCTACCCCCGGCGCGTGAGCTGGCCGGAAAGAACGACCACGGAGAGCAGACAGGGGAAGAAACCGCGCCGTCGGCCACCCTCGCCGACTTCCTCGCTGACCCGCTGTGGATCGAGATCGAGCCGGAGATACTCGAAGGAGAGTTCTCCAAATGGTGGGAGCAGCTCGACGAGCACTACCACCGGGCCCTCGCCGAAGGAGTCGACGCACCCCTGCCGGAAGATCTCTACGTCACGGGCGACGGTGCGCCGTGGGGGCGGCAGGATGACCACCTGTCCTTTCACGAGCTCGCCGAGGGACCGTCCCGCCCAGGAGAGATCAGCTTGATCTCCCAGCCAGCACCGCCTTTCCGCGGTCGGCTGGCTGAGCTGGCCGAGCATGTCGAGCGTTCCCTCGCAGAGGGCGACCGCATCTGCTTCGCCATGAGCCGTCCGGGCAAGGCGGAGCGCTTGGCCGAGATTCTCGAGGACTATCACGTGAGTGCGGCGCTGCATCTTCCGGCGGAGGGTGGGACGCTCGAAACCGTCGAGCCGGACGACATCGAGCCGGGGAGCTGCTGGGTTACCTGTGCCGACATCTCGGCCGGATTCCGGCTGCCCGACCTCGGCCTGTGGCTGGCGACCGATACGGAAGTCTTCGGTCGCAGCCGTCCTCGGACCCGACCGCGTCGCTTTCACGGTGACGCCTTCAAGGCCGACTTCCGCAACCTGACACCGGGCGATTTCGTGGTGCACATGGAGCACGGTATCGGCCAGTTCGTCGACGTTCGACAGCTCGCGGTCAACGGCGATGAGCGCGAGTTCATGGAGGTGGTGTACCGCGATGAGGCGCGGCTCTATCTGCCGCTCGACCAACTGCACCTGGTACAACGCTACCGCGGCGTCGAGGGCGCCGCGCCAAAGCTGGACCGACTCGGGGGCACCTCCTGGGCAAAGGTGACGGGCAAGGTGAAACAGTCGCTGCGCGAGCTGGCCACCGAGCTCCTCGAGTTGTATGTGGCACGGAAGGCCATTCGTGGTCGTGCCTTTTCGCAGGACACGCCTTGGCAACGGGAAATGGAGGATGCTTTCGAGTACGAAGAAACTCCCGACCAGAGCACCGCGATCGTCGAGGTCAAAGCCGACATGGAGTCTGCCAAGCCCATGGATCGGCTGTTGTGCGGCGATGTCGGCTACGGCAAGACCGAAGTGGCAATGCGTGCGGCCTTCAAGGCCGTGATGGATGGCCGGCAGGTCGCCGTGCTGGCGCCGACCACGGTGCTGGCGCACCAGCACCTGCAGACCTTTACCGAGCGCATGGCAGCTTTTCCCATCCGCATCGAGCTTCTGTCGCGCTTTCGCTCGCCGCGCCAGCAAGCAGAGGTAGTGGCGGGGATCGCTGAAGGTACGGTCGACATCCTCATAGGCACCCATCGGATTCTGTCGAAGGATGTGCAGTTCAACGACCTGGGGTTGTTGGTCATAGACGAAGAGCAGCGCTTCGGCGTGACTCACAAGGAGCGCCTCAAGCAATTCAAGCGGGAAGTGGACGTGCTGTCGATGACGGCCACGCCGATCCCACGCACGTTGCAGATGTCTCTGGTCGGGGTCCGAGATCTGAGCATCATCGAGAGCCCACCCAAGGATCGCTTCGCTGTCGCCACCCACGTCATTCCGTACGACCCGGAGATCATTGCCACGGCGATTCGCGAGGAGCTGGCCCGCGACGGTCAGGTGTTTTTCGTTCACAACCGCGTCGAGACCATTCACTCCATCGCAGCAAGGCTGCGAGAGCTGGTTCCAGAGGCACGCTACCGGGTGGGCCATGGCCAACTCCCGGAGCGCGAGCTCGAGCGCGTCATGCTCGATTTCGTCAGCCACGAGGCCGACGTGCTGGTGACCACCACGATCATCGAGAACGGGCTCGACATTCCGCGGGCAAACACCATGATCATCAACCGGGCGGACCGCTTCGGCCTGGCGCAGCTATACCAGCTGCGTGGCCGTATCGGCCGCTCGGATCGCCGCGCCAGCGCCTATCTGATGATCCCGCCGGCCCACACGCTGAGCCCAGCGGCCAAGAAGCGGCTGCGTGCCATTCAAGAATTTGCCGACCTCGGCTCTGGTTTCCGCCTCGCCGCCATGGACCTGGAGATTCGCGGCGCTGGTTCGTTGCTGGGAGAACGGCAGCATGGCCAGATGGCGGCGGTGGGTTTCGAAACCTACGCGCGGCTCTTGGAAGAGAGCGTGCGCGAGCTCCAAGGAGAGCCTGCGGCAGCGGAGCAGCGAGCTCAGCTCAACCTGGGCCTGAACCTGACCATCCCGCCGGGCTACGTCGACGACGCCGTGCAGCGCCTGATGGTCGCCAAGCGCCTCGCTTCCGCGCGTGATGGCGAGCACCTCGAAGCGCTCAGAAATGAGCTGAGGGACCGCTACGGACCCCTGCCCATGGAGGTTGAAGACCTGATCTCCTACGTTGAGATCCGCTTGCTCGCCGAGTCCCTCGGAATCCTGAGCGTCGATCGTGGCACGCGGCGCCTCGATATCCGCTTCTCGAGTCAGACGAGGATCGACCTCGAGGCTCTGGTGGCCAGAGTGGCGAGCGAGACTGACTGGATGATGAAGCCACCCGACCGCCTGGTGGTGCCTCTGCAGTCCCCGGAAGAAGGCAGCGGACCCGCGTCCACGTTGGTCATGGTGCACGATCTGCTGGAGTCGTTGGCTTAGGCTGCACACAGTGCTCGGCGGTCGGCACGGGGTAATCGCCTAGGCGGACAGTTCACGCGGAGTAGTCTTTCGAGCCGGTCGGAACTCCTTGCCACCGCGCTCAAGCGTCCGCTACGGCGATCACCCCGCGCCTCCCTCGGGTCCCGTGCTCAACCGTCCACAGCGCTGGTCCCCAGGCGCTCCCCGCTGGCAGCCCCGAGGTCGACCGTTTGCAGCGCCGATCACCCCGTGCTTCCCTTTGGCGGCCCGTGCTCGACCCTCGGCAGCACCGATTACCCTGCGCGTCGGTGTACCAGCGCATTCTCGCGGATCAGCCAGCACCCCCCCTGCTCATCGCCTGCCTCGATCCATGTGGCCCAAGCTGGTTGCCCCGACTCGCCGGGAGCCTCTGCTCTGCGGGGCACGCGGCCCTCGTTCGCCCGGGACATCGGCAGAAACCGGCCCGCTAGGGCATACGGTCATCGCCGTAGCGGACACTTGAGCGCGGAGGCTTGGAGTTCCGAGATCCGCAGAAACCGACCCCGCGTGAACTGTCCGCATAGGGGATTACCCCGTGCCGACCGCATGAGACGAGCGGGCTCTGTCCGTCCAGGTGATTACCCCGTGCCGAGGCTTGCGGGGCGGGGCTTGCGCGGGTGCGACCGTGGCAGGGCCCGTGGTAACCTGAATACCTGAATCCGGGCCAATCGGGCACCGGTGACCGTCGAATCCTGAGCAGAGGCGGGAATCCCCTTATTTCTGTCGTCGAGGCGTTTGATGATGTGGGAGGCGCAGCAAGAGTGCATATCCGTGTCACGGGCGGCAACGCTCGCCGTGATGCTGGTGCTGACAGCGGCTTGGGGGGCAGGATCTGCTCATGCCGTCGATGACGGCGGCGCCCGAACCAGTGCGCAGTCGCAGACCGCAGCGCAGGCCACGCAGGCCGTCGAGCCCGAGCAGCAGATCCCGGCAGAGCCCACAGTTGGAGGCCTCATCGACAGGATCCTCGTCAGAGTAAACGGCGAGGCAATCCTCTACAGTGAGTTCGACAACGCCTTCTCCGTCCAGGTCGCGGCCATCGAGGGCCGGGTCTCGGCCGCGGAGCTCGAGGCGCAATTGCCGCAGCTACGCGTCGCTCAGCTCGTCGGCATGATCGATGAGCTGATGGTACAACAGCGCGCGTTGGATCTCGGGATCACGGCGGACGCCAACGATATCGACCGGACCCTGGCCAACCTGATGGAAGCCAACGGCATCACCTCGCAGGAGCAGCTCGAGCAGCTCCTGGCAGCCGACGGCATGACCCTCGCCGAGCTTCGCGACAGCATCCGAGAAAACCTCATTCGCCAACGGCTCCTGTATGACCAGGTGCAGAGGCAGCTATTCGTCTCGGAGCGTGAGATCGTCGAGTACTACGAGCTCAACAAGGTCGACTTCACGCAGCCTGCGCAGGTGATGTTCCAGCAGGTCATCTTCATGTTTCAGGCGGAACGTGCCAACGAGGAGATACTGCGCATCGCGCAGGCAGCCGTTGCCGAGCTCCAGGGCGGTGTCTCGGTGAGCGCTGTGGCAGGCAAGTACGAGGATGCTCAGCTCATCCCGGGCAGTGATTGGGTGCCGATCGAGGACCTCCAGCCGAGCATCGCGGCTGCCGTTGAAGGCATGACGCCGAACACCTACTCGGACCCGATCGAGGGTCGCTTCGGATACCACGTCATCCAGCTCATGGATCTTCGCCAGGAGGTCATCCAACCTCTGGCGGAGGTCGAGATAGAAGTCCGCCAGATTCTCACTCAGCGGAAGTCGGCGGATCGCCTGGAAGGCTATGTCAGCGAGTTGAGGGCGACGAGCCACCTCGAGATCTTCGACCCCGCATTTGAGGCCGTGGAAGCGCAGTGGAATGCCCCAACAGCCAACGCTGCCAACCGGCAACAATAAGCGCTTCGTCATCGACCTCGATGTCGGCGAGCGCGTGCGCTCAACATTCCTGCTGACGCGCTGCGACGTCCGTACCCGACAGAGCGGCGATTCCTACCTGGTCCTCGAACTTTCCGACAAGAGCGGTCGAATCGGCGGCCGCATGTGGGACAACGCCGAGGCGACCGTAGCGAAGGTGTCTGCGGGCGATTACGTCTGGGTCGAGGGTGTTGTCGACACATGGCAATCCACCGCTCAGCTCAAGGTGGACCAGATGCGGCTGGCCGACGAGGACGTCGACCCGCGGGACTTCCTGCCTGCCTCGGAAGTCGATCCCGAGGAGATGTACGCGGAGCTTCTCGATCTCGTGGGCACGGTGAAAAACCCTCATCTGAGAAGCCTTCTCGACAAGACGTTTTCAGACCCGGAGATCGCCGCGCGCTTCCAGCGGGCCCCAGCCGGGATCAAGCTCCACCATGCCTATGTCGGCGGACTGCTCGAGCACACGCTGTCCGTGGTGAGGCTGGCCGACAAAGTGGCCAGCCACTACGCCTTTCTCGACAGAGACCTGCTGCTCGCTGGTGCTTTTCTGCACGATCTCGGGAAGGTATGGGAGCTCTCCTACGACCAGGCATTCGGCTACACCGACGAGGGCCGGCTGGTCGGCCACCTGTTGATGGAGACCGAGTGGCTGTCGAAGCGCATCGATGAGATCGAAGGATTCCCGCCGTCGCTGGCCACCCACTTCATGCACCTGCTCGCCAGCCACCATGGCCTGCACGAGCATGGAGCTCCCGTGGCCCCCGTGCGGCCGGAAGCGCTAGCCCTTCACTACGTTGACGACTTGGACTCGAAAATGGCCGCCATCAATACGGCGATCACCGAGGCCACCGCCAGCGGGGACGGCGCGGCCTACAGCCCATCGCTGGGCAGGCGTATCGTGCGCCGCGGCTGGGACGACGAGTAACCCTTCGGTGGACAGTTCGCATCTGCGCGGTCGGCACGGGGTAATCACCTAGGCGGACAGTTCACTCGCGGTAGGTGGTGCTACCTCGAGAGCCCTCGCAAGGCCGCTCGCTCAAGCGTCCGCTACGGCGATCACCCCGCGCCGACCGGCAACTGAGCGTGGCCACAGTCCGCTAAGGCCGACCTTCTAGGAACCCCTGCCGCTAGCCTCGTGGCCGGACGGCGTCGAGCTCAGGAAACTCATCCCACGCCTCTTGTGGTGGATTGGGTTCGAGATAAAGACGCACTCCCTCGACAGCCGGCATCAGTGGGCGCACCGCGACGCCGACGTTTTGCGGATATCCACGCTCGATGTCATACACATCCAGACTGACGCGCGTCTCCGAGAGCTTGTTCCCGATCGCGTCCTGTTGCTCGACCATGACGGTCAACCAGTGTATGGATTCATCAGTGTTCTTCATAATGGTGACGTCGACGTAGAGGTGGGGGTCGGCCCCACCTTCGCCACGCGGCACCCACGAGGTGAGCTCCACATCGTGCTCAGTGCGCACCAGGAGAACATCGTTGACCATGTCCTCCGCAGAGGGTGGGCTGCAGCCAACCGCCAGGAGCGCTACGAAAACCAGCGCAAACACACGCATCCGAATAGGCATCAGCTTTTCTCCTCCTGATCGGGTTCGTCTCCATCTTCGTCCCCAACGATGAGGGCCTTGTAGGCCTCCTGCCGAGGAATTCCTGTTTCGCGGACAATCATTTTCAGAGCCTCGTTGCGCGCGAGCCCTTGTTCCAGGAGCATCTCGAAGCGCTCCTCGAGCCCCGGCAGCTCAGCCGCATCCGCTCTATCCCTCGCCGGCGTCGTTGCACTCCGGGGAGCGCCACCGATACAAAGGGTGAGCTCGCCCCGCAGAGTGCGTCCGGCAACAACATCGGCTATCTCCGACAGACTACCGCGAAGAAACTCCTCGTGGATCTTCGTCAGCTCGCGGGCTACCGCCACAGGACGTTCCCCGAGGACCTCCGCCGCATCTGCCAAAGCTGCCGCGACCCTGCGCGGCGACTCCAGAAAGATAAGTGTTCCGGGCTCATCTTGCAGCCCTCTCAGCGCTGCCTGCCGGGCTGATCGCTTGCGCGGCAAGTAGCCCGCGAACAAGAACCGCGCAGTGGGTAGCCCGGACGCTGCCAGTGCTGCGAGCACTGCGCTGGGGCCGGGAATGGGCACTACGGCAATGCCGGCCTCGATCGCCGCTCGGATGAGAGGATACCCCGGGTCTGAAATCGCCGGTGTTCCCGCGTCGCTGACGAGCGCTAGCTGCGCTCCCGTAGCCATCCTCGCGACGAAATTCGGCGCCTGAGCATCCTCGTTGTGCTCGTGGAACGCGCGAACCTGCGTGTGAATCTCGTAGCGGCTGAGCAGCTTCCGCGTCCTACGGGTGTCTTCGGCGAGAATGAGATCAACCTCGCTGAGGACCTGCAGGGCTCGGTGGGAGACGTCCTCGAGATTACCGATGGGCGTTGCCACCAGGTAGAGGGTGCCGGGCTGCGGTGCGGGATCTGCTGGCGAGCTCATGAGAGCAGCTTAACCCGCATTTCCCCTCGCCACGACCGTGCCGCGACCCAGGGTAGCCTCGACCCGTTGCGGCGTCCGGGCTAAAGTAGATCGGTTAGGCTGCCGGACCCGGAGTGGAGTAAGGGTTGTGGCTCAGCAGAGGGGGGTGAATGGCCTACGGCCGCAGGCAAAGAAGAAAATATGGCACGATCCGGCAATATCGCGAAATCAAATAGCAGAAACCTCGCCTCTGCCTCCGCCATCCCGGATCTCATCGACTGCATCCGGGTGCGCGGGGCGCGGGAACACAACCTGCGCGGTCTCGACCTCGACTTGCCGCGCTACGCGTTGATCGTCATTACCGGCCTGTCGGGCTCGGGGAAGTCTTCACTCGCCTTCGACACCCTCTATGCGGAAGGGCAGCGTCGCTACGTGGAGTCGTTATCGGCTTACGCGCGGCAATTTCTCGAGCAGATGGAGCGGCCCGATGTCGAGAGCATCGACGGGCTCTCGCCTTCGATCGCTATCGAGCAGAAAACGACGACACGGAATCCGCGATCGACCGTAGGGACGGTGACGGAGCTCTATGACTTCCTGCGACTTCTGTATGCCCGCGTTGGCACGCCGCACTGCCCGCGCTGCGACCAGGCGGTGCACTCGCAGACTACCCGGCAGATCGTGAGCCAGGTGATGCAACGCGAAGAGGGCTCGCGTGTGCAGGTCCTGGCACCCATCGTGAGGGGGCGCAAGGGTGAGTTCAAGGCCGAGCTGGCGCGGCTGGCCCGCAGCGGCTTCGTACGCGCCCGTATCGATGGCAAGGTACGGGAGATCGGCCAGCCGGTAGAGTTACGCCGGCAGCAAACCCACGACATCGAAATCATCGTCGACCGAGTGATCCTGCGTCCCGCCGTCGAGAAACGGCTTCACGCCGCCGTCGATCGGGCACTGCAGCTTGCCGACGACATGGTGATCATCAACGTGCTGGGTGACGGTGATCACCTCTACTCGCGCAAACTGGCTTGCCCGCGCTGCCATATCAGCATCCCGGAGCTGACGCCGCGGTCATTCTCGTTCAACAGCCCGCGCGGTGCCTGCCCGGAATGCGAGGGTCTGGGCCGGGTGCGTGCCTTCTCCCCGGAGCTCGTGGTTCCGGAGCCCGAGCAGGCTCTTCCGGACGGCGCCATTGCCCCGTGGCGAGGGTCCGCGTACCCGCAACAGTTCTTCGTGGCGTTGTGCGAGGACCTCGGTGCTGCACCAACCACGCCGTGGAAGGACCTGCCCGAAAAGGTGCGCGAGATCGTGCTGCACGGCCGGCCGGGCAAGAAAGCTCTGACCCTGAAAGTCGCAGGGGAGCCTCTTGATGAGCGCCTGGGTCGGGGCTTCGACGGGGTCATCCCCATATTGCAGAAGCGCTATCAGGAGTCTACGTCCGTACGCGAGGTCCGCCGTCTCGAGGACTTCATGCGAGCGGCCGGGTGTCGTGCCTGCGGCGGACAGCGACTGCGGCCCGAGAGCCTGGCGGTGCGAGTTGGCGGCATGTCAATCGCAGAGCTCACCGCGTTGCCTGTGGAGTTGGCCCTCGAGCGAATCGGCAAGATCCGTGTTCGCAAACGACTCGAGCCAGTAGCCGAGCCCCTCTTCAAGGAGCTGCGCGAACGGCTCGAATTCCTCAACCAGGTGGGGCTGGGCTACCTCAGCCTCGACCGACCGGCTGCGACCCTGGCGGGGGGAGAGAGCCAACGCATACGTCTCGCTACACAGATCGGCACTAGGTTACGAGGTGTGCTGTACGTCCTCGACGAGCCCAGTATCGGCCTGCATCAACGTGACAACCGCAGGTTGCTGGATGCCCTCAGGGCCGTGCGGGATCAGGGCAACACGGTGATCGTCGTAGAGCACGACGAGGAGACGATCCGCGCGGCGGACTGGGTGGTCGATCTGGGCCCAGGAGCCGGCGAGCATGGTGGATGGCTCGTTGCCGAGGGCCCACCCGACGCCATTGCCACAAACTCGGAGTCCCTGACGGGGGCTTACCTCGCCGGCGTTCGCAGCATTCCGGTGCCGGCCCACCGCCGTCGTCCCGTGGCGAGAGGCGAGGGAGGACCCACCGAGCTCACGGTGCTCGGCGCTCGCCACCACAATCTCGACTCGATCGACGTCTCGTTTCCTCTGGGCTGCCTCACTGTTGTCACCGGAGTGTCCGGCTCGGGCAAGAGTAGCTTGGTGCAAGACATTCTCTACCGCTCCCTGGCCGTATGCCTGCACGGTGCCGTCCAGGAGCCGGGAGAGCATCTCGGTATCGAGGGTACCGAGGCCATCGACAAGGTCATCGACATCACCCAGGATCCGATCGGACGCACGCCGCGTTCCAACCCTGCCACCTACACGGGTGTCCTGACCCCCATCCGCCAGCTCTTCGCCTCCCTTCCGGAAAGCAAGGTGCGCGGCTATGGCGCCGGGCGTTTTTCGTTCAATGTCACGGAGGGCCGTTGTCCGGACTGTGAGGGGAGCGGGGTCAGGAAGATCGAGATGCACTTTCTGCCCGATGTCTATGCCACCTGCGAGGAGTGCAACGGCAGGCGCTATGACGCCGAGACATTGGAGGTGCGCTTTCGTGGCAAGAACATCGCGGAGGTGCTGGATATGACCGTCGAGCACGCCATGGAGCACTTCGGCAGCATCCCTAACGTGGCGCGCAAGCTTCGTGGCCTCGAGGATGTGGGGCTCGGCTACATTCGCCTCGGGCAATCGGCGACCACTCTGTCGGGCGGAGAAGCGCAACGGGTCAAGCTCGCCAAGGAGCTCGCCAAGCGAGCCACAGGCTCGACTCTCTACATTCTCGACGAGCCCACCACCGGCCTCCACTTCGAAGACGTCCGTCGCCTGCTGGAGGTTCTCGATGCGCTGGTCGAGCAGGGCAACACGGTCCTGATCATCGAGCACAACCTGGAGGTCATCAAGTGTGCCGATTGGATAGTCGACCTGGGGCCGGAGGGTGGCGACGGAGGTGGCCGCGTGGTCGCTGTAGGTTCCCCGGAGTCAGTGGCAGAGGAGAGTGCCTCGTACACCGGGCAATACCTTCGAGAGGTGCTCCAGCGACGCTGACCTAGCCCGGGTTTCTCAACGGGTCGCGGCTGCGCGGGCGCAATGATTCGCGATGACTGCGTTGCGCTTGATTCGAGTGCTTGACGTACTGCACGAGTACGCCTGCACACTCGAACCGGCGCGCGCCTTGTCCTC
>SDBT01003868.1_pt1 | contig 25713 bp, 18 predicted proteins | sample 2277101 | NCBI WGS metagenome assembly SDBT01 (sample SAMN10404973, study PRJNA504765) | marine sediment metagenome | isolation source: marine sediment core GS10_PC15, 103 cmbsf | place: Arctic Ocean: Southern Knipovich Ridge | collected 2010 | reverse complement strand
TTAGATAAATATATAGGTAGGGCTCAAAAAACATAAGATTTTTTAAAAACCCATACAGACAAAACTTTTTTATCTGTCTATTTTTTTTAATTAATCCGTGTACATCTTCCATATTTCATTATCTCTAATCTTTTGTTTTATTCCATAAACTAATTACTTTCGTTCAATTTTTATCGAAAATATTTATTTTATCATATTCTCTTGCTTTATATTATATCTTGTGTAACTTTCTCTACTCTAGTTAATCATTTTCTAACCGTTAATTCAATAAAAAAAGTGATTAAAAACTATCTAAAAAATCCTTTTTATCTTTTTCTCTTTAAATATCTATCTAATTATTATAATATAATTAACTTTTCCCTAATTCTTTATATATCCAAATTTCTTTACACAGCATTATTTTATATATTAAATAATGGGACAGCATAGATTAAATTGAAATTTATTTAGCTTAACAATTGAAAAAAAATTAAATTTATAATAATATAAAGTAATAGATAGTAAGGTGAATTTTAATGAATAATTATAATGAAAACACAAAAGGCATCATTGGTAACATAAAACACGGGGCGTCAAAAGAGGGACCGGGGTGGAGAAGCATTATTTATTTTAAAGGCTGTAATTTTTCTTGTCCCTGGTGCGGCAGTCCGGAAAGTATACCTTTCGGGAAGACCGAATTAACTTACGATGATGACTCTAAAGAAATCATTGGTCAAGAGATTACCGTAAGGGATGTAATTCGCGAAATCTTGCCATACCAAGGATTCTCAAAAAATAATCTTAGGTATGGTGTAACTTTGTCTGGGGGAGAAGCTACGGTTCAATGGATTTTTTATATCGAACTCTTAAAAGGACTTAAAATTCATGGTTTTTCCACTGCAGTTGAAACAAATGGTTCGGCAATTATATTTTCAGAATCCTTGCCTTACCTTGATGTCATTTTTTGTGATATAAAACATATAAATCCAGAAATACATCAAAAATTGATTGGGAAAGACAACAAACAAGTATTATATAATATTAAAAAAACTTACGAAGCCGGAAAAGAATTAATAATAGTAATTCCGATTATTCCCAGTTATAATGATTCCGAAGAGAATCTTCAGAACATCGCTAATTTTCTCTCTCCTATGAAAATTGGACTTAAAGTAGAGCTTTTAAAATACGGAAGACATGGAATTTATAAGTGGAAAGCCCTGGGGAAAAATTATCCTTTACTGCATCTTATGCCTCCCTCTAATCAAAAGATGAAAACCTTAGCAAAAATAATAACAAACCAAGGGATTAAAGTAGATATTTCCTAAAAGGAGACAGACTCTGGATCCAATCGAGGAATAATATCATTTTTTAAAATATCCGGAGATAATTTTCGAGCATCGCCATATTGACCATGAATTCTCACTATTACCGGATAAGGATATTTTTCAGGATGTTCTGCTACATCTAATAATTGTTCAGAAGAAAACACATTAAAATAAACATAGCCTAAACCTTTTCCTCCTCCAGCTGGGTTATAATTAAATATTGCGGAAATTATATCCTTTAAATATTGCCCTTTTTCTTCTAAACTCAACCCTTTAACATTGTCCGGATTAATACTCATTGCACTTGCTGAACCACCAGTCATAATTTTATAATTTAACTTTGATTGAGAAAGAATTCTGGTCAAAAGACCATTTGTAGCCATCCCAGGGGAAGGATCGAGACCATAACTTAAACCTTCCCGAGATTTTCTTCCATCCAGAGTAGCTCCTGTCCAGTATCCATAAAGAAGGTTAGTGCTAGGACTACTCCAATCAGCAGCGAAATTCTTATCAAAAGAATTTTTTTGATGATTAATTTTTTCACTAACTATTTCTACTAATTCCTCTACTTCTTGATCAACGTAGGAAATATTATTTCCATATTTTGGAACATTTTGAATAATTTTTTGTAATTCTTCATATCCTTCAAAATTCTTTTTTAATGCAATAAGCAAATCCTTCAATTGAAATTTTAATTTATTATCCGAATTAAAGAAATATTTAATCACAGCTAAGGAATCAGCAGTTGTGCCTAAGCCATGAATTAGACAACCAGAAGCATTATATTTTGTCCCCAGACCATTACAATCCCTCATATCTATTCCGGTTTCTGCACCACCCATAAAATAAGAAGCAAAGGGAACTGGCAATAAAGAAAAAGCCTGGGTACATTTATTGGCTGCATCCACCATCTTTCTAATAAAATAATCCAGATAGCTATAATAATTTTTTTTGGTTTCCGTAAAAGAACTAAAAAGATTCTTTTTTAATCCTAATTCTTTATAAGAAGGAGCTAATTTTTCTCCGGTAATCAATGAATAACCGTTATTTAGAGATACTTCTAAAACTTTAGCCAGGTTTAACCAGCTATTAGTAGTATTCCCGTTCTCCTTGCCTTTAATTAAAGGTTCCTGGCAACCGGCAATAGCATAATCTTTTAAATCTTCTTCGTCAATACCTTTCTTCTTTAAGGCTGAAAACGCCACTATGTCATTAAGAAAAGAAGGAGAACTATGTCCAAAATTAAACATAAATTTTGATATTGCTTGATAAAATTTAAAAGGTGTATACGGATGTACTTTAACTGACAAGTTTGGCTGAGGCCGATTCGATTGATTATAAGCCTCCAATACAACATAAGTCATATCATTAGTTAAATCATTGCCTTTAACATCAGACCCACCTACCATAATATTCTGAGAAATAGCCCAATCTCTATCTCCTACTTCAAAAAATGCTAAAAAATGGCGTATTAATTGTACTGATAATTTTTTAGAAATACTTTTTCTTTGGTAATAGGGTTGCATTATTCTATCCAAATTTCCTACAGAGAAGGCATAAGGATTGGGAAGTTGTTCCAGATTCATTACCTGCCATAGCAAAATATAAGATTGTAAAGCTTCGTATAAATTTTCTGCTCCTTTGTAGGGCACTTTATTACAGGTCCTAGCAATTAGTAGCAATTCTTCTTTTCTTATAGGATTATCTTCTTGCTTATATTTTTCCCAAGCCAACTTGCTATACCGTTCAGCTAAAATAATAGCCGATTGTAAAGTTTTGATCATAGCATTAAAATATTCTTTCTTAACAGAATTACTCTCTCTTCGTTCTTCTAATTTTGTAATCATAATTTCTAATCCATTTTCTAGGGCTTCTTCAAAATCAGGTATTATATGACCATTAACCTTTTCTACAAAATATACCGCTTCTTTAGTCTGATTTCCAGTTTCTTTATAAATATCTCTCATTTTGGCTACTGAAGGATGTTTGCTCCAGAATATTCGATTATTCTCAATCATTTTTTTATTTACTTCAATATCATCAAACTTGTCACCGGGTTTTACATCATCATAAAAGGCTATTTCATCATTATATCCCTGAAAGCTTTTTACTTGAAAAGCAGGATTAATCAAGGCATAACTTGCTGAAAAAGCATCTTCTTCTGTTCCGGCAAATATTTGTCCCGGTTCAATAAAAATTGGTATCTCTTTACAAACTGATTCTAGTAAAATTGCCTGAGTCATAGCATTTGAATATTTATCACCAGTCTCTAATAATTTTTTTCTCTGAATATCTTTTGCTAATATCCAACCAACAAGGTTCTTTTTTTTCGCATTTCTCTCAATAATCAAATCTAAATATTTCTTTATTCTTCCTGTATTTAATATTTTTTCTAATTCCATTTCATATTACCTTTCTTTTAATTATAATTACTTTTATTTCCTAATAATTGAAAATTCTATAAACAATAATTTATAATTTCTTTTTGTAACAGTATTTTTCAGTAAAGACTTTACTTATTAATTAATACTTGAATTAAATATTGCTTACTTACTTCAAAAATATTTTTCACCAATACTGCAATTCAAGCTAATCACACTTTAACTCTATCCTATGCATATTTAGCATGAATTTCGATTAATTAGTCTTGTAGGCAAACGAAATTCTTTATAATTACCGGTTTCCACTTTATTGATCCTTTTAATTAATAAAGTAGAAGCTTTTTCTCCTATATCATAAACTGGTTGGCTAACCATTGATAAAGATGGTTCAGTTATAGAAGCCCATTTATAATCATCAAATCCGATGATTGCAATATCGCCGGGAATAGCAATTTGTTTTTCTCTAAGATACTTTATCGCTCCAACAGTCATGCTGTTGTTAGTCACAAACAATGCAGTAATATCAGTATTCTCTAACAATTCCTTTGTAGATTCATAACCACCATCGAAACAATTATTCCCTCTTTTAATTAAATTATTATCAATTTTTAATTGATGATCATTTAAAGCTTCTTTATATGCAAAAAGTCTTTCTTCAGTAGTAGTTAAATCCAATAATCCTGTAATAGTTCCTATTCTTGTATGTCCTTTTTTTATCATCATGCTAACAGCGTCGTATGTACCTTTAATATTATCTCCTAATACACAATCCCCCTGATATCCTTTAGGTTTGCGGTCTATAAATATAACTGGGTAATCTCCAATCAATAAATCATTTAAAAACATGTGGTCTCCAGGTGCTGGAGCCATAATTAAACCGTCAATTAATTGAGTATTAAAGATTTTTATTTGCTTTATTTCGCTCTCCAAATTTTCATTAGAATTACTAAAAATAAGAGTGTAACCATGCTTTTTTAAAGTACTTTCTACACTTTTAGCGATAGATGTAAAAAAGAAATTAGAAATATCGGGTACTAGTAAACCAATCACATTAGACTTTCGACTACGTAGACTTCGAGCAGCAGAATTGAGGCAATAATTCAATCCTTCCATTGCTCTTAAAACTTTTTTCCTAGTCTCCAGTTTAACAAAGCGAGTTTCATTAATTACATGAGAGACCGTTGCTGTTGAAACTCCTGCTTTCCGGGCAACATCTACCATACAAACCTTCATTTTTTATGTCACTCCACTGTTTTATTCTATTTTTTTCTTTTTAAGTAAACGATTACGCTTTTTCATATCTACACCATGTTTTTGTATAAGATGTCAAATATTTCTTTGCCAATTGTTATTTAAGAATCAAAATTAAACTAATAAAAACAATAAATAATATGTAATCTAGAACTAAATACCAAAGAGAGAAAAGAGATTCTAAATTATGTCTAAATAATTACACAAAAACTTTGTAGATGAACAAGCAATAAAACTATTAAAAAGTTACATAGGTACAAAAAAATCAAAATTAATTATTTTTTATTAATTCTTACAATAAAAAAGAAGTAGATTCTTTGAATTAATAAATAGATATAGATTTCATAATTTTTCCTATTATGGATTTATTGAAATCATAGTTTTTATAGATTTAGCCTTATTTTCGTCCGCATATTTTAACGCACTAAGTGTTTCGTCTAATATAAAATGTTTTGAAATCATATTTTTGACATTGATTTTTTTTGAGTTAACAAGATCAATGCATGTCTGGTACATATTTGCATATCGAAAGATACCTTTAATTTCTAATTCTTTAGAAACAATAGTGTTAACATCTAAATCAAATATATTTTTGTCTGCTAACCCCACCAGTACTATCGTACCACCCTTTTTCACTATAGAAATACTCTGCTGACAGGTAACGACTTCGCCGGCAGTTTCAATGACAATATCGACTCCTTTTTGAGCAATATGACTAATTTTATTTATAATATTAATATTTTCACTAGCATTTAAAGCATAATCGGCACCAAGTTTTTCAGCAAAATCCAGTCGCGATTGTTCTATGTCAGTTACAATGACCTTTGAAGCGCCAAATGCTCGCGCTGCCTGTAAAGTAACCAATCCGATTGTTCCCATTCCTAAAATTGCAACCGTTTTACCCGGTTCCACATTGCCTCTTTTTGCAGAATAAACACCAACTGAGAGAGGCTCTATCATAGCACCTTCTTCATAACTTAAATTATCAGATAATTGAAAAAGGAAATCTTCAGGATATGCAACATATTCAGTAAGGCCTCCATTAACAGGAGGCGTTGCCATAAAAACGACATCTTTGCATAGATTATACCGACCTACTTTGCAAAAATTGCATTTACGGCAAGGAACACCAGGTTCTATAATAACTCTATTTCCAACTTTCCATTTTTTTACATTCGCCCCTACTTCCACAATCTCACCGGATGCTTCATGTCCCAGGATTAAAGGTTCTTTTACGATACAATCCCCAATATGACCATGTTTAAAATAATGAATATCAGATCCACATATTCCTACAGCCTTGATTCCGACTAAAACTTCATCAGCTTCTATTTTTGGTATATCAATTTCTTTAATACGAACGTCTCCGGGCTTATACAGAAAAGCTGCTTTCATCTTTTTATTCATAATACATAACCTTTATTCCTTCCTTATTTTTTATACACCAAATTTATTTCTTCTAATTTGTTCGCTTATAGAATGATCGCTGATTACTTGATGACCTGGTAAAGGATGTAGTTTTTCATGTATCACATCAATAATCCACTCTTTTTGAGGGAAAAAGAAAGACTCCATCTCAGCAGCAGGAGTAATCCAATTACGTGATCCTATAACTGCTATCGGAGCGTCAAGATAATCAAATGCAAATTGAACCATATTTGAAGCCACGGTATGCGAAAAAGAAGCACGTTCGCAGGCATCAGAAACAATAACTGCTTTACCAGTCTTCTTGATAGATTCGATAAGTGGATTATAATTTAAAGGATTAATAAATCTTAAATCAATGACTTCTGTGGAAATATTGTATTTTGATTCTAAATCATTTGCTGCTAAAATAGCTGTATAAAGCGTTGCCCCCAAGCTAATTATCGTAACATCGCTTCCTTCCCGCCTGATTACTGGTTCGCCTTCAGAAATTTCATAATAATCCTCGGGAACTCCTCCGGCAACAAATTGTTCGCCTATATCATAAAGTTTTTGACTCTCAAAAAATATCACTGGATCTGTTCCTTTTAATGCAAGATTTAACATTCCCTTTGCATCATAGGGAGTTGCAGGAAACATGGCTTTAAGCCCGGGCATATGAGCAACCAAAGCACTCCAATCTTGAGAATGCTGAGCGCCATATTTATTACCCACAGAAACTCTAATCACTAAAGGCAAACTAAGCTCCCCAGCAGACATTGATTGCCATTTGGGTAATTGATTAAAGAGTTCATCCCCTGCTCTTCCCATAAAATCACAATACATCAATTCTACTACTGCACGACCCCCGCTTAAAGCATATCCTACTCCGGAGCCAATTATCGCTGCTTCTGAAATAGAAGTATTAAATAGTCGATGGTAAGGTAAAGCTTCTGTTAAGCCACGATACACTCCAAATGCTCCATTCCAATCCCGGTTATCTTCACCGTAAGCAATCATGGTAGGATCTTTATAAAACCAATGAAGCATTGCTTCAAATATGGCATCCCGATAAGAAAATACTCTTGCTTTAGGAATCTGATTACCGTTCTCATCAAAGCCAAAGCGGGATTTCCTACTAATAGAAAGAACTCGTGGATTATCTTTCTTAGGTATTAAAACTTCAGGTTCTCCATCTTCCATTTTATCCTTACGTTGATTTGAAAACATCACTTTTTCAATAAAATTACCCTTTATTCGACGTGATATTTCTAACGAAGATGCCAATTTTAGGGTTTTTCTTATTTTTTCCTTTACCTTGTCTTTATAAACATTTATTATACTAGAACTTAGAAGGTTATGTTCCATCAAATATTTTTCATATTCTCTTATACAGTCAACCCTTTCCCAAGCAGCAACTTCCTCTTTGTCCCTGTAAGTAGAAGCATCAGAAGTCGAATGGCCAGAAGTCCTATAGGTAATGGTATCCAATAAAACAGGACCTTCTCCTGCAAGAAGAATTTTCTTTTTTCTTTTTATAGCATCAGCTACTGCCAGGGGATTATAGCCATCAATCCGTTCTGCATGTAAATTCTCCGGATTGACCCCTGCCCCTACTCTAGCAAGTATACCGTAACCCATCGTTTCCCCTGAAGTTTGTCCTCCCATACCATAAAAATTATCAAAGAAATTAAAGAGAATAGGTGGAGCACCTCCTACTTTTTTATCCCAAAGCGTATGATATTGATCCATGGATGTCATGATCAATGCCTCCCACACCGGACCACAACCCATTGATGCATCACCAAGGTTACAAATAACAATACCCGGTTTTCGGTTAATCCTTTTGAAAAGAGCGGAACCTGCGCTAATACCTGCTGAACCTCCTACGATTGCATTATTAGGCATGCTGCCAAAAGGAGTAAAAAAGGCATGCATGGAACCCCCCAAGCCCCTATTAAATCCATTTGACCGGCCGAATATTTCGGCAAGAAGTCCATATAATATAAAATCTTCAGCAAGTTCTTTTATAGTTCCCGTATTTTCTTTTTCTACTACCTTAAAACAGGCACCGCCTGAATATGCCTTCATGATCTCTAAAAGTTCATCCTCTTTAAGTTGGTTGACTGCGGAAAAACATTTAGCTATGGTCTCTCCATGGCTACGATGGGAACCAAAAATAAAATCATTAATATCTAAATGGACAGATTGTCCTACTGCTGCAGCTTCTTGACCAATAGATAGATGAGCCGGTCCTCTATGAGTATAAGTAACTCCCATATAAGAGCCATGAATCTTACTCGATTGGATCATAGTCTCAAATTCTCTAATTATTAACATATGGTAATAAATTTGAATTAGTGTTTCCCTCCCAAATTTCTCCAACTCACTGGAAAAATCAGACTTATATTGATTAACTGGAATATCTTGTATTTTAATAAAGTCCGCTTTTCGAACCTTATCTGGATGAATAAACATTGATTTAGGCATAATATTTCCTTTCTATAAACTAAGTATGTTCTTTAAATGAATAATTTAATTTTACTGATTTTACTATTCCTCAGAAAGACCTTTAAATTGAGCGATTGCACTCGAAAGTTCTTTTAGAAATTTTGCTGCTGGAGCACCATCTAATACTTGGTGGTTAATTGTGAGTGATAATCCAAAATGTGGAGCAATTTTTACTTCATCATCTTCTTTCATCGCCCTCAATTGAACGCTACCAACCCCTAATACAGCTACTTGTGGCAAATTTAAAACAGGAGTGAAGCTCTCTACCCCTAATGAACCAAGATTGGTCACTGTAAAGGTTCCACCGGTTAACTCATCAGGTTGTATAGTACCCTGTAAGCATGCATTGCTTAAACGTCTGGCTTCTTTCGAAAGTTCCTTTAAAGATAAAAGATGGGCATTATGTATTACAGGAACCACTAAACCTCGAGGTGTATCTACCGCAAAAGATAGATGTATTCGATCAAATTCTAATATTTTATCATCTGAAAAATGTGCATTTAGAGCTTTAAACTTCAGCAAAGTTTTTATGGTAATAAACATCATGATATCATTAATAGTAATCTTTTTTTGGCCACTTACTACAATACTATTTTTCAATACCTCTCTGTAGGAAAGTAATTTAGAAGCGTAAGCAGAAGAATTCAGGGTAATTTGGGCTGTTGTTTGTAAAGATTTTAACATATTTTTTGCGATGACTTCTCTAATCCCACGTACAGGAATTTCCCGAATAGCTCCGGGAAAATTCTCAATACTCGATGCATCTTTGGTCAAATCCATCTCCCGGGAGCGTGATTGCAACATCTCCTTCACATCATCTACTGTAATTCTTCCTCCCGGACCACTTCCTTTTCTAATTTTAGAAACATCCAACCCTTCTTTTTCAGCTAAGCGCTTTGCTCGAGGAGATAGCAAGATTCTTTCTCCAACAGATGCCCTATCTACTGAAACAACTTCCGGTTTATCCATTTTATTAGATTTTTCTTCTTCAATCTTTTCCTTCGTTTCATTCATTATATTTTTCCCTTGGGTGAAAGAATCAATATTCTCTCCAGGTTTTCCAATAAGGGCAATGGTAGAAAGAACCGGAACATCTTTTCCTTCTCCATAAAATATCTTTAAAATAATTCCTTCTTCAGGTGCTTCAACTTCAAAGATAGATTTATCGGTCTCTACCTCACAAATAGATTCATTGAGATTTACTTTTTCGCCTTCCTTTTTATTCCATTTTACAATGAAACAAGATTCTACTGTTTCCCCCTGTCTGGGCATCAACACAGGTGTCGCCATTTTATTCCTCCTATAATAGTGCAAAAACTATTTTAAATATAATTACATTATATCTTTTTGACATAAGGTGATTTATTAATTTAATTTTATTTATTTTTTTAACTAGAGTAATTATTTAAAATAATGATAATATTATTACTCTTCGATTCACCATTATATAATGGTCTTTAGCATTCCTCCGTCTGCATAATAAGTAGATCCCACACAATAACTTGCACGAGAAGAACATAGGAAAACATATAAGTTTGCCAGCTCCTCCGGTGTGGCAAACCGGCCAATAGGTGCACTGTCTTTGGCAATTTTCTGCAAATATTCCTCGGCTGATATTTCTTTTCCTTTGGTCAATTCTAATGCTGTATTAAGCCAATCCTCTGTTAAAATTAATCCTGGATTTATGGTATTTACCCGAATATTCTTGCTAATGAATTCATTAGCAAGACATTTAGAAAGCATGACAAGTGCTGCCTTGGTCGTATTATAGATTGGCTCATAATTAAGCGGTTGAGTTGCACAAATAGAGGATGTATTAAGTATAACTCCCTCCTTACTTTTTTCCATTAAGGGCAACAACAAACGGGCATATCTAATGGTGGACATGACAAAAAGATCCCAAAAATATTGCCATTTTTCGTCAGAGGCATTCATAATCGTTTCATTGCTGCCGGTACCTGCATTGTTTATGAGAATATCTACTTTATCAGTAAATGTCTTTATTTTCTCAACTGATTTTATGATTTCATTTTCCTTTGTTACATCTGTAGTAATTCCTATTGCTCTCACCTTGAATTGAACAATTATAGAATCTACAGCATTTTTTAATCTTTCTTCTCCCCGCGAAATAAGGGCAATATCTACTCCTTCTTTAGCTAATCCCTGAGCAACGGCAAAGCCAATTCCTTTACTTCCACCGGTAATCACTGCAAATTTTCCTTCAAGTCCCAATCTCATTTTACTTCCTCCACTATACATCTTTTCCAGAAGAGAGAATTCATAGAGTCTTGATTTTTCATTTCTCACTCTTCCTGAAAAGGAATTTTACATTATGATAATTATTTTGAACCATCTTACTAAAAATATTTATTAATCTTTTCTAAATCGTAATAGAAAGAAATGTCATTCTTTGAAAAAAGAATCTTTCTTTTTGTGCTGTGCTTCAACTTTTTAAAGTTATTATTCTTTGATTGATAAAGAGTTTTTTGTCCTTCTATTGTATGCAATTATTTAGCTTTTCACTTTATTAAGTTTTAAAAATACGTCTTTTAATTTTGGATAAAGAGAATGATAAGTCTCATATAATTCCTGATAAATTTCTACATTTTCAGGAATAGGGCAAGTGGTATCGATGTAAGACACAGATTTCTGACAAGCCTCTTCAATATTTCGGAAAATATCAACGCCAACACCGGCAAGAAGAGCTGCTCCAAAGGAGGAATGTTCTTCATTGCTAACCGTTTTAACCGACATCCCATATATATCTGCTTGAATCTGTCTCCAAAGAGCACTCCGAGCACCTCCACCGGAACATAGCATACTTTCTGTTTTAACACCAAGCTGTTTAAAGATCTGGAATGAATCCATCATGGCAAACCCAACACCTTCCATAATAGAGCGTACTAAATGACCTTTTCCATGCTGCAGGGTAAGTCCGATAAATGCTCCACGGGCATTTGTATCCATATGAGGTGTTCTATCCCCTGAGAGATAAGGAAGAAACAACAGTCCATTAGAACCCGGAGGAACTTTTTCTGCTTCTTTATCAAAGATTTTATAAGTATTACCTGCACTTTGTTTTCCGGACTCAAGTACAAAATTATCTCGAAACCATCGTAAGGATAATCCGGCAGACAATACTGCTCCCATTAAAATCCATTTATTTTTAATAACATGACACAGAGTATGGATACGTCTGCCGGGATCAAAAAACGGCTTTGAAACGCAAACATTGAGCTGTCCTCCTGTTCCAATGGTTGAAGCCGACATTCCATCTTTCACTAAACCACAACCCATAGCTCCTATAGCCTGGTCTCCACCCCCTGTTATCACCGGTATTCCAGGTATTAAACCACTCTCTTGAGCTGCCCTGTGGGTTACCTCACCTGCAATGGCTGATGAGTCTAATAATTCTGGTAGTATGTTAAAATTAATTTCTGTTGCCTGGACAACACGTTCCGACCATTTTCTTGATATGATATCTAAAAATAATGTACCGGTTGCATCTGTATAATCGGTTGCCATTTTACCTGTTAATTTAAATCGGATATAATCTTTAGGAAGCAATAACTTTACTGTATTATTGATTACCTCAGGCTCATGGTCTTTTACCCACATAACTGATGGTGCCATGAATCCTGTTGCAGTAGGAAGACCAACAATATTATATATTTCGGCTGAACCAATCGTTTCATTCAATTTATTGCACTGATTAGCACTTCGATTATCCGGCCATATAATAGCCGGACGCAGAGGAAGATTATTTCTACCCATAAACACCGTTCCGTGCATCTGGCCGGATAATCCAATTCCTTTTATATCGCAGGGATTGACATTAACATCAAGTAAAACTTTTTGAATTGTATCCCTGGTTGCCTTCCACCATAATTCCGGATCCTGTTCTGCCCAGTCTTTTTTAGGAACAGAAATGGGATACTCCATACCGGCTATTCCGTAAATTTTAGCATTTTTATCTATTAAAATAACTCTAACACTGGAAGTACCTAAATCTATACCTAGTAAATAATACAAAATTCCTCTCCTTTTTTACCCTTATAGAAAATTATTTTTTAACTCTCCACTGCTTCATCTCGTTTTTAGAATAGTAGAATGATAAGAAAGACTTTAGAATTACTGCGACTATTATTTTCTTTCTTTTTTGCTAACAGTAATTTATACTATTACATTTAATGACAATCAGACTCATAATAAACTTATTGTGTTTTCTTTCCAATTTAGGACAATGAATGACTTTCTGAAATCTTTATAGATATAATTTGTAGTAAGTATATCGGAATACTCCACTACTTTTTTGACACAAATCACATTAATTCGCTTAAAATATATTCTTAAACCCTATGGCTTTACGATGACTTTTATAGCATCTTTTGTATTACCAGTAACATCAAATGCCTTTTTAAACTCACTTAAGGGAAACGAATGGGTCACAATTTTATCAACAACAACTTTACCACTTGCAAGAAAATCAATGGCTAGCGGGTAAGTATATGGGCTTAAATGTGATCCATAGATATCAATTTCCTTTCTGTCTCCAATGATACTCCAGTTTGCAGTTGTGTCCTCAGCGAATAAACCAAATTCAACAAATTTACCTAGTTTTTTAATCAATTCCAATCCTTGAACAACGCTCTTCGGAAATCCCGTTGCCTCAATATAGACATCACAATATTTTCCTCCCGTGATTTCTAAAAGCGCATCAACCGGATTAACAATAGAAGGATTGATTGTCGCATCAGCACCTAATTCTCTGGCAATGGTAAGCCTCTCTTCTTTTAAGTCAGCTACTACAAGCAAACCGGGATTCTTCATTTTGACAACCTGTACCATAGAAAGACCCAATGCTCCCGCTCCCGAAATAACAACTATCTCTCCCAATTCAATCTTGCCTCGCATAACCGCATGCGTAGCACAAGCCAGAGGTTCAATCATTGCCCCTGCTTCATCAGAAATATCTTCAGGAACTTTATAGATAAGAGCTTTAGAAGGAAATTTGGCATATTCGGCCATGCCCCCCTCGGCAACCTTTCCCTGGAAGCCGTAAATAATCGTATTATCACACATCCAATAATGACCGCTTTGGCAATAAGAACAACTCCCGCAGGGTATTATTTGCTCAGAAACAACCTTGTCACCAAGTTGAAGTTCATATTTTTCAGCTGCCCCCAGCCCAAGTTTTACTACTTTGCCGACAAATTCATGCCCGGCGATAACCGGTGCTTTAATCCAGGATTCTCCACCTGGTTTACCCCACAGTACAGGCGCTCCTTTATAGGCTTTTAGGTCACCGGCACAGATACCACATGCAAGTACTTTGATGAGTACTTCATTTTTATTCACTTCCGGAACGGGTACGGTTTCAAACCGATAATCTCCTGGTCCATAGCAAACTACAGCTTTCATTTCAGTCGGAATGTCTTTAATCTGATTTTTCATATCTATACCTCCAAAAATAAGTTATAAATGGATGATTAGGAAATATTACCCTAATCAAAATAGAACATTTTTGATAATATCAACCAATGATTTTAACAGTTAATCCCTGTTCTTCGAATATTTTTTTATAGTTTTTAGCCGTAATTTTACTCATCGCGCCCAAACCTTCTAATAGATACTTCAAGCCAAGACGTCTATATTTTAGCACTCCCAGTCGGTGATAAGGGAGTAAATGAACCTCTTTTACAGCCCTAAGGCTTTCTAAAAAGGACGCCGTCTCTTGAAGTTTGTCTAGCTCTGTATTATGCTTAGGAATCAATGGAATCCTTATTATCAGTTCCGGGCGCGCTTGATCGTCGTGTATTGCCAAAGAAATGCTTTTTAGATTTTTAACAATCATCTTATTATCCTTGCCGGTATATTTTAAATGTTTACCGGGATCGATGTGTTTAAAGTCAAACAGAACTAGATCCACCCCGGCAATTAACTTGAAAAAGATTTTTTTACTCATATTACCACAGGTTTCTACAGCAGTATGGATACCTTGCTGATTTAACAGTTTAATCATTGCTTCTACAAAATCAGGCTGTATTCCCGGTTCGCCACCAGAAATTGTAACTCCTCCGCCGGAATTTCTGTAAAATGGAATATCTCTGGAAACAACTTTCAGTACCTCTTCAGCAGTCATTTTTTTTCCATAAAGAATCCGTGCCTCAGCAGGACAGACATCAGTACATTTTCCACAACAATCACAAAGAACGGAATCAGTGACTATTCCCCCTGTTTTATCAATCGAGATCGCTTTTCTGGAACAAACATTCACACACTTTTGACAACCAATACATTTTTCAGGCAGCACTATTAATTCAGGTTCCTGTTTAATGGATTCCGGATTTGCACACCAAATGCAGTGCAAGGAACAACCTTTTAAAAAGACAACCGTACGAATTCCCGGGCCATCATTTATTGAATATCTTTGAATATCAAAAACAAGCCCTTCTCTCTTACTTTTGCTCATAAAATTACCTCTTACATGAACAAATCGACCCATATCTTTCTAATTGCTCTGAATCAAGATAATACATGTACTGTCCTGGCAATAATATCATTTTGAATTTCAGGGTCCAGGGTGACAAAATTGGCGCTGTATCCTGCGACTCTCACTATCAAGTCCCGATAGGCTTCGGGATTTTTTTGAGCTTTTCGGAGGACATCATTAGATATAACGTTAAACTGAATTTCCATACCCTGCAAATCAAAATAAGTTCTGATTAAGGCAATAAAATTATCCAGTTGGGATTCATTATCCATTTCAGATGGATTAAATTTCAAATTCAATATTGTTCCACCAGATAACCAAATATGGTCAATTTTTCCTGCAGATCTTATTAAAGCAGTTGGACCATTTGTATCTGTTCCCCTGAAGGGGGATTCTACATCAGCCAGAGGAACCCAAGCTTTTCTTCCATCAGGGGTAGCTCCGGTAATAAACCCAAAGGGAACATTCACGGCAACTGAGGCATTGGAAGGATGGAATCCGCCACCAATTGGGCCTCGGCCAAAACGGGTATTTTTGTGTTTACCGACCTCATTAAAAAATACATTGAAAGCTTCTTTGGCAATTTTATCAACCTCATCTATATCATTTCCATATTTTGGGGCTTTATTAACTAATAGCTGTCGAATCATTTCTCCTTTTTTCCCTTTAAAGTTTGAATCCAGTGCTTGTTTTAGCTCAGCCCTGCTAATGATTTTTTCTTCAAGTACAAGTTTCTTGATAGCAACAAGGGAATTAGCTACATTAGCAATATTTCCAGTTTCACCACCTGTATAATCATAAATAGCCCCTCCCTTTTTTAACTCTTTCCCCCTGGATATGCAGTCACTTACCAGGGAACTGATAAATGGCGTAGGCAACATCTCTTCCCAGACAAGGTCTTGAACGTTATCCTTTATTACATGCTGGGTAACGTAATATTCAACTTGTTTCTGATATGCTGCAAAAACCTCCTCGTAAGATGAAAATTCAAGAAGACCTTTATCATCGGGACAAAGTTGGATCCCTGTCCGTAAATCTTTTCCTTTGTTTAAGGCTAGTTCTAAGGTTTTGGTTAAATTAAACAGGCAAGCGCCATACCGACCACCCCATTTACCCTGTACGGATGGTTCAACACAACCGATTATACAGTAGTTAAGAGCATCTTTGACTGCCACTCCCCTATTTAACATGGCAGGAATGATTATTTTGTCATTGAACATGGCAGGCATACCCAAGCCCAAACGGATTACTCTTGCACAAGCTTTAAGGTATGCATCAGGGCTCTCATTATAATATCTTGCCGTAAGAGTCGGCTGTACCAATTTCATGGTGGCGGTTGCTGCCAAACACATATAGGTCAGCTCGTTAGTTGCATCTTGACGATTCGGAGTCTGTCCGCCTATAACCAGGTTCTGAAACATCGGATAACCGGCATTCAAGCGAGTCTGTGACCAGGAACGCAATTTAGTCAAAGAGCTTAATTTGATCCACAAGCACTGCATCAGCTCCAAGACTTCTTCTTTGGTCAGGATCCCCTCTTCAAGGTCCTGTTGATAAAAAGGATACATAAACTGGTCAAAACGACCGATAGATACCGAATGTCCATTGGTTTCCAGTTGCATTGTCAACTGAACAAACCATAATGACTGCATGGCTTCATGGAAAGATGTAGCAGGTTTTTCGGGTATTTTGCTACAAATATTAGAAATTTTTTGCAACTCAAGTTTTATGGGAAGATTTTTTTCCTTATCTGCTAATTCTTTGGCAAGTCGGGAAAATCTTTGCGCAAATCTAATAACCGCTTCATTGGCAATGATTACCGACTCATAAAAGATTTTTTTCTTAAAATCTTCCGGATTGGCCAGGTTAAGATGGGAAAGCCGCTCTCTAGTCTCTTTTAAAATCGAACCGAGACCCTCATGTAATATTTTAGGATAGTCAGGAGCCAAGTGTCCATCACCATTCTCCAGCACCCAAGCAGAATCAATGACTCCGACATGTTCCTCTCCTGCCAGCACGGTCTCCTTAGGCAAAATTGCCAAATTTCTTTCTTTTATGGTTTTTCCTTTCCAGTAAGGAAATATTTTCTTTAATTCGGACTTCGCTTCTTCACTAATTTGAAAGGAATCGCCTGATCTCAGTGCAAACTGGTCAATTTCTTCCTCGATATATTTTACATCGAACTCCGGAAAAACCGGCGCAGCCCGAAATTTACTGGAATGATTCCCAACAATGAGTTCACCGGGTAAAATATGAATGCTCATTTCATCTAAAATTTTAGCAAAAGCCTTGGCGCGACGAAACGGCATTGGTAGAGCCTCTGTTTCCTTATAAGACTCAGTAATTAAACGTGCTCTTTCCGTACAAATCTCCGGATCAGTATTTATACATTTTTCACGAAGATTTTTCACTCTAAGAGTAATATTTTTTTCCATCCTGGATAAAATATCCATTACAATAACCCCCTTTTTTCACATTTCTACATGGGTATTACCTTTTTTACCACATCTACAATTTAATCTAGATCGTAATCCAACAATTCTTCTCTCCTGAACTTAAGATTGCGTCTACAATTTGATTGGCCCTTAATCCATCATAAACACTAGGCGATACATCGGTTCCTTTAATAATAGCCTGTATTAGATCATAAACTTCAATAGCTTTGATTTCTGTATAACCAATATTTATACCCGGTATCGGCCATAATGAAGCTCCGTTAGGATGTTTAGGACCTGTTAGGATTGTGCGGAACCCCTGGTTTTCAGCCGGGTCTTCCGATGAATAAAATTCCAATTCATTCATTCTTTCATAATTAAAACGAACTGAACCCTTGCTCCCATTCACCTCAAATGAGAGATGATTTTTATGTCCATTGGCAAAACGGGTTGCTTCGATTGCTGCCGTAATACCCCCTTCAAATCTCATTAAGAAAGAACCGGCATCATCAACATCAACATCACAAAGAGAGTCAGTTTTTTGATCAAATCTCTTTTTAATAATTGTCCGGTGTTTACCACAAACTTCTATAGGCTCTCCGATAAGATATCTGCTAATATCAATAATATGACTTCCAATATCGCCAAGTGTCCCTGCACCGGAAGTCTGGGAAGAAAGCTTCCAGGAAAAATTTTTATCATAGTTTAAAAGCCAGTCTTGAAGATACGAACCACGGAAATGATATATTTCACCCAGTTGTCCCTCATCGATCATCTTTTTAGTCTGTGCGACAGCCGGCACCTTGCGATAGTTATAACAAACCAAACATTTCACACCCGAATTCATTACTACATCATAAATTTCTTTGGCTTCTATTCCATTTAACCCCAATGGTTTTTCGCACATGATATGTTTTCCTGCTTTTGCAGCTGCCACGGCCATTTCTTTATGCAAGTAATTTGGTGTGCATATATCAACTATATCGACCTCTGGATCATTTGTTACATCCTGCCAATCCGTTGTCCAACGTTGAAAACCAAATTTCTGGCATGCCTTTTCCGCCCGTTCAGCCCTTTGACTTGCAATAATCTTTAATTCCGGAATAGCCCCGATATCTTCAAAACATACTGATGCAGTTTTATAAGCCAAGGTATGAGCTTTACCCATAAAACCTGTACCGATCATCCCTATTCCAAGTTTTTTTGTATTTATCATATATATTAGCCTCCTGTTTTTTTAAAATTAATAAATTTCCTATTCTTTTACTGCTCCAGCTGTCAATCCCCTGACAAAATGTCTTTGCAGGCTAATATATATGATTATAATCGGTATACTGGAAACTGACAAAGCAGCAAATAAGCGGGGATAATCAAAAAAGTACTTGCCAGTAAAGACCAGAATCGCCAAAGGAACAGTGCGAAGCTCTGATTTACTGATAATAATTAATGGCAATGTAAAGTCATTCCAGATAAGTATAAACTGTAAAACGACAACTGCAGAGATAGCTGCACTCGATAAAGGAATAAAAATATGAAAGAGAAGTTTCCAGCGATTAGCTCCATCGATGACAGCAGCTTCCTCAAGAGAACGTGGTATCCCTCGAAAAAATTCTGTTAATATAAAGATTGAAAAAGGAATACCTACAGTGCCTTCCACAAAAATAAGTCCTAATAATTTATCGGTTAGTCCAAGGACCTTTAATTCATAAAATATGGGAATAATTAAAGCTTCTATTGGTAAAGCAAGGCATAATAGTATTGGCATATATAAAATCTTTCCTTTAAACTTTGTTCTGGCAAAAGCAAAAGCAGCAGGTACCGAAGCCAGCAAAATTAAAATAACAGAAAGGCTAGATACAAAAAGGCTGTTGAATAAAGCACTAGTTAAATTAGCTTTTTCCCAAGCAGTAATATAATTTTCGAACATAAACTTGTCTGGTAGTGCCCATGGAGCACTAAAGAACTCATTATTACTCTTTAGAGAAGATAAAATCATCCATATAAAGGGATATAAAAATATAAAGGCAAGAACAGAAAGAATTATAGTATGAAATATTTTTGAAACAATCACTCTTGCATGATCTCGAGTTAAGCTGTTTGAATCTAGACTATTGAAAAAGTTATTCAACCTCAACTCCCTCCTTTTTTAAGATCCGAGTGTAACCTGAAGAAATAAAAATCACAACAATAATCAATAAAAATGCCATAGCACTTGCTTTACCCATACTATAAAATCTAAATCCATATCTATATATGGTTAAACCCAACAATTCGGTAGAATAAGCCGGACCTCCCATTGTCATTACATAGATTAAAGGAAATAATTTTAGTGTAAAAACAGTAATTAGCATACAACAAATAAAAAGCTGAGTTCTAATAGAAGGCAATGTAACTATAGTTAGATCATGCCACCAATTTGCTCCTTCGAGAGCCGCTACTTCGTAAAAAGATTTTGGAATATTTTGAAGTCCTGCTAAAATAATAACCATAAAAATTCCCATTGATTGCCAAGAGTAAGCTACAAGTACAGCCGCTAAAGCTGTTCTTGTATCTCCTAACCAAACAGTAACTAGACTTGAAAGCCCGAGCAATTTTAATATTCCAGTAAGTATTCCAAACATTGGATGATATATCCAATTCCAAAGTAAACCCACAGTAATTAAGGACATGACAACTGGTATAAAAAAAATGGTTCTAAAAATGACACGAATTCTTTTTAGCCCAACTACCAAAAGAGCAAGAAAAATGGCAGCGGATAATTGGACAACTGTTGCTCCAAAAACCATTAGCATCGTATTTAAAAAAGATTTATGGAAAACAGGATCAAAAAATATGATTTCAACATAATTTCTTAATCCGACAAAATTATCTAACGGACCAACACCTTTCCAATCAAATAGGCTAATTACCAAAGCAAATAATACAGGATATAAAATAAATGAAGCAACCATAATAAGAGCAAAAGCAATAAAAACATAAGGACTATTTATTACATCAATAAATTTTTCGGGAAACCTCATACCAAATCCTCTTTTTTTTATATGAAAATCAATTTATTATTTGTCCTATAGAAAGTATTAGGCAAGATATTTGAAACTTGCCTAATACTTTCTATATGGAAGATAAAAATCATATATCCGTATTTAATAATCAAATCTTATTTTGTAAAAATATCTTTATAGCTTTTATCTTCTTTTACGAGCTGATCTTGTACTTCCTGGATTCTATTTGTGAAATTTTCAGGAGTTAATTGACCTAAAAGTAAACCCTGAATAGCCATTTGGTATTCCTGAATTATTTGAGGTTCCCATAAATGGTCTAATAGATGTTCAAGGGGCACATCTTCGTACATTAACATCAATTCCTGCATTGTGGAATCAACTGGTTTAACATCCTTTAATGCACTGAGGAAACCCATCTCTGCCATCATTTTCCCTGTAGATTCGTTTAAAGCAAAGTCAATGAACTTCATAGCTAAATCTTTATTCTTACTCTTGGCATAAATTGAAAGTGCTACATCTGTACAACCGCATGGTTGTCCAAAACCTTTGCCTTCAATTGACGGGATAGGGAAGACTCCTAATTCGAAACCTTCGGGCATAGCAGGTTTTATACCTTCCGCATAGAACCATGTTCCCTGATAGACAGTTGCAATACCACCCTGAACAAACATAGATATCAGGCCATTATAATCAAGACCGAGTGATTCCTGAGTTAGTATTCCGTCATCCCAGAGTGATTTTAATTTTTTAAGTGCATCAACATATTCCACATCTGTCCATTTATGATCACCTCTTAGTGTTCCTTTGGTAAATTCTTGAGCGTCGTTATCAGTATACATCGGTAAAAGTGCATAATACATCATCGGATTCCACCATAATTCCTTACCCGCATATGCCATGGGTAAAATTGATGTTCCTTCTAATTTTTCTTTTACAGTCAGTAGATCTGAATAGGTTTCAGGAACAGGAATATCATATTTTTCAAATAAACCCTTGTTGTAATAGAACAGTGTCATTATAAGATTCATAGGAACATTAAAAATCTTACCATTCATTTCTTTAAAATTCAGGGCACCACCAACAAATCGATCTCTTTTAAGATTGGAGTATGCTGGGTCCTTGAACGCGTAGGTTAGATCTGCCAGGAATCCATTTTTCCAATAATCTAAGAAAAATTGAGGATCTAACATAACGATATCTATATCGGATTCCGCATTGATACGTGTTTTGAACCATGCATCAAATTGCTCTCTCGGAAGAGATGTGTATTGAACTGTTATTCCTGGATTTGCTTCTTCAAATAGCGGTATAATAGTTTCAAATATTTTGTCACCTTGAGGAGTTGCCACCATAACAATTTTATTGTCTGCTGCCATAGTTGTAAAAGACATAGTAAATATTAAAACACCTAATACTAACAAAAATATACTTTTACTCAATCTACTCATTTTTTTACCTCTCCTTTTATTTTAATTTTTTTTAAATTTCCCATTCCGTCATTCTACTGTTAAGGTTCAACCATTTATCACCCCCCCCCCAAAAAAATATTTAGCATGCATTTAACTCCTGCTTCATGATGTGTTCACCGCTTTGCATACTATTATTTATTATCTCTCTCGTAACAAAACTGTGGGTTAAATCTGAATTATATTTACATCCTACCTTATTCTTTGTTTACGTTGCTTTTTTAATTATTGTTAAGATTTTTTACACTATTAACTAAATAGAAATAAAAAATTCTAATTGATAAGGAAGCATAAAAATAAGGCACCTTATTTTAGCAAAACCTAATTTTCATACTATCAAGTAGGAAGATATCAAGCAATAGAATTTTAGTAATAATTTGACTCTTGTGTAACTTTAAAATTTTTGTATAGGTTTTCATTTTAACAAAACGAGTTTCATTTATTACATGAGAGGTTTTTATTATTGAAAGTCCAATCTTCCAGTTTACATACTCCATACAAACTTTTACTATATGTCGTTCCATGGTTTAAATCCTATTTTTTTATCCTAAGGTAATCGATTACAGTAATCGATTACGTATATTTATAAATATACAATTTTTTTTATAAGATGTCAATTTTTTTTTATTTGTGTCATTTAAAAGATAAAACCGGACTCTTTTTTAACGATTTAAAAGATAAAAGTTAGCCGATTCCTGACTAAATAATTCTTGTTGAATAATAATAAAGTAAAAAATTATGTAAGCAATCTTAAGTATGAAAAAGAAAAGATTCTTCCCTTTGGTAACATGATTAAAAGATGATTCTAAAATAAGTCTTCATGCCGTATCAATCGAATAGTTCTGCAGGTATTACAATTACCGTTACATAAAAGTTTTTTAAGCAAAGTATGATCAGAGAGCTTTTTCCTTACTATTCACAATCAAAATTAAAGAAATAATTTTTACTTTTTAAAAACGAATTGAAGGCCATAATCTGCAGCATAGCATCTGATTTCCCTATGGGTTAACTTTAATAAAAAGAGAGGTAAACGGGGAGCATGTTCTAGTATAAAAACTGGCTTCCTGCAATATGATTTCATTTTTTCTTTCTATAAGGACAGCAGGACTATTTTTCAGTTTACGCGAAAAAGAGGCATTTACTGGAGAAATTATGAACAAACCACTAATGATCAATTCAAATCACCATTAGTAAGTTATCTAAAAAAAACTGGAGTAATTATGTATGCAAATACTTCCAATTAAAAAATATATTCTTTAAATTACTTTTCCAAATCGGAAAGATTTAAGTAGCTTTTTCATACTAGCATTTTAAAAGAACGATTAGTTGAAAATGTCTTTTTATAAAACTTTTAGATTTATTCTCTCAACCACTTTTTTAATTTTACCTCACTAGGTTCTACCTCATTAAGTGTTAATTCATGAATGTAACGGCAGCTTCATAGAGCACAGGGGAAAATTTTCTATAAATACCAACAATATGATGGATGTAGGTACCGCGAATAATTTTTTCTTCCCATAAAGGCCAATCCTTCACTTCCACATATAGATATGTTCCACTCGTCTTAGGATCTTCCACGCTATGTGTATGTCCTATCAAGAGTGAATACTTACCATTATCCCCGTCAAATCTAGCTCAGGTAATCTTTCCTTCCTTTAATCTCCAATTAGCAATTCCTGGGAATGCTTCACCGTGCCATCTAACGGAAGCTGGAGAATCCTTCACTTTAAGCGAATAAGGAAAGTTTCTACAATGCCATAAAAGCTCAGAATTATTTCTTTCAGTATGTCTAACAGTAAGTTCAGAAAAAAATATTTGCTCTTTATGCATATTTGCTGCTTAAAGTATTATTGAAGTTATGGCTCCGTGAATGTCAGTCTCACATACTACATGAATTTTTTCATCAGTTTGCATTGCATTTGCAAAATAAGGAGCAGTGCCATATTCATCCGGTAAGGCCATCCAACATTGAATAGCAACAGCGGAAAGATTTTCCTCTTTCGCCCATTTTTTTATTGCTAGCTTTAAGGCAACTATTTTTATTATATTTTTTTCACCAATAGTTGAATAATCGATATCTTTCTCATATATATCTTCATTCAATGCTTTTAATGTTTTGCTTTTCTTATCTATATATTCTCTGGCTGAACCAATTATTTTTGTAAGAGCAATAGGAATAATTTCAATATTAAATTTCTCCAATAATTCTCCTTCGTTAGCCATAACAGACTAAAACTCACCAAGTCTTGTACTTATCATTCCAACCCTTATGTTCCGAAAAGCTTTGACCATCGAAGCAGCCCCAAGAAAATTATGTAAGCCTTTTTTGAATACTTTATCTTCTATAGAACTGTTAGTTATATAAGTAAATGGGTCTCTAGGCCTACGTAAGACTTTGCTGGTCGCAAAAAGCCCACATTGAGTATCTCGATTTCGTATTTCATTGCCTATAGGGGTATCTCACGAGGTCCCCATAATAACATAGGCTTGTTCATAAATTTACCTAATTTAGCTACTGCACTATCACTTCCAAAATTACAGTGGGGTAAGAATAAGGCATCAACTTTTTTTCTCTAAAAAATAGGTAAATACTTTTTCCGAGTCTTTTATATCATAAATCATAACATCTTCATTGAACCAATCAATATTTATAAAATCTACTTTCCAAGAAAGATATTTTTCTCTAATCAAATTTTTATATTTTCTAGCTTCATCTACATTGAAAGAAAGTCGCCTAGTGGGAACAAAACCAAGTTTTATTGAAGTTTTTTTTCACTTCCTTACCTCCTATTTTATCCTAAAAAACTATGACTTTACTATTAAAACATTACTTAACACAAAAAATAATTAATAATATAAACAATCGTTAATTATGAAAATTAGGCTGACTTCTATAATTATTTTATCAAAATCACTTTATAAATTACTTATGAGTTTTTTCTGTTAATATTCTCTATACCATTTTTATCATTAAATAATTACCAGGAGCAAAAAGCAATACATCCAAACATCAAATCACTAAATTAAACTAGATATTAAATCTATCAAACTTATTGAATTTTTGCAACTGCTGCTATAAATGTATTGGCATACTCCGACTCTCTTGGCCTTTACAAGCAATATATAGAATATAAATTTCTTGTTTTAATTTCAGTACTTTTCATTTTATCTTGAAAAAATAATTTTTATCTAAGAAAATTTTTAAAATTTAACTTCAACGTTTTCCCTTTCTTCTCCCTCCGTTTTGTAATAAGGTCTGCTCTTAAAATTAAACATATTGGCAACTATTGAAGTAGGTACTTGAATTATAGCTACATTATATTTCATAGCAGTGTCATTGTAGAACTGTCTTGAAAAACCTATTTTGTCTTCGCTATCTTTCAGTTGTTTTTGTAAATCCAGGAAATTTGTATTAGCTTTTAAATCAGGATAATTTTCAGCAACTGCAAATAATCGACTCAGGGCA
>SDBT01003867.1_pt1 | contig 25717 bp, 22 predicted proteins | sample 2277101 | NCBI WGS metagenome assembly SDBT01 (sample SAMN10404973, study PRJNA504765) | marine sediment metagenome | isolation source: marine sediment core GS10_PC15, 103 cmbsf | place: Arctic Ocean: Southern Knipovich Ridge | collected 2010 | reverse complement strand
AGAGCTTACATTGCGGGAAAAAGTTGCCCAAATGCTAATTTATTCTACGCATTTGGATTTTCGAAATAATGAAAATAATCAATGGCAGGAAATTAACCGATTAGTAGAAACTGATGGAATTGGAGGTATTCATCTTTGGAGCGGGAAGGCCGGATTATCGGTTACAATGCTGAACACCTTACAGCGCAAATCTAAAACTCCAATTTTGGTAGATATGGATATTGAAAAAGGAATTCATCAGAGGTTTCCTGAGGGTACACAAATTCCGCCCGCAATGGCGATTGCCGCGACCGGTGATCCGAAAAATGCATTTGAAGCTGGAAAAATTGTGGCAAAGGAAGGGCGCAGTATCGGCGTTCATTGGAATTTAGCACCGGTTGTGGATGTAAATAACAATCCTGATAATCCGATAATAAATACGCGCGCCTTCAGCGACGATCCGGAAATAGTGGCCGATTTTGCAGTACAATATATTAATGGACTGCACTCCGGCGGAATGTTAGCAACTGCAAAACATTTTCCGGGGCATGGTGATACAAAAACCGATTCTCACAAATCACTTGCAACTATCGCGAGTGATTCCACAAGGTTATGGTCAATTGAATTAGCACCGTACAAAAAGGTAATAGCTGCCGGAGTTGATGCGATACAGGTTTCACATCTGATCGCTCCTGATTTTCAACCAAACAGTAATATACCGGCAACTTTATCAAAATTTTGGATACAGGATATTCTGCGTACGAAATTAGGTTTTCGCGGTGCGATTCTCACCGACGCAATGGATATGGGTGGAGTTGCCACCGGATTCTCATTTGACTATGCTTTAATTAATGCAGTTAATGCTGGATGTGATATTATCATCCAAAAACATAATTTTAAAAACGCAATCGATGTGATCGCCAATGCGGTAAAAACAGGAATGATCAAGGAAAATCGTATTGACGAGGCAGCTTTACAGATGTTGAAATTGAAAGAGAAAGCAGGACTGCATTTATCCAACAAAGTCAATTTTAAAACTATGCAAAGTAATTTGGGTATCGCAGAGTCTCAACGCAGGGCGGAAAAAATAGCGCAGCAATCAATTACAGTTGTAAAAAATGATAGTAATCTTATTCCAATTAATAATCTAAATGGTAATACAATTAACATAATTGATATTTACGGAAGTACTTTTAATCATACTCAATCCGTTGCAACGGAAAGCCTAATAAAAAGCCAATTGCCAATTAATTCGTACGTAGTTGATGAATCCGATAGTCTTGAGTATTTGAAATTGATAGCGGCTCAAATTGAAGAAAATAGTACTATAATTATTAATGTTTTTGCTAAACCAAAAGCCAGGAAGGGAACAGTGGCGCTGAATGAAAATCAATCTGCTTTTATAAACACGATTGTAGAAAATAATAAAAATATTATTATGGTCAGTTATGGAAATCCATATATTATCAGAGATTTTCCGGAAATTCCCACTTATGTGTGTGCATGGGAAAGCCTGTCTTATTTACAAAAAGCCGGCGTGAATGTTATTTTAGGTATGAATGCTGTTAACGGCAAATTGCCGATAATTATCCCGAATATCGCCGAACGTGGAACAGGAATTTATTTAGAGAAATCTCCAAGATATTTTCAAAAATCAACTTTTAATAATGGAAAAATATTGCAAACGGTGATGCCTTATGAAGTTGATGCTGATATTAATAAAGTAAAATTATTATTGAAAAAAGCAGTTGAAGATTCAGCATTTCCGGGAGGCGTATTATTGGCTGCTAAAAATGGGAAAATTTTTGTCCATGAAGCGTTTGGGTTTCACACTTACACCAAAACGATATCAACCGGACGCGGCAATATTTTTGACATAGCATCGATTACAAAAGTTGTATCAACAACCTCAGCAATAATGAAATTATTAGATCAAGGTAAAATTGAATTAGATGATTCGGTTGGTAAATACATTCCCGAGTTTGTTGATAATAAATTAGAAGATTCAGAAATCCGAGAATCTGTAACAATTAAACATTTATTACTCCATACAGCGGGACTCCCGCCATTTATACAATATTATGAAATCGATGGAGATTATGCAACACGAATTGATTCTGTATATAAAACAAAATTGGATACAATACCCGGTGAAAAAATGGTCTATTCCGACATTGGTTTCATCGTGCTCGGAAAAATAGTAGAAAGAGTTTCCGGTAAGTCCTTAGATCAATTTGTTGCGGACGAAATTTTTATTCCTTTAGGAATGATTGATACTTATTATAATCCATCTGAGATGAAGTTAAAACGAATCCTTCCAACAGAGTACAGCGCAATGGAGGGTGGGTTTGTACATGGTCATGTACATGATGAAAATGCACGCAGTTTGGGTGGTATAGCAGGTCACGCCGGACTTTTTTCCACTGCCGATAATTTGGCAATTTTCTCTCAAATGATGTTAAATGGTGGTGTATACAATGAAGAGAAAATATTTTCTACAGAAATTATCGATCTATTTACGCATCCCTACAATCCTAAGGAGAATAGTCAATGTTTAGGTTGGGATAGTCCTAATGGTACATCTTCGGGAGGAGTATATCTTTCCGATAATAGTTATGGTCATACAGGTTTTACCGGAACATCACTGTGGATCGATCCTGAAAATGATATATTTGTGATTCTCTTAACAAATGCTATCCATCCACATCGTAAATGGAAAAATCCAAAATATTATGATTGGCAGCAACGGATTCATTCTGCTGTATATGAATTGTTAGGTTTTACAGAACAAAATCTAAAATTAAAATGGCTGAAGGATTGGAATGCCGAATAAATTGTTCAAAGTAATAAATGCTATAATTTTAATAATTATTACTTCTTGTAGCGGTGAGACAGAGAACCGGCAATGGGTTGAAACTTTACCTAAACCGTGGTTACTTAGTGAATCTGAAGTATCAAACATATTGCCTGAGTTCCATAAACGATTTCCTAATTTTGAAGAACGTCTCAAAGCATTTGCGCTATGGCGAATCGGAACTCCGTATGAATTATTTAAATTAGGCGAGGAAATACCGCCTGACACCGATCCGATTATTAGATTAGATGTTTCAGATTGTACCGTACACGTATTAACAAGTTTATCTTTTGCACAAAGTAAAACATGGGATGAGGCACGTGAGAAAATAATAAAAATACATTATAAAATAAATGAAGATGGCAATCAAATCGCAACTTATCAATCTCGATGGCATTTTACATCTGACAGGATTTTATCGAATCCAAATACAGTAAATATTACTAATGAACTTGTAAATTCATCTGAATTAAAAAATGTTAATTTAATATTGAATGTCAAAGAAGATGATTCCGAATTGTTGGAATTAGCATGGTCAAAAAACATCCAATTATCATATATCCCAAACAATAAAATTGATTCGGAATTATTAGAAAAATTACCGCAAGTGTGTGGTATTGCATTCATCCGAACATCTTATTTTAAAGATGGATTAGCAATGGCACATGAGGGAATATTGATCGACAATAAAGATTTGATTCATGCCTCATTGCTTACTAATAACACAGCAAAAGTCAATTTTATCAACTATTATTTTGCTGACGGAAAACCACGATTTGACGGAATTATGATATATAAGTTTGTTCCACTTGATTGATACAAATTTAATTTATAATTGTAGGGACAGGTTACACCCTGTCCCTACCTATAAATCAAATATTTTTCCTGTATTTGCAGAAACTGTTTCAATTCAGTTTGATAAGAATTGATGATTTCTGGTGGTGTTTTACCTTTTTGAAGTTGCAAATATAACTTGTCTGATCCCCAAAGTCGTCCCATAGAATCTATACGAATAACTAAACTATCCGGATATAATTTATTAATTGCCCAAAGTGTTGTAATACCTGTTAAAATACTCTTGTAAATATCACGTTTTGTGATACTAATCTCGATACCATTACAATTTTGATTTTCGAATTTCGGATATTTCGACATAGTAGGGATTGATTTTGGAGTAAATCGAATTGGTTTAAAAATAACTCCCGGTAAATTTTGTTTGTTCAAAAGATTTGTTAAACTATTGGCATCGATCCAAGGAGCACCAATTTGTTTAAAGGGGGAATAGGTGCCGCGTCCTTCGCTTACATTTGTCGCTTCAAAAAGACAAAATCCGGGATAGATAATAGCTGTTTCCAAATCCGGTATATTGGGAGATGGATTAACCCAAGGTAAATATGTTTCATCATAATAGAGATTTCTATTATAATTCTCCATTAGGATGATAGTTAATTCAGGTGTTGGCTCAATCATTTTTTCACCGACAATCATTTTTGCTAATTCACCAATCGTCATTCCGTATTGAATCGGGATTGGATATTTCCCGATAAATGATTTGTACTTTTTATCAAGAATAGGACCGTCAATATGTCCACCGATTGGATTTGGCCGGTCAAGTACAATAACAGGAATATTTGCTTTACCGGCAGCTTCCATAACAAGTCCAAGTGTGCTGATGTAAGTATAAAAACGTGCACCAACATCTTGAATGTCGTAAATAATAATATCAATATTTGATAGCATCCCCTGAGTAGGTTTTCTTGTTTTTCCATATAAGCTGATTACCGGAGGAAGTTCAGAAGAAATAGAATCGTAATCGACATGTTCACCGGCTGGAATATTGCCGGTAAAACCATGTTCAGGGGTGAAGATTTTTTCTATTTGAATATGATTTTGTTTTTCATTCCCATTGGAAATACCTTGTTGATTAACATCACGCTCAGGTGTGAAAATTGTTACTAATTTGACTGTGTTTTTAGTATATAGTTGTAAAATATTTGATAAACCGTTTTTATCTATTCCAGAGTAATTAGTTACTAAAGCTATCCTTTTTCCATAAAGTTTATCAAGTTGATTCTCCAACAATACATCCAATCCGGTTTTTACGATTGCATTTTTTCTAGTGGATGATATTGGTTCAGAATTAGTACTAATTGAGGTCTGGCTACAACTCAATAAAAATATAAATGGTAAAATTGATTGAGTAATTTTTTTATTTGTTAACACGCGATAAGTTACAAAAAATGTAATTCAGATAAATTAAAAGTGTTACTTTTTTATAGGATAACTATATCGTATATTCAATTATAATAATTTTAAAAATAATTTTAGGGTAAATATATTTTGAAAAAGTACGATTACCGAGCTCCAATCTTTCAAGAATTTAAAATTGATAATGAATTTTATAATTCATTATCAAAAAAACATATAATGCGTACATTGATGGAAGAACATCAAGTGATTTTAAACTTTTGTAAACTATTGGAGAAATTAGTTAAGGATATTAAAAAGAAGACAGCCATTGGTGATTCACAAGAAATCCTTAAGGATCTTCAATTAGTTTCGGGACATTTGCTAAGAACTGAAAAACATCACATACGTGAAGAAAATACCTTTGTCCGACGTTTAGTTAGTATGGCAGAATTTGATCCGTCTCAAGAAATTCGCCGTCAGCATGATAATTTAGGTGTCTTAAAACGGAAATTAGAACGTACTATTTATGGGATTTATACTACTTCTTTTGACGAATTCAAAAAAGACCTGCAATCGGTAAGCCGCAAGCTTACAAAAGAGCTTAAAAAACATATCGATATCGAAGAAAATATTTTATACCCACAAGCAGTTAAATTGATCACCGATAAAAGTCGTTGGAAGAAGATGCGCATAGAATCCGACAATATCGGTTATTGCTGTTTTACGCCCGGCAAACAGTAACTTCCATATCTAAATCCATCTTATAATAGATTGTTTTAAATCTATTATTAAACGCAATTACAGGATGAAATATGGAATTTATCATATCGGGATCAGTGCTTGGTTTCTTAACAAGTTTTCATTGCATAGGAATGTGCGGACCTATCGCAATAGCGCTTCCGTTACACGGAAATAGCAAATTCCAAAAATTAATTGGCGGCATTCTATATAATTTAGGCAGAACAACTACTTACATAATATTCGGATTTATTTTTGGACTGTTGGGACAAAGTTTAGGAGCATTAGGATTCCAAAGATGGGTATCCATTACGGCCGGAGTTTTAATTATTATTACTGTTCTATCTCCTTCATTATTTAGATCTAATTTTATCACGTCGGGAATTTTTAATTCATTATTATCTAAAGTAAAATATGCGCTTAAAAAATTATTTTCAACAAAGTCACGCGGAAGTCTTTATTCAATTGGTTTACTAAACGGGTTGCTGCCGTGCGGACCGCTTTATATGGCATTTATCATTTCCACAGGAACAGGAAACACTGTAAATGCAGCTTTCTTTATGTTAATGTATGGATTAGGCACTATACCGTTGCTATTTTTAATAACCATCCTAGGTAATTTCATCAGCATGTCGGTTAGAAATAAAATTAACAATTTACTTCCTGTATTAATTGTAATAATTGGAATATTATTCATTTTAAGAGGTCTAAACCTTGGAATTCCGTATTTGAGTCCGAAAGAGGAAATGATACAAGAGAAAATCGAAAAAACTATTGATTCACAAAAAACTCAATCTTCACCATTGTTAGATCATAAATCTTAACTACTATAATGAGCGAATCAAAATCTGCGTCGTCTAAGTTAATATGTTACCATTGCGGTCTTCCTTGCACAGATGATTCAATCGCTATTAGCGATAAATTATTCTGTTGTAATGGTTGTAAAATGGCTTATGAAATTCTGGAAAATAGTGATCTATGTAAATATTATGATTTAAATCAAACCCCCGGTTCCACCCCAGCCGTATTTGGGAATAAAAAAAAGTACAATTTCCTTGAAGATGAAGGTACATTGCAGCAATTATATCAATTTGTAAATGCTGATAATGTAACTATCACTTTGACATTACCTTCCATCCACTGCAGTTCGTGTATTTGGGTATTGGAAAGCTTTTATAAAATCAATGATGGAGTTACCGGTTCGAGGGTCAATTTTCTAAAAAAACAATTAACACTTACATTTGATTCTCAAAAGACTTCGTTAAGAATAATTGTTGATCAATTAGCCTCTTTAGGATATGAACCGGAATTTAATTTAGCCGACCTACAAACTAAGGTTGGAGAGAAAAATTTACGGAATTTATATATTAAAATAGGCGTTGCCGGGTTTGCTTTCGGTAATATTATGTTATTGAGTTTACCTGAATATTTAAATAATTATGGCACTATACCGCACAATTTTCAGATTTTTTTCAGTATCTTAAATTTGTTGCTGGCACTTCCGGTTTTGTTTTATAGCGCCACCGATTATTTTAAATCAGCTTGGGGTAGTTTAAGACAAAAAGCAGTGAATATGGATGTTCCTATTTCTTTAGGCATACTTACACTTTTTATTCGCAGTGCTTATGAGATTATTACTTTATCCGGTTTTGGATGGATGGATTCCTTCTCCGGATTAGTATTTTTATTATTAATTGGAAAACTATTTCAAGAGAAAACTTACCAAGCATTGTCATTTGAACGTGATTATAAATCGTATTTTCCAGTTTCGGTTATCCGTTTGGATAACGGTGAGGAAACGAGTATTGCTCTATCACAATTAAAGGTTCGTGACCGTTATCTTGTCAGAAATAATGAAATAATACCTACTGATTCTATGCTAATTAATGGATCCGGATTAATTGACTATAGTTTTATTACCGGAGAATCCGATGCACTCGCTAAGGCATCCGGTGATCTATTATATGCCGGCGGTAAGCATAAAGGTGGAGTTATCGAATTAGAAGTGGTTAAAGATGTCTCGCAAAGTTATTTAACCCAATTATGGAATAATGATGCTTTTAATAAACACCCGGAAGCCGAGATTTCAGCATTAGCGAATAAAGTTAGTAAGTATTTTACAGGTATTGTTTTATTAATCGCTTTATCGGCGGCTTTGTATTGGCTTCCCAATATTAAATACTCAATTAATGCTTTTACAGCTGTTTTAATAATTGCCTGTCCGTGTGCTTTGGCACTTTCCACTCCATTCACCCTTGGTAATACGATGCGAATTTATGGCAGGAAAAATTTCTATATAAAAAACACTGCAGTAGTAGAAGTTCTTTCAAATGTCGATGCAATTGTATTTGATAAGACCGGCACATTGACCGAAGCAGGCTCAAGTGGAACTGAATTTTTCCCTTCTGAAAATCTTGAAATAGACGAAGGATTACTATTTACACTAATAAAATCCGTAACTTGGCATTCAACGCATCCATTGAGCCGGAAAATAACGCAATATTTAATGAATTCTGAAAGTTTGGAATCGGTAAAGGATTTAACTGAACATCTGGGAATGGGAATACAAGGTACGGTTAAAAATAAAATAATTAAAATTGGATCTCAGGATTTTAGCGGTGTAAAAGCAACTCAAAATAATACAATGGTATCAAAAGTATTTGTTTCGGTGGATAATAAATATGTTGGCTATTTTGGAATAAAAGGAACTTATCGCACAGGATTTAGATCAGTATTATCAAAATTAAATAAATCATATGAATTATTACTTCTATCCGGTGATAACGATAATGAAAAAGAAGCATTAATTCAGTATTTTACTGATGAGTCGAATTTATATTTCAACCAAACACCGGTTGATAAATTAGAAAAAATAAAATCTCTGCAATCTAATAAAAAAACAATATTGATGATTGGTGATGGATTGAACGATGCGGGCGCTCTCAAACAAAGCGATATTGGTATATCGGTTACCGAAAATATAAATTCTTTCTCTCCGGCGTGTGACGGAATATTGGAAAGTAATAGTTTTAATAGACTTTATGATTTGATAAAATTTTCAAAAACAAGTATGAATATTGTAAAGATAAGTTATTTAATTTCGTTTTTATATAATTTTGTTGGACTTAGTTTTGCAGTGCAGGGCACATTATCTCCATTAATTTCGGCAATTTTAATGCCGATAAGTTCAATTAGTGTAGTAATATTTACTACGGTAGGTATAAATTTATTGGCAAAATTAAGATTAGATTAGTAATTATACTAAGTTAGTATGATTTAATTAATAATAAATCAAATATATAGGTTATATTTAATAATACAAAATGAGTGTTTTATATTTATTAATTTTAGCAGCTTTATTCGTTGCAATTGGTTTTTTATTAGCATTTATTTGGGCTGTTAGAACAGGACAGTTTGATGATACACACACGCCATCCATAAGAATTTTGTTAGATGAGGAAGATCAAGCCTCATCAAATGAAAAGAATACAAAGGAGTAAGAGAATGGCAATAGAATCTTTTAAATACGATAACAAAATAGTTAAATACTTTATGTACGCTACAATTGTGTGGGGAATCACAGCTTTTATAGTCGGTTTAACAATTGCGATACAATTATTTTGGCCAGCATTGAATCTAAATATTCCTTGGTTGACGTTTAGTCGAATTAGACCGTTACACACAAATTCAGCAATCTTTGCTTTTGTTGGTAATGGGATATTCATGGGTGTTTATTACTCGCTGCAACGATTACTAAAAACAAGAATGTATAGTGACCTGCTTGGCAAAATACACTTTTGGGGCTGGCAGCTAATTATTCTAAGTGCAGTCATAACGCTGCCTTTAGGTTATACTATTGGCAAAGAATATGCTGAACTTGAATGGCCGATTGATATCGCGATCACAATTATATGGGTCATTTTTGGAATAAATATGATTGGTACAATAATGAAACGGCGCGAAAAACATCTGTATGTAGCGATATGGTTTTATATAGCTACATTTTTTACAGTTGCCTTATTACACGTTGTTAACTCGATCGAAATACCTGTATCATTTTTAAAGAGTTACCCTGTATATGCTGGTGTACAAGACGCAATGGTACAATGGTGGTATGGACATAATGCTGTTGCGTTTTTTCTTACTACTCCATATTTAGGTTTGATGTATTATTTTTTACCAAAAGCAGCTAATCGTCCGATTTTTTCATATCGATTATCGATCATACATTTTTGGTCATTGATATTCATTTACATCTGGGCAGGTCCGCATCATTTATTATATAATGCAATTCCGGACTGGGCACAAACACTTGGAACAGTATTTTCATTGATGCTTATAGCACCTTCTTGGGGCGGAATGTTAAACGGATTGCTAACTTTACGTGGTGCTTGGGATAAAGTCCGTAAAGATCCGATTCTGAAAATGATGGTGGTGGCAATTACCTGTTATGGGATATCAACGTTAGAGGGTCCTCTAATGGCGTTAAAAAGTGTTAACGCTTTAACGCACTTCACTGATTGGGTTATTGCTCATGTTCATATAGGAGCATTAGGCTGGAATGGAATGTTAACATTCGGTATTTTATACTGGCTGGTGCCAAGACTGTTTAATACAAAATTATATTCAATAAAATTAGCCAATGTTCATTTTTGGCTATCAACTTTAGGTATAATTTTTTATGCAATTCCATTATATTGGGGTGCTGTAACTCAAGCTTTAATGTGGAAAGAGTTTAACGCCGAAGGTCTGTTAATGTATTCTAATTTCCTTGAAACGGTTACACAAATTGTTCCAATGTACATTTTAAGATCTATTGGCGGCATAATATATCTAACCGGTGCAATACTAATGGTGGTGAATTTACGTAAAACAATTAAACAAGGTTCCTTTTTAGCAGATGAAGAGGCACAAGCACCTGCATTGAATAAAACACCTGACAATGCTCGAGGTATTTATAAACATCGTTGGATTGAAAGTCGACCGATCCAATTCTTTATTGCTGCTTTTGTCGTGGTTGCAATTGGTGGTATTGTCGAAATTGTCCCAATGTATCTAGTTAAAAGTAATGTACCGACCATCGAAAGTGTTAAGCCCTATACACCGTTGGAGTTACAAGGCAGAGATATTTACGTAAGTGAAGGATGTTATGTATGTCATTCGCAAATGATACGACCATTCCGTTCGGAAACCGAACGCTATGGTGAATATTCCAAAGCCGGAGAGTTTGTTTATGATCATCCATTTCAATGGGGTTCAAAACGTACCGGACCAGATCTTGCACGCATAGGTAAGAAATATCCTGACGCATGGCATTTTAACCATATGAAGGATCCAAGTCTAATGTCTCCCGGAACAATTATGCCGGGGTATCCGTGGTTGCTTACAAAGAAAACAAAAATATCAACGACTCCTAAAAAGATCAGAATTATGCAAACCCTTGGTGTGCCATATCCGGTTGGTTATGATGAAATAGCAAATAGTGATCTACGGAAGCAAGCAGAGCAAATTGTTGAAACGCTAAAAGTTACCGGTGTACCCGATGCTGAATGGGATACGGAGATCATTGCATTAATAGCTTATTTACAAAGAATGGGCACCGATATTAAAGCATTGGATAATTAAGTGTTTAGATTATTACTAGGCTCAGGGCAAGAATTTGGAATTATGCAAGTCATTACTCTCATTGTATTTTTCGCAATTTTTATAGGGGTTTTAATCTGGACAATATTTGCTAGTAAGCGGTATATAAGCCATATGAGTAAATTACCGTTTGAAGATTAAAATTCGATTAAAGGAGAATATTAATTATGGCAAAAATTGAAAAAGAACGTTTATTAGATCATAATTTTGATGGTATTACAGAATTAGATAATTTTTTACCACCTTGGTGGAAATGGTTGTTTATTTTTACAATCGTATTTTCCGTTGGCTACATATTACATTATCATGTTTTTAAAACTGGAGATTTGCAAGATATGGAATATTATAAAGAACTAAATCCGGAATGGGCAGAATCTGATCTTAAAATGGTTGGTCCATCATTTAGATATAAATCTCCTTATAAGGGAGTTGAAGCGGTCGAAGCGGTCGTAACGGTCGAAACAAGTGACATAGTTGAAGAAGATACGTTTGTTGGCGAATCTGTTAGGTTGTCCGTCCTGATTGACAGCGAAAGTATAGAAAAGGGTAAAAGTATTTATGCAGCTAACTGCATAGTATGTCATGGGGCAAACGGTGAAGGATTGATTGGACCTAATTTTTGTGACTCGAATTGGATTCACGGAGGAGCGGTTGAAGATTTGGTAAGAATCATAAATGTGGGAGTTCCTGCTAAAGGTATGATAGCATGGGACAAAACACTTACACCGGAACAAATTTTGCAAGTTGCGAGTTATATTTTAACATTTGAAGGGACCAATCCTGCAAATCAGAAAGCCGCTGAAGGAGAGTTATACATAAGAGGTTAGTGACACTACATTAGAAAGATCAAAATAATGAAATCTCCCATTACGTTCTTGCAAGGAATAATAATTGCTATTGTTATCCCGATTGTTCTACTAATAGTGTTTGTTATTTTCAGTAACTATAATACTTTTAATCTTGTGGAAAGGGATTATTACCAAAAAGAAATAAATTATCAGTCTCAAATTGACAGAGAAACGAGAACTAATCAACTTTCACAAAAAGTTAATATTTTTAATGATGATACTGGAGTAGTTTTACAATTCCCGTCAATATTCTTACATGAAGATATCAGCGGGAAAATAGTATTTTTCCGACCTTCAGATTCAAACTTAGACTTCGATATGCAAATTGGTTTAAATCAGGATGGAATGCAAAGTATAAGTAGCGCTCATTTCAAAAAGGGTGCGTGGATAGTGAAAGTTTTTTGGAACAATCGACAAGATGAATATTATTCTGAAAAAAGAATCTTTGTAAATCGTTAAATTTGATTAATTATATTGTGATCAGAAAAATAAATATTATTATTGCTTTACTTATTATTTTAGGTCCTGTGAGCGCTCAAGATCGATATGAATCAATTCCAATTTGGGTAAATAGCATACCGGAATACGGATTTAATGGAATGAAAAATTGTGTTACTGATCAATCCAATTTATTGATTTTGGGAACAGCCGGACTTGGAGCGTTACTTGCCTATCAATTTGATGATCGAATTCAAGATTATGCTCAGCGGGAAGGGTTATTGCCAGAAAAGGTTTCAAAGTTGGGAAACCTTTATGGAGGAATTTGGTCAGCTTGGCTGTTACCGGTTTCAATAATTATTACATCAAAAGCGGAAGATGAATCCAATCGTGATATGCTGGAAAAATTGGAGTTTGCAGCTTCTGCATTAGTGGCAAACGGTATTATTACTATTATCTTGAAGGAAATAATTGGTCGGGGAAGACCTAATGGAAGTAGTGACAGCTCAATGCCTTCGGGTCATACATCGCACAGCTTTGCTGTGGCGGCTGTAGCAAATGAATTATATGGGAACAAAATTGGAACAGCTGCTTATTTAATTGCCGGATTAGTAGCTATTAGTAGAATTAATGATAATGACCATTATTTAAGCGATGTAATTATTGGAGCAGGCCTAGGTACAATAATTGGTAGAGGATTTGCAAAGACATATCGAGAAAAAAAATACATGCCAAATATGACAATTAACGGTATAAGATTTAATATCACATTTAATCTTTAAGGATAGAGTGTTAATATTAAATGTGGAATTAATTTTAAATTATGAATGTTGAATTTTAAATATTAACCACAGATTACATTGATTACACATAAAATATTTATTAACATGGTTATACATTTTCAGGCATGATGGATAAAATTAAATATTGTTTAACGATTTTCTTGATAAATATAAAAAGGTAGCAATTAATTCGGCCAATTTGTGTGCTGAAAAAAAACATTTAGAGAATCTTTATCAATTAAGTATTACAACTACGGAATGTAATACTTCTTCTTAATCATCTTGATTGTGTATATTCCGTAATCTAGATTATGGAAAAAACACTTCCGAAACTTAGTGGAATTGCCTCAAATATTTTGAAGGCCGAGGCTCACGAGTTGATGAATGTCGCTGACCGCATTGATAAATCAGTTGTAAAAGCAGCAAAGATTTTATTAAAACATGATGGTAAAGTAGTTGTTTGCGGTGTAGGAAAATCCGGTCTGATCGGACAGAAAATTGTAGCAACTTTCTGTAGTACCGGAACGCAAGCCGTGTACTTGCACGCAAGTGATGCCCTGCATGGTGATTTGGGAATTTATCGACCTGGCGATCCCACGATTCTTATATCCAAAAGCGGTGCAACCGATGAAATTGTACGTTTGATCCCGCTGCTTCGTGAGTTCAAATCACCATTAATAGGGATTATTGGAAATATTAATTCAACATTAGCAGCCAAAGTTGATGTTATCCTTGATAGTACCGTATCATCCGAAGCCGATCCATTGGGAGTTGTACCAACTAATAGCACAACTGTAACAATGGCTATTGGTGATGCTTTAGCGGCTGTTTTAATGACCGCTAAAAAATTTAATCAGGACGATTTTGCACGCTATCATCCGGGTGGTAATTTGGGGAGAAAACTTAAGTTACAAGTTAAAGATATTTTGACTGCTTTAGATAAAGTTGCAGTTGTTTCACCAAAACAAAGTCTTAAAGAAGCAGTTTTGCTAATGACTAAAAAACCTCAGGGGGCAGCATTAGTATCAGATGATTCTAATAAATTACTTGGAATTATAACCGATGGTGATTTACGGCGTGGTTTTGCTAAAAATGGTAATATTAATGAACTCATCGTCAACGATGTGATGAATAAAAAGCCAATCTATATTTACTCTAATGCTCGGCTCCAAGAAGCGGTCACTTTAATGGAGGATCGAGTTTCGCAAATATCGGTTCTACCGGTATTAGATGAAAATGATAATAAATGTGTTGGACTTCTTCGTTTACACGACATTTATCAATCAAAACTAATATAAAATGCCACCTTTAATTTCTATTTGTTATACGAGTGCACAAAATATAAATTTAAGCATTTAATTAACTTATCAAATGGATGATAATAATACGAAGCTAAAAATTAATATGGATAGCTTCGACGATTTGGAGCGTGTTCGGGAATCTGTTATTAATTTCTGTCGTCATTTTTGTAGTAATGATGAAGATATTGATATCATGGAAATGGCAATTTTAGAAGCATGCCATAATGCAGTCCTTTATGGTACAAAAAGAAAGAGTAAATCTTTATGTGAATTGAAACTATGTTACGACAACCATAGTATAAAAGCAATTGTCAGAAATTATGGTAAAGAGTATGAAGTTTTAGAAAAAGACGCATTTTCAATAGATCAAGATTTTCTTCAGTATAAAGATGGTGGTTTAGGTATTCCGCTAATAAAGTCATTAATGGATTCGGTTGAATATTCAAGAAAATCTAATAACATGAATGAATTGATTATCGTGAAAAAAATAAATAATAAACAATAGGAGCATTGCAATGCGAATAAAAAAATCTGAAAAAGATGGTGTTGTTATATTAACATTATCCGGGAAAATGATGTTGGATGCAAAAAGCGCGGGTTTACACGATTGTGTTAAGGATCTAATTAAACAAGGTAAAACAAAAGTAGTTATGGATATGGGAAAAATCACTTGGTTCGGAAGTACGGGATTGGGCGCACTACTGGCATCTTATACTTCATTAAAAGATAATAATGGTGACTTAAAGGTTGCGCGTGCTACAAGAAAAATCCGAAGTGTTTTTATGTTTACTCAAATTATCAAAGTTTTAGAAAATTACGATACAGTGGATGAAGCAGTAGCCTCGATTAAATAGGTTTTTTTCTAGTTAGTATGAATGATATTTCTGAAATTCAAAAACTGAAGTTAGCAGTCAAAGAACTTTCAGTGCTAAATGATATTGCCACAGCGGTTAGCACTACCAACGATTTGAATCAAGTAATCGAATTGATTGTACATGAATGTGTTAATCATTTAAATGTTGAGCAGGGGGCAATCATGTTGCTCGATTCGACTGAAACTGATGATCAATTTCGCACCATAGTACGCGAAATTGATACCGACACTGGTATTGTACCTTATCATTTCGGTGTCCAATTATCGGGATGGATGGTTAAGAATCAAAGGCCCTTATTAATTAATGATTTTCCAAACGATAATAGATTCACAAATATTTCAGGTGAAGAATTTCCAATCAATTCGATACTAAGTGTTCCTTTAAAAACAAAAGGTACATTAATTGGTGTATTGAACGTATTCAATAAAATTAGTAAAGATGGATTTACTTCTAATGATCAAAGAATGCTCTCAATAATTGCTACGCAATCGGCACAAGCTATTGAGAGTGCAAGACTATATGATGAAGAAAAATCATTAAGATTGATTGAAGAAGAACTAAACTTTGCTACTGATATTCAAACGAATTTATTACCTAAATTAAATCCCCAAATAGACGGATTTGATATCGCTGGCAAAAGCATTCCCGCCAAAGAAGTGGGTGGCGATTATTATGACTTTATACTAATTGATGAAAACAAGAATGGAATTTGCTTAGGAGACATATCGGGTAAGGGTATGCCTGCCGCTATGTTAATGGCAAATTTACAAGCCACATTAAGGGGACAGGCATTATTCTCTTCATCAGCAGGTGAATGTTTAACAAGGGCAAATAAATTATTATATCGTAGTACTGACCTTCAAAAATTTGCTACACTTTTTTATGGTATTTTAGATTCATCAAAAAGTATATTTCATTTTTCAAATGCTGGTCATAATCCTCCGTTTTTAATTGATTCAGCTAAAAAAGTTACCAGACTAACAAAAGGCGGCACAGTTTTAGGATTCATGGAAGATTACCAATTTGAAGAAGATTCAATCAAATTGAATGCTGGTGACATGGTTATTATCTATTCCGACGGTATAACAGAAGCATTAAATAAGAACAATGAAGAATTTGGGGAAGATAGGTTGTTTGTGGCACTAACAGAAAACATTAAATCCACTGCAGATACATTAATTGAAAAAGTATTTGATGCAGTAAAAATATTCGTTAAAGATGTACCGCAAAGCGATGACATTACAATTGTAGTAATTAAGAAAAATTAGTCTATATACCATGATTGGCAAGACAATATCCCATTATAAAATTCTTAGTAAAATTGGTGAAGGTGGTAGGGGGGTTGTTTATAAAGCTGAGGATGTAGATCTTAATCGAACTGTTGCTCTTAAATTTATTTCGCCGCACTTAGCGGATAACGCTGAAGATTTAGAAAGTCTCTACCGGGAAGCCCGTTCTGCCTCGCAGCTTAATCACCCTAATATAACAACAATTTATGAAATCGCTCACAGCGGTAAATTTAATTTTATTGCAATGGAATGCATTGGCGGGGAAACACTTAAAAGCAAAATTCAAAGAGAAGTCTTATCATTAAAAGAAATAGTAAATATCGCTATTGCGACTTTGAATGGTATTAAGGCTGCCCACGATAATAATATTATTCACCGCGATATAAAAACCGAAAATATAATGGTAACAGAATCAGGATCAGTAAAAGTGATGGATTTTGGTCTCGCAAGAAATTTAGATAGAAAAAATGTTACCAAAATAAGCATAACTTTGGGTACTATAGCTTATATGTCACCCGAACAAATTGAAGGTTCGCAGGTGGATCAACGTTCAGATATATATTCTTTTGGGACAGTATTATATGAAATGGTAACCGGTAGATTACCATTCGTTGGTGAACATGAGGCTGCTACACTTTATTCGATCGTAAATGAATTACCTCCTGATATTGCATCTCTGAATCCAGACACAAATCCTAATTTGATTGCAATTATAGAAAAAGCAATTGAAAAAATCCCTGCTAACCGATATCAAAATGTATCAGAAATTCTTGATGATCTGATTGAATTGAAAAGTGGTACTTTCAAACGACGTATCAAGAAACCAGCGTGGTTCCCGGTAATATCTAAGAAATTGAATAGAGCTTGGTTGATCGCTGGATTTATTACAATCCTACTTATTGGATTGGTCGCATTGATGCAATTTATCAGCGGAATAGGGGGATCTGAACAAGTCATAAATTCTTTAGCGGTTTTAAATTTTGATAATATACAAGAACCTAGTGACCCGAATCGACTTGGACAAATATTGCAGGAATTAATAATTGCCGACCTCTCCGAAATCCCTAATTTAAAGGTATTTAGCAGCCAAAGATTATTTGATATACAAAAGCAGCTCGGATCGGATAACCGAACCTCAATAGACCCAAGCTTAGCGACGGGTATTGCTCAAGAAGCCGGGGCTAAAACAATGTTGACAGGTAATGTAATTCAAACAAGTAATAAGCTTATATTAACGTCGCAATTGGTTAATACAAGCGATGGTTCAATAATCAAATCTCACCAAGTAGAGGGTGATGATATATATTCAATGGTAGATGAATTGACCGCGCAGATACAGCATGATATGCAATTACCTGTGAGAGAAGGGGAACCGGTTGATGTGGCAGTTGCGGACAAAACTTCTTCATCAGTGAATGCTTTCCAATATTATTTTATTGGTATTGACTATTTCAATGATTCACATTTTAAAGAAGCTATCGTTGAATTCAATAATGCGATTGAAATAGACTCAACATTTAGCAGCGCCTATTATAAATTAGCCCTTGCCCAATGGTGGTCGCAATCGGAGCTGGATAACGAAACAATTGAAAATGCACAAAAATCATTATCGAAAATATTAAATGGTTCTTGGTATACTACAACTAAGGAGAAATTATTAGCACAAGGCGCGCTTGAACTAACAAAACAAAATTTTTCTGAAGCGGAATTGACTTATCAACAATTAATTGATTTTATTTCTGATGAAAAAGAAGCCTGGTATGGGTTAGGGGAAGCATATTTTCATGGGTCTAAAGATTTGGAAAAAGCTTCCAACGCATTCGAAAGAGGCGTAGAGTTAGATCCTGAATTCACAATTGCTTATCGTCATATATTCGACTTGTACAGTTTACGCTATGAATATGATAGTGGCATCATAAGAGCTACACAACTAATTGAAAATAATCCTGAGAATGTTTGGGGACATATATTTTTGGGACAGATGTTGGTAGGTAAGGAGGATTATGATCAAGCGAAAAAAACTTTTGATGAAGCCCTTCAAATTGACCAAAATCTTAACATAATATATAAATATTTAACACATATCTATATTGAATTAGACCAATTTGACGAAGGCATAACATTCGCGGATGATTTAATTAAGTCCAATAACGCTAATCCACAATTGTATCATTTATTGGCCCAAATGTACATTGGGAAAAACGAAATCCAACGGGCTATTCAAATATATAAAGCGGGATCAAACGAAGACCCAAGTTCATATCAAAATTTATTTAATTTAGCACATGCTTATCAATTGGATGGTGATTATGATCAAGCTATATCTCAGTACGATAAAATGAAACAAATCTTTCCTGAAATATGGGAATCCAAAGGAATGATTTCATCAGCGAGTATTTACATTGAACAAGGTCGCTACAGCGATGTAATAGACTTATTGAAAGCAAGAATATCGTATTTAAAGGAATCTGATTTAAATACTCAAGCTGATTTATTGAATAGTTGGGCATTTCTATCATATTTATTAGGTGATTATGACACCGCTAATACAAAGTTGGATCAAGTCTTTTCCAATTCTGTATCGTTACGTAATGAATTGATCGGTTATTTAGTAAAAGGGAGTATATTGGCGGAGACTAACAATTTAAGCGAGCTATTAAATATTATGCAAGTGGCTCAAGATTCGGTAAATCGGCATCCGGATGAATCTTTTTATAATATATTGAATAGTGCAATACAAATTAATTATCACATTGCCAAAAAAGATTATAATTCTGCACTTAGCGAATTTGACAATATGGATGATAAAGGAGATTTTAAGTATAGATACAGTTATTATGCTGCTTTAATATATATTGAACTCAAGGATTATTCTAAAGTAACGGACTTAATAAACGACATGCGCAAACCATTAATATCAACAGATGTTCGTTCGTTTATTTATCCTCGGTCATTTTATTTAGAAGGACTTGTAAATGAAGCGACCGGTAATAGCGAACTAGCCAAGCAAAATTACCAAACTTTATTAGATATATGGCGGGACGGTGATAAAGAAGCACCAGATTATCAAAACGTTTTACAACGATATAATAGTCTATAGAAATAATTAATCAGCTAGATTAGATGAAATATTATTATTCCGGTAAAACCGATATAGGCCTAGAACGCGAAACGAACCAAGATTGTTTTGGTACGGCAAATCCTGCCTGGGGCAGTATTTTTATTTTATCAGATGGATTTGGACATAAAGAGGGCGGCGAATTTGCCAGTCAATTTGCGGTTGATTTGTTTAAAAAAAACTATTCTAGAGAGGAACCGCGGAATATAAAAAAGTTTCTTGAAATTTCGTTTGAAGAAATAAATGAATATATCTATTTTAAAAAAGTATCAAAATATAATAATGTAATGTTGGGGTGTACGATTGTAGTTTTGATAATCAAGGATGAAACAGCCCACATTGCCCATATCGGAGATAGCCGTGCATATATTGTTAGAGACGATAACTTAAAAAGACTCACAAAAGATCATTCTTATGTGCAATTACTTATTGATAAAGGGGAACTATCGCCGGGAAATGCAATGTTCCATAGTAAAAGACATGTGTTAAGAAAGTGTTTAGGCAGTCGTATTAAGGCTAAACCGGATTACTTAATTCAACCAATAATGTCAAACGATAAATTTATGTTATGTTGTGATGGAGTCTGGGGTTTTGCTTCACAAGAAAAAATAAAAGAAATATTGATAAATAATAAGCCGAGTGATGCAACTGTGAAATTAATAGATCTTGTAAAGAAAAACTCAGGATCTGATAATATAACTCTTCAAGTAATTAGTTTTACTTAATATTAGTTCTTATAATTGTAGTTGCAGCAGTAATCCTGTATTCTTCCAGTTGCTTTTTGCTGAATTATTATTATATTCCCCAGTTCCAATATATAGTCCAATATTGAAAGGTGATTCTCCTAAAGGAACATTTGTTGAAACGATTACACCGGTACCTATCCCTCCATCCGGTGCATAAAAGCGTGTCCCATGAATTAGTAATTGAGCAGGAGTAGTCCATTTAAACAGTTCACTGAGAGCTAAATTAATTAATACTCCAGCACCAGGATATAATTTGTCAGCAAAATCATATCCTAAAAATCCTCCGCCTAGTCTAGCGCTGATAGGACCAAAGGTAAATTTAAGCGGTGTTCCGATTAATAATCCATAAGCCAAATTATCTTCTTCATCGGAGACATCTCCAAAAGGATAACCACTATACAGCCCGATGACCCAATTAGGATTTTTGTAAGCAGCGGGTTTTTTATGTTTATTTGATTTCCTGTTTTTACCAGAGTGGTCAATGATTTCTTTTTTTGGATAGTTGTCATACGTTCTTATGGGGGATGACTCAAGTTTGATTTCTGTGGTATCCGCCATACTCTTTTCTAGTTGTTCCTTGATTTCTGAATCGCCTTCAATATATTCTGTTTTAGATTGGGATAATTTAGTTTTATCAATATCATCTTCGTTATCAGTGTGTACTGAGGAATCAACGGATTTATCATTTTGATTTAAAATATTCTCTTCAGTTATGCTAGTTTTGGTTACCGAGGCAGGATCAACTAGATCATCAGATTGATAAGTGAATGATCGTTCATCGGTAATCGGATTTCCGCTTTCGTCAGAATAAATATCAGGAATAACTAACCAATTGTTGGGATAAATCCAATTAGGATCAACAATATATGGGTTTACTTGATAGATTTTTGTCCACTTCCAGGGATCATTATAAAATCTATTAGACAGGTATGACAAATAATCATTTTTAATTATCATATATTTATAGAAGCCATTTGGATTTATTAAATCATTAGGATCTTGTAAATAAACATAGTGTGATTTGTCTTCATCATGTGCCCAACACAATGAAAATGAAAATAGAAGTAAAAACATCAATAGTACAGTTTTTTTCATATTTAGCTCCCCATACATTTGAAGTATGATATTGTCAATTTACAACAATTTGATATAGAAAAGGCGGCAATTAAGCCGCCTTTTCTTATATAGAATAGTCAATCTATTATAATGAATAAAATAATATCACTCCAACATTTGACCAATCAATATCATTGTCATCAGGAGAATATTTTCCTAAGGCACCGTATAAACCTAGGCTAATTGGTGATTTACCTAACGGTACACTTCCGGAACCGATAACGCCAAAGCCAAGACCTTGATCTTCACCAAAAACATAGAATCCTAATCCATGTAGTTGAAGAATTAATGGCGAATCTAATTTGAATAAGTCATTAATGCATATGCTCGCTAAAAGACCAGCACCAAAATAATATTTATCAAAATTGTAAGTAAATGCACCGGCTCCAAGCCCGGCACTGAAAGATCCGGCTTTTACACCAAGTGGAGTTCCAAGTAATAATCCCAAATTTAAGTTTTCATCTTCAGGTCCTCCACTTAAAGGATATCCGGCATGTAAACCTAATTTCCAACCGGGCTTACCGCAATACGATTTTACGGAAGACCGAACGCGTTCCCTTTCCGTCCTTGCCATCCTTTCGGTAGTAATGGTAGTGGCTGTGGTAGCAGCTAAAGCGGCGGCAGCGTCTTCTTTTGCAGATTTAGCTTCAGCTTTGGTTTTGGCAGCATTATAATCTGTAAGAGTTACCGCATCGTTTATCATAACATTGATCGCACCATCGTCATCGGTATCATAACCGTCAATAACTCCATCACTGTTCAAATCAACACTATATCCTTCAATTACTATAGTTTCTCCACTTTCATCAATTATTACGTTACCGTCATTATCATGAAGGACTAGCGTTGTCGGTTCGCTACTGATTGTAGCTTTAGTTGGTGGCAAACCATATATCGGTTTACCGGTATCATTGGCAAAAACACTCGGAATTACTAACCAATTATTCGGATAAATCCAATTAGGGTCAATTATGTAAGGATTTGCACCGTGGATTTCTGTCCATTTAAAAGGATCATTATAGAATTTATCAGCCAGTAACCATAAATAATCCCCTTTTATAATCATATATTCAAAAAATCCATCCGGATTAACAAGACCTGCGGGATTATCCATATTTACATGATGCCGCACATTTTCATCATGAGCAAAACTAACTGTAGCAAACAACAATATAATTAAAATAAGGGCTATTTTTTTCATCATATCCTCCTAAATCATCTAAAATTTGAATATAAACTTAAACACATATTGACTAATGTAACATAATAACTTTTCGTGCAATTGAGATGATCTGCTATTGAGAAAACTTTTTATTATATTTAAAGTGGGTGAAAGCGTGAAGCTAATTTCGAGGCAAAATTCTTTCTATTTAGAGCTTGGCATAAAAAATTATGTGATATCTAGCTGAGATTTATAATTGGTGCAATTGTACTTAGTATCTTTAAGGGTTTTGTATCATGTTGGAAAATACAATTTTAATATAACGTGTAAATTCGCTCATCTGGATAACAGTTCGGACGTCGTATAGAGTTAGACGGGCGTTTTAAAAGTTAAATCCATGTGATCCCGCCACGGCACCTAATACAGCTAGTATACTTATAGTTAATAATGCCATATGCAATCTGTGAAGCCATGCAAAGGCATTTTCACTATCTTTTGTGGCTTGCTCTCGGAACCAACGATGTAGAAACAAGGGTTCAAGCACAAACAGTACAATAGTAAAGATTGCCCATACGAATGTCATCAAATGTAACCACCAATATTGCAAATGCTGAAAACGATCCCATGCATTCAAAACATATAACATATAAAACCCTGAAACACCTGTAGTCAGGGTTGCGATTTTCGCCTGGAAAGAAAACTTTTTTTCAAGTTGTTCAAATAATTTTAGTCTGTTATTAGTATCTGTAATTTTTTTAAGAGATGGAATCAAAACAGTGGTTACAAAAGCAACACCTCCAATCCAAATCACTACTCCAAGAATATGTATGGTACGAGCCAAAATAAAATAATTAAATTTTTCCATTTACTACCTATTGTATAGTTAACTTATAATTGAGTTGTAAAACTCATAATATAAATTAATGGAATATCCTGATAGTCTCCACTTTTTTGTTCATAAAATTATCAAATGTTTTCAAATGAATCAGATTTGTTGTGAATAGATTGCAAAAATGGGAAAGCGATGAACCCCCCCTCTATAATGTGAAAGTATCTGCATTAGTCTCCTACAGCAGATAGTTAAGGATTTCGTTGATTTACCGTAGCTAAATTGTAACCCTTAATCTTAGTATCGTTCAATGATTATCGGGTTGTAAAAATTAGTTTTGCATCCGGTGTGAAGACGGTTCTCTACCCTCACTAAAGACCACCATTTCTGCTTGAAATCTTAGTTTTCTTATAAAAATGCTCGAATTGAGAGTCTCTATTAGAGACCTCGGTAAGCTAAAAACAACCCAAAAGGGTTGTTTTTAATATTACTTACGTAATAATGCAAGCAAGGTTTTGATTACCTCAATAATCTTCTCTAGCACTTTTATGTCACCTCCTTTTGATTATCTTTTTCTAGTTCTGCCATTATCTCACTGTAACAATCTCCGTCATCTTCATTTGAGAAGTCCCACGCATAAGTAACAGTAGGGTAGGCTTCTGGTGGGAATTGCGGGTAGTGTGAACCAAGAGTCATTATCTCTTTTATTTCTTCAACTAGTTCATTCATGGATACTTTTCTTCTTAGCGTTAAATGTCCTCTGTCTTCAGCTATATCATCATAGTCAATACCTACCAAAAAATCTCTCACCTTAGAATGGGAGTTCATCGCTAACTGACCCATCCAAAATCTCAAGCAGTTTATCCATCCTGACCTTTATCTCCTGCAGATCTTCGTCCGCCCAGGGCTTGAGACTCTGGCCTATTGAGATCGTTGCTATCTTCAGCGCTACCTGCCGGTGTATATCGGCTGTACGGTCATCTAGATACTTTAGGACTGTCTGTTTAGGTTGGTGTTGCGCTTGTCCAATTGCCGGTGATACTTGCCATTCTAGTTGACCATTTTCGTCCTGATTCCTACGGATGATCAGCCGTGCTCTCTTGCCATACTTCTGCAGCTGTTGATGCAGCGCATCTTCAGCGAATATCCCTTGCTCAACACCCTCATATTCAACACCGTAGAGATTCCATGGTCCGTATTGAGATTCACCGCTTTTACATTGATCATAGATGAGTGTTACCGGATAGTTGTGGTTGAACTTCTTAACTTGAAGGGTCTTCATTTTATCGTTCATATGTACTCCTTTTATTAAAGGAAAACCCCTAACAATGTGTTAGGGGCCTTCATAGTACATATACCGGAAAATCAGGCAGAATTATGTTAAAACTTGGTAGCTAGCTTATGGTTTTTTCTTTTTAATTGTTTTTGTCGAGATTTATACGCATCCGAATTTGAGTTAACGACAAAGTATGTTAATCGGATCTCTTCTTTTTAGAAATTTTTAAAAGTTTCTTTTCTCTTTTTATCATTTGTTTCAATCTTTTTTTACCGGCTTCTAGAAAGTCTTTGCTCCAGCGGCAGTACAAGTTCTGATTGATCCCCTCTTTACGACACAGAGCAGCAATACTGTCTTCTCCACGTAAACCTTCTATTACGATACGGACTTTTTCTTCGGCTGAGTATTTACGGCGGGTGTTACGTCGGATCTCACTGATCCGATTCTCTACTAATGACTTTGGACTCATTCTTTTGCTCCTTTTGGCTATTTAATCTATCCAAAGTCTCTCTTATTTTAACAGACTAATCGCT
>SDBT01003866.1_pt1 | contig 25718 bp, 25 predicted proteins | sample 2277101 | NCBI WGS metagenome assembly SDBT01 (sample SAMN10404973, study PRJNA504765) | marine sediment metagenome | isolation source: marine sediment core GS10_PC15, 103 cmbsf | place: Arctic Ocean: Southern Knipovich Ridge | collected 2010 | reverse complement strand
AATCTTGTGATTGGGTGGGGGAGCACAAAGACTGTTATTTTAGATGCTCTGGATTCAATTGATAATTCTATTAAAACAGGAAAAGGAAATTATAAGTTTTTACAAGTTTTATATATGAAACCTCTTTCTGATGAAATTAAAAAAGAAATGTTAAAAGCAAGAAAAATCATTCTTATTGAAAATAATGTTACTGGACAATTAGGAAGGCTTTTAAGAGAAAAAACAGGGATGATTATTAAAAACAGAATTTTAAAATATGATGCAAGACCTTTTACATCAGATGAATTAAGGGAGGAGATTGAGAAGATAAGATGATAAAACCAAGACTAATATTAATTGATGGACCAATTGGAGCTGGCAAATCTACTACTGCAAAATTATTACATAAGAAACTAAAAAGATCAGCTCTTATTTCTTTAGATAGAATAAAACACCTACTTTCAGATCATAATTATTCCCACCCTAATAAAGATTTACAATTAGCTTCAGATGTTGGGACTGCTATGACAAAAGCATATCTAAAAAATAATATAAATGTTATTGTTGAAAAAGCGTTTACAAGAGAAAGATTTCTTAAAAGTTTTATAAAAAACCTCAGAGGCAAAGCAAAAATATTTGTTTATCAAATCGAGGCTCCAATAAAAATAAGAACAATACGAGTAAAAAAAAGACCTCTTCCTCCTGATTCAAAACTTAAGCCAACTAAAAAGAAAATTAAAAGCAATACTAAACATTATCATTTATATAAATATAAAAAAGCCAAAGTTTTTGATTCAACTAAATTAACGCCTAATAAAATTGTTAAGGAAATCTTAAAAGATATAAAATGAACCTCAAAGAATATCAAGAACTTTGTGCAAAAACAGCTAAGAAATTTGAAACTCCTAAAGAAGAGATTATGACTTGGGGGTTAGGTATTACAGGAGAAGCAGGAGATATTGCAGGATGTATTAAAAAGACTTTTGCTCATGATAATGACCAAAGACAAGGTATAAAAGAAAACTTAGGAGATACTTTATGGTATATGGCAATGATATGTAATTTTTTTAATTGGGATATGGAAGAGGTATTAAACCAAAATATAGAAAAACTTAAAGCAAGATATCCTAAAGGAGAATTTACAATTGAAGATGCAAAAAGAAAAGGAGACAGGATTGATTGGAATGAGGTGAAAGATGAAACATCCGAATAAAAAAATAATGCAAAAAGCAATTGATATTGCTAGAAAAAAAAGAGTAGTTGTCTCAATAATTGTAAAAGGGGATAAAATAATTGCTCAAGCAGTGAATACTGTTTACCAAAAAAAACAACCATTTAGACATGGAGAGATTAATGCAATAGAAAAAGCATGTAAAAAATTGAAATCTTTTGACCTTAGTAATTGTTGGTTATATACAACTTACGAACCTTGTCCTATGTGTGCATCTGCTTGTGTTTGGGCAAGATTAAAGGGAGTTATTTATGGTGCAAATATGAAAGATAGAAATAAAAACTATACCCAAAGAATTCTTATCCCTTGTAAAAAAGTTTTAAAACAGGGGACTCCAAAACTAAGATTACATGAAAATTTTATGAGAAAAGAATGTAAGGATATAATGAAAATTAAATAGATATCAATATCTTATAAGCATAAGAAGAGATGAAGATGATAAGATTAAGCTATTTATCTTCAAAGCTTAAAAATTTATAGAGATAATAAGGAAAAACAAACATGAAAATTAGATTTTGCCCAAAATGTAAAGGAACAAATATAATGTTTGTAGCTGGTGGTAAAATAGGATTATACGAATGTAAGAAATGTAAATTTAGAAGTGCAATCTTTCCTGAGATTGAAAAAATAAAAAAGAAGAAGAAATAAATATTAATATCTTATAGAATATGACGAGATACATAAGAGAGCGTAAGCTACTCATCAACCAATCTTAACATTTCATAAGATTTCAGAAAAATAAAATAATATAAAAAAATGAAAACACAAAAATTAATCATTAATAAATTAAAGAAATTTAAACCAGAATCTATTTTCTTATATGGTTCAAGGGCAAGAACAGATTACACAAAAGGAAGTGATTTTGAAGTTGGGATTATATTTAAAAAACAAAATTATATACATAGAAAAGAATTAAAAGAAGCTATAAAAGAAAAAGGGATTAATGTTTATCCATTTAAATTAAAAGATATTAAAATAAGGGTTCTTGATACTCCTTTTCAAAAAGCTATTTATTTAAGGGAACTTATATTAGCAGGAAAAACGATATATGGAGAAAAAATTATAGAAAACATTAAGCCACCAGAAATAAAAGTGATAGATATTATACAAGATTTAAGGTTTAATATTGGTTATGCTTTTGCTTCTATGCATTCTTATAGGAATGGTGACAAGAAAACCGGGGCTTATGAGTTTTACAAGTCTTGTTTATATGGAACAAGAGATTTAGAAATATTAAAACTTAGAAAATTTCCTCTAAGTTTTACTGAAATATATGAGTTATCAAAAAAATTAAATCTTAAAAAATATAGTTCCTTAGTGTTAAATGCTTATAAATTGAGACAAAGCAAAACAAGGTTTGAAGAAGCAAATATATTTAAAAATATTTCATATTTAAATGAATTTATGGAGCCTCAATTAATTGAATATTTTAATAAGAAGGGGGATAAAATTTTAATAAAATGACAAAAAAATTATCAACAAACCAAACAATAACCTGGTGTCCAGGATGTCCAAACTTTATGATACTTGAAAGTGTGAAAAAAGCATTTGCTAATCTAGGAATTAATAATAAAGATATTGCAATTGTTACAGGAATTGGATGTCATGCAAAAATATTTGATTATATTAATGTATGTGGATTTTATGGTTTACATGGAAGAGTTATTCCAACTTGTTTAGGTATAAAATTAGGAAATCCCGACATGACTGTGGTGGGGTTTGCAGGAGATGGAGATACTTATGCAGAAGGAATGGCGCATTTTATTCATGCTGGAAGATATAATGCTAATATGACTTTAGTTGTTCATGATAATCAAAGTTTTTCTCTTACTACTGGACAACCAACTCCAACTACTCAACAAGGATATGTAAGTAAAGCAAGTCCATTAGGTGAAGCTAATTATCCTTTAAATCCAATTAGATTAGCTCTTGCTTCTGGAATAACCTTTATTGCCCGCTGCAATGCCCGAGATATAAATCATACTTCTCAGATTTTAGAATCTGCAATTAAACATAAAGGGTTTAGTTTTGTTGAGATTATTCAGGATTGTTTAATATTTAATAAAGATATGAATGCTAAAGATAAATTAATGTATAAAATTAATAATAAGTCAGATATGAAAAAAGCAGAAAAACTTGCTAATGAATGGGATTATAATTCAAAAAAAGGAAAGATTCCTATGGGGGTTTTGTATTGTGTTGAGAAAAAAACTCTTAATCAAAAGTTGAAACATTAATTATTTTTATAATAAACAATCTAAAATAAAATTTCTTGTAATATAAAATGTTTGTGAAGCTACTTTTTTAAGATGATGAGAAATTGATTTCTTATTCCCTATTGCAACATAGACAATTTTTTTATTAAATCTATTAATTACAGAAAAAACAGCACCTGAAAAGTCTCCATCATTAGATATGATAAATGCTTTATCATAAATATTATCAAGAGCATCTAAAATCAAATTAAGTGCAAAATTTATGTCAGTTGCCTTTTCAATGTAAAAAAACTTTCCATCTTTTTTGTGTTTTTCTAATCTTCCAAAAATTATTTTTAATTTATCAATTTTCGTTAATTTATAGAAAAAGCTTTGTTGTTCAGAATACATTTTAGGATCACTAGATTGAACAACTGGAGAAATATAATAATTAATTTTCACTAAATTATCCTCTCCCACTAATTTCTTACAAAACCTTCCAACATCAATTTTACAATCAAATGCTTTTTTAGTTGAGAAATAAAAATTACTTCCATCAATATAAATAGCAATATTCTCTTTAGAATCCATTTTATTATGAAAACATAGGATCCTTTTACAGATCCTATGGTGTTAATTACAATACTTAAGAAAATAACCTTTATATAATTTTTGTTTTGAACCAACTTAAATATTAAAATATTAGTATCTTATTGAAACATAATGAGATGAAGATGAGGTGAGTTAAATCAATTTAGTAAATTAAATAAAATAAGAATTGGTTTAAGGAAGAGATTAAGCTACTTATTACTTTTTTATGAAACTTTAAATACATTAAGATATTAATTTTAAAATATAAAAAGAGGAAAAATGAAAAATAAATTAAAAATAGGCATTTTTTCATTTACTTGTTGTGAAGGGTGTGTTATTTCATTTATAGAAGTTCTTAATAAAAAATATTTTGATTATATGGAAAAGATTGAAATTACACATTTAAGGGCTTTAAAAAAAGTTAAAAAAATAAGTTTTATGGATATTGCTTTTGTCGAAGGAGCTATTTCAACTAAAAGTGAAATAAAAAAATTAAAAGAAATAAGAAAAAATGCAAAAAAATTAGTTGCATTAGGTTCTGGTGCAATAATGGGCTATCCTTCTGACTTAAGAAATAAGTTTAAAGGTAAAAAGAAAAAAGAGGTCGAACCATTGATAAAAAAACTAGGACAAAATAAAAAAATTCTTCCTATTAAGAATTTTGTTAAAGTCGACGACGAGATTAAAGGATGTCCTGTTGATGAAAAATTATTTATTAAAAAAATGGATGGATACTTAAAACCATAAATATCTCTATCTTATTAATAATAAAGATACACACAACAGAAATTAAAGTTTTAAGATGAGAAGAGAGAATAGATAAAAATAATAAAATACTAAGGACATAACAAAAAAATGCATAAACTTGATATTAATTTAAAAAATATTTCAAAAATAGAAGGTCATACACATTTAGATATTAAAGTAAGAGAAAGCAAGGTTACTGAATGTAAATTAAAAATAAGTGAAAATAAAAGATTTTTTACACAAGCAGTTGTTGGATTAAAATATGTTAATGTTTCCTGTATAATGTCAAGAATCTGCGGGACATGCAGTTCTGCACATGTTCTTTGCTCTATAGAAGCTATTGAAAAAGCATTTAATGTAAAACCAAGTGAACAAACAATGAGATTAAGAAATTTGTTAATTAATGCTAATCACTTAAGAGATCATGCAATGCATTTGTATTTTTTTGTTTTACCTGATATTTTTAATAAAGATTCTGTTTTAGATTTTGGAAAAGAATATCATAAATGGATTCATTATGGTTTAGATGTTAAAGAAGCTGGAAATTATCTTTCAACAATAATTGGTGGAAGAGCAGTACATCCCCCAAATGCTGTTGTTGGTGGATTTTGTAAATTTTCTACAAAACAACAAATCGAAAAAATAAAGAAAAAACTTGAAGATGTTAGAAAGAAAATTTTAGAATTAATTTATTTGCTTTATAAAAATAAGGGAAAATTTAAAAGAAAAACTAATTATGTTGGGCTTGTAAATAAAAATTATAGTTTTTTAGAAGGAAAATTAAAAACAGCCCAAGGAACTATTATTAATGAAGAAGATTTTGGAAAACATTTGAAAAGAGTTGTTTTGCCTTATTCTCATGCAACTGCATTTGAATTTGAATCCAAAGAATATTTAGTTGGAGCATTAGCTAGAATGAATGTTAATAAAGGAAATCTAAACAAAAAGACTAAAAAAGATGTAGAAAAATACCTTAAGGTATTTCCTTCAGATTGTGTTTTTGATAATAATTTAGCTCAATCAATAGAAATGTTATGTATTGTTGATAATTGCCTTGATCTTTTAAAAACTGAAATTAAACCAGAACCTCTTGTAAAGATTATTCCTAAAAAAGCTACAGGAATTGGAGTTATTGAAGCCCCGAGAGGGACTCTTTATTATAAATTAGATTTAAATGATAAAGGAACAGTAGTTTTTGCAGATTTATGTATCCCCACTCAACAAAATATTATTCATATGGAAAATAGTATTGCAAGATATGTTGAAACATTGTTAAACAAATCTAAAAAAGAAATAAGTTTTGAAGTTGAAAAAATGATTAGAGCTTATGACCCTTGTATGAGTTGTGCTGCACATTTTTTAAAAATTAATTGGGGATGATATTAGATTCTCTTAGTATTTCTATATATTTTAGAGATTGATTATTTGAGTAGTTTAATTGCCTCACTTATTTGAATGAGGGCATCTTCTTCTTTGACATTCATTGGGACCCCTATTATCTTTATATCATCGATTAAATTAAGTTTTTTTAAGAGCTTTAAATTATATCCTAAATCAAAATCATGCATTGAGTATAATTTGTTTGTTTGGATTTTATCTATAGAATCAATAATCTGAACTTTTTCTATGTCTTCAACACAATCTAAGATTATCAAACTTCTTCCTTGTTTTTCTAATCCTTCTGTAGGATCAAACTCAATAAATTCTATATTTGGAACTTGTTCTTTTAATTTAGGAAGAAGTTTTAATGGCAAACTATCTTTTTCAATTAAAGGATTTCCAAAAATTAAAATTTTCATTTTCTAAAATATTTATCTATTTCTTCTTGAGAAAGTTTTTCAGCTACTTTTAAAGCATGTATTGAAACTCTGTCTCCTTTTTTTAAAGGAATATAACTTACAGGATTCATTATTTTTATTTGTTCTGTCTTTATTCTACAGATTTCATTTCCTTTAGAAGGTAAAATACCTGAAACCTCTAATAAATAAATCTGACATATTGGATTATTTTTTTTACATTTATTATGTTCTATTAACCAGTATCTTTTAACCTCTTCTAAATCCCAGGAATTTAAATTTCCTGTAGCTTCTGGAAAAAGAATTTCTAATCTTTTTCTATCAGGGCTCTCTCCTTTTCTTAACATTCTTTCAAAATCTAAACGTTCCTCTGCATTAACTTTTATTTGTGAACAATAATCAATAACTGGGTACGCATATCTTAAAAAAATAAGTTCTCCACTTTCATTATTCATTTTTCAACTCCAGAAGTTTTCTTAACCTCTATTCCATATTTTTCAACTATATTAATAATTTCCTGTCTTTCTTCACTTTTTCCACAACCTTTCCAATCAATTAAAACTGTTTTTATTTGTTCTGTTGTTTTTTGTTCTGCTTGTTTTAACATATTTTCTGTTAAAGGTAAAACATATTGGGGGATTATATGTGAGATTGCATAATTGCTGTTTAATTGTATTTTATTAAATCCAGGACAGTAATGAGGGCCTCCAATTCCAATTGCTGGAAGCAGGTTTTTATTTGGCTTGAAGTTTTGCAAACTCAAAATGGTTTTCGCAATTATTTTTCCTGCTTGTTTATCTTTCCATTGTTTTTCATTGCATCCTATTTCAATAAAACAACAAGGAAGAGTTATTAATGGGCCATGATGTGTGCATTCTAAAGTGATTTCATATTTTTCTTTTACTTCTTGTGCATTTTTATTTAGTTGCTGAAAGAGGTATTTTAAAACTTGTGCTGAGGTTGAACAGATTTGTCCTGGTTTTCCTCCAAGTTTTGCATCCTTCAAAAATCTTTTAGATTTTTGAGAGTCATCAGAAATTTCTAATTTCTGAGATCTCCAATTTCCAGGCGCATGTAAAGAAAGACTTGGTTGGTTTTTTTCTGACTTATGTGTTGATGCAAATATAATAAAATCTATGTTTTTAAATTCAGGAAGCTTATCTATATTTTCTGAATAAATAGGATGTTTTTTTAATTTTACAAGGGGGATTTGAGGAGCAAAACCTATTTCTTTTAGTTGTTCAACTATGTTATTTCCTGCTAAATCATCTTTTCCATAGGCTATTGCAAAGTGCATTTTGTCGTTATATTATTTCTCTATAATTTAATAAATTTTTAAGCTTCCTTTGGGTCAAGCCTTTTTTAAAGGGTTGAGAGTAGCTTAAGCTTTTGATTGTGATGCTTAATATTTTATAAAGATACTAGTTATATTTAAATAATAAATGTTTCTTAATAAATTATGTTAACAAACTTATTTTATTTAATATTATTATTAGTTGGTTTTCCGACAGGGCTTTTGCTTGCTCATCTTTGTAAAGATGAAATTAAAGCTTGGAAGAAAAGGTTATTTATTATGTCTTGTATTTCCTTGTTCTTGATTGTTGTGGTTTCTTTTTTAAATTTTGAATATAAACTTCCTGTTATAATTAGTTTATTTTTTATAATAATTGTTTGTTTGACTGTTATCTGGAAAAGTCATTGATTTAATATTCTTTTTTAGTATTTTATCTATATTTTAATGTATTTTAAGTTTCACAGATGAGTGGCTTAATCTCTTATAGCATCTCTTTCTATGCTTGTAAGTTATTGATTATTAGAATTTTTTCTGGAATCTTATTGCTATTTTAAGTCATGTTCTTCTGTTCTTTAAAACTTTAACTTCAGTTGTGTGTCTCTTTATTTTTTATAAGATATTAGTTAAGAATCAAATTATCTTCTCAGGAATTGTTAATGTTGTATATGAACAACTTATATCTTGATTTGCCTCTTGTCCTTGGATATTAAAAGAACTTGCAAAGGTTTGATTATTCCCTGGGCTTATTGAATAATCTAAAATATCTGAAGAAAGTTCTTGATTTGAAGGATTAGAAAAAGTAAATTTTATTTCAAAAATTCCTGTTACTTGATTATCTAAATTTTCTACTAGTAATGAACAATCAGATGTTTTATCAATACAATCTGCTCCTTGATATTGATTGCAAAAAGAACTTTGTTCAAAATTTCTTATAGAATATGAGATTTGTCCTCGAGTTGAGACAGGATCTTGAGTTGTTGAAGTTGTAGAACTTTCTCCTCCAGAACCTATCCCTAAAAAATCCCAAATAAGCTCTAATATACCTTTATCCCCTTCAGGAGATTGTGTTTCTTGATTATTTATTATACTATTTTGGCTTTGATTATTAGAATCTAAAATAGCTTTTTCATTTCTAAACCTAAGTAAAGCAAAAACTAAAAAAAATCCTACAATAATTATTAAAAAAATCACAATAAATACCCTCAATTTTCCCATGAATTAGATAGGATTTGGTTTTTTATAAATCTTTATGCACGGCTTTTACTCTAAAATTTGTCTCTATAACTTATAAATATTAAGTGAATACAAGAGGAGTTTAAAGCTTTAATATCAAAAAGATAAGGGGATTAGATATTTTAAATAATATACTTGAATTACTACATTAAGGAAATCTTTATATACTTATTTTTCTAATTATATAATATAAAAGTTAAAAAGAATTGAAAAGGAGGTGAAAAATGAGAAAAAAAGGACAAGCAGCTATGGAGTTTCTTATGACTTATGGCTGGGCTATTTTAGCAGCAATTATTGCTATTGGGGTTTTAGCTTACTTTGGTGTATTTAGTCCTGGAAAATATGTTACAGGTACTGCACTAGTTACTCCTCCATTTTATATAAATGCTCATAATGTAAAACCAGCAGGAGTTACACTTGAAATTAAGAATCAAGGTGGAGAAACTTATGATATTATTAGTGTTGATGTAACAAATTGTGCAACAGATAGCACTGGATGGGCAGGTGTTGCTGCAGGATCTTCGCAAGCTATAACTATAACATGTACAACTGCTCCAGTAGTTGGTGAGAATTTTAAAGGAGACATAACAATTAGTTATCGAAAAGTTGGAAGTGTTGTTGATTTAACATCAACAGGAACAGTAGCTGAGAAAATTACTGCCTAATTTATTTTTATTTTTTTATTATAATTTTAATTGTATTTGGGAATTTGGAATAAATGGGTTTTTGTTTCCTTAGTATCTTATTGTATTTTTAAGTTACACACAACTGAAGTTTAGGGGTTTAAAGTGTTAAGTTTTATAAGATACTGATAATACAATAAATAACTAAAATAAGTTTTTATTCTGAATATTAATAGAATAGATTTATTTGATAAGTAGAGTTTTCTAATCCTTTAAAGGCTTTTTCGTTACTTTACTCTTGCTTATAACTATTCCTGATTTTTCTATAGAAAACGGATGAATCTCTAAAGAATGAGCTGTTCCTCTCATTTTTAATATTTCTAAAAATCTTTCTCTTTTTGTTTCTCCCCTAATAAAATGTAAAAGAACAATAGAATCTGATTCAAAATCTAAGATTCTTGAACCTGGCATTTTTGTTGGAGAGGGACTTCCTTCATATGTTAAAAGGGCAGTACAATCCCATTTTCTTATTAAACTAAATAAAGCTAAAGCAGAACTTCTTTTTTCAAGATCTTCACTAAAAAGCAATTCAAAAGAGGTTATACTATCTATAACCATCCTACTTATATTTTGTGTTAAAACAATATTTTCAATTGCTCCTCCTCCTTCTTCCAACATAGTTCTGACTTTTTCAGGAGTATATTCAAGAAAAAAGAATTTTCCTTGTTTTTCTAATTTTTCTAAATCCCATCCAAATCTTAACATATTAGAATAAAATTCATGCTTTTTTTCTTCAAAAGTAACATATAAACATTTTTCATTTTTCATTGCTCCTTGCATTAAAAACTGAACTGCAAAAATTGATTTTCCTGAACCACTTCCTCCAATTAATAAATTTGTAGAATTTTTTACAAACCCTCCTTCAATAAATGAATCAAAATTATGAACTCCAGTGCAGATTCTCTCTATTTTCCTACTTATTGGTTTTTCTTTGGGTTCTAAAAAATAAAAATCTTCATCTAAATTCTCTGATTTTTGTTGAGGCGATTTTTCTATTTTATTCTTTTTTTCTTTTTTAATTCTTTTTTCTTTTTCAACCTCTTTTTTTTGTTTTTTCATATTCTGTAAAAAATATAATAGTATAAAAATTTATCCTATGAGCCCTGAAACAAAACCTGATAAAAAGAATCTTGTTGCAAAGAAGATTCCTAAACTTATTGTTAATAAAGGTAAAAGATATTTTAATCCTTGCTTTTCTTCTCCTTTACTAACTAATCCTAAAACAAGAGATGCAAGAATGTCTGTTGTAATTATAAAAACTACTGAAAAATATTTTACAAAAGTAATTGAGATATTTACTGTTGATAATGTAAAAGGAAGTCCTGTAGATTCTACAGTAGGTATGCCTGATAATAAACTTGTTAAAGTTTCAACTAAAAGAGTAGATAATGAAAATAAAAGCGGGGTTCCTACAGCAACTGCTATAAATATGAATATAACATACATTAAAACATTTGAAGCAGCTCTTTTTTCTACAAAACCTCTTTCTCTCATATTTACAGAGGTTTGTTCTAATAATGTAGCAATATTTCCTCCTGCTTTAATTCCTGAAAGAATTAAAAGTATTGTTTTGCTTATTTTTTCAGAATTTATTCTTTTAGACATATCTAATAAAGCAACTTCTACTTTTTTTCCTGTTGCTATATCTCTTCCTGTTTTTTCAATTTCCTGGTCTAAAGGGCTAAATTCTTTTCTTACACTAAGAAGCATTGATTTATCTATAGTCATTCCTGCTCTTAAATTACTTGACATTAATTGAAGAAAATCAGGAAAAACAGATTCCATTTTTCTAACTCTTTCTGATTTTGCTAATTTAGCTTTAAAATAAAAATATAAAAGAAAAAGAGAAAAAACTGCGATAAGTATTATTATTGAAAGAATTATTCCTTTTTTTAAAAGAAGAGAGATTGTGCTTATAACTAAGCTTATTAGAACTGCAAAAATAAATTTTTTCTTTTTTCTTTTTTTTGTATTTAGAATTCTTAATTGTCTCATATCTGTAAATGCTTCTGCTTTTTTTTGTATTTTTTTTAATTTTTCAATTTCCATTTTATAATAGACTTGGTCTTTTTGATTTAATTAATCCTAAAAACATTACCTGAATTAACATAACAAAAACAAATAATCCAATAAAAAGCAACATAGTCATGGTTTTTGGTAAACCTGTCATAGATGAAATTATTGTTAAAAAGGTAATAGATAATGCAGGGATTATTACTGCAATTAACATATAAAAGACAATTAAAGGATTTAATCTATTCCCATAATTTTGAATTTGAATTATTTGTTCTTCATTTAAAGCATGTATACTATCTTTTACTACAATAGCCATATCACTTCCTGCTTCCATTCCATTACTAATCTGCCATAAGGCTCTTTTAAAGAAAAGAGAGGGATTTTTTTCAGATAAATCTTCTAAAACTTCTTGCTCAGGGGCTCCTGTATTTATTTCTCTTACTGCTTTTTTAAATTCTATACTCAATTCCCCATAATCTGAAGCAGAAATATTTACTAAAACACTAAATAAAGGTATTCCAGAAGTTAATTGAACTAAAATATCTTCTAATGCAGGAATTAAATTTTTCTCTATATTTCTTTGTCTTTTTGTTACATAGATTCTGGGATATATTGTCTGGCTAAAAAAAACAAACATAGAAAATAAAGCAGAAAGAACAGGGGCAAATAAATAAAATAATGTAACCCTTGCTAAGATAAGTCCACTTATAAAAATTATAAACAAAACTACAAAATTAATAGTGAGATTTCTATAACAAATTGCCAGATATTCTTCCCTTGTAATATCTATATTAGAATTTTCTAAATGTTGTGCTAATTTAGATTTTTTTTTATATCTTACTTTTGATAAAAAAAATCCAGATTTGCTTTTTAATTTTTCTAGTTTAGAAAAGGTAAATGGTATATGAAATTTCATACCTACCTCCCAAGAGCAGTCTTTACATCATTTTTTTTAATAAGATTCATTAATCTTTCTTTATCCCTATAATAAAGACCCATTATTCTTCCAAAATCATTTAAATCTCTTATTTTGTTTTTTATCATCCATAAAAGAATTTGTTTTTTTGTTTCTAAATCATTATTTAACTCTTCTTGAGACATTCCAGTATTTCTATTTACAGTTTCAAGAAATCTTGAATGCTCAGAATGTTTAATTATTTTGTCTTGTTCAGGAATCCATCTATATAACATAACAGCTTCTGCTCTGTTTTTTGATGCTTCAAATTCTGCAATATGCAAAACTCTTCTTAATCCTCTTTTTCTATCTCTAAACATAACTACATTTAAATGAACTGCTTTTAATAAATTTGGAGGAACACTTAATGGGGGGTTTACTAATCTAGCTATTGTTTCAGCAGCAGAATCTGCATGAACAGTAGCATAAACACTGTGACCTGTATGCATTGCTTCAAATAAAACCATTGCTTCTTCTTTTCTTCTCATCTCCCCTAAAACTATTCTATCTGGCCTCATTCTTAAGGAATTGATAAGTAAGTCTAACATTGAAACTTCCCCTTTTCCTTCAGGATTTGCTATTCTTGTTACTAATGGGGTCCAGTATAAGAAATCAGGAAGCATTAATTCTCTTGTATCTTCCACACTTATTATTCTATGATTTGGAGGAATAAAAGACATACAGGCGTTTAAAAGAACTGTTTTTCCTGAAGCTGTTCCTCCTGAAATTAAAATATTCATTTCATATTCAATAGCAAGCCATAATAAAACTGAAATCTCTACATTACATGTTTTATTATTTATTAAATCAATAATTGTATAAGGGTCTCTTGCAAATTTTCTTATAGTAATTGTATTTCCTTTTGTATTAATTGGGTAAAGAATTGCATTTACCCTATCTCCTGTAACAAGATGTGCATCTAATAAAGGAGTTAAAACAGTAATCTGTCTTCCAACTCTTCTTGCAATAATGTTAGCATAATTAATTATTTCGTCTTCTTTTGTTATTTTTAAATTAGTTAATAACCATCCATATTTTTTATGATAAACTCTTATAAACTCTTTTGAAGAAGGGATTACAATTTCTTCTAAATATTGGTCATTAATTAAAAATTCTATTTCCCCTAAACCTAACATATCCTGCATTAATTTTCCCACTAAAGATTCTTTCATAAGAGGTTGTATTGAAGGAAGTTTTGAAGTTAAAAGAGCAGATGCTTCTTCCATAAATTTCTTTTTAACAACATTAAAAATTGCAGGATCTGTAATTTCTCTCATACTTATTGTTGTGGCAGTTACTAACTCATTTCTTATCTCAGCCAAAAGACTTGCTGTTGCAATACCAATTGTAGGAACATAAACATTATAAGTTATAATAGATGTTTCTCTTTTAATTTCTACTTTAACTCTTGCTTTATCAGCCTCAATCTCATAAGTCTCTAAAATTCCTTCTTTAAGTTCTTGTTTTTCTCCTGGTTTTCCAGTAGGTTTTTGTTCAATTCCTTGTACTTCTTTTTTTTGATCAACTTCCTTACTAGTACTTGCTACTGACTTTTTAGATGGTTTGTTAAGTATTGACTTTGTTTTTGCTATTTTTACTTTAGGTTTTATTGGCTGATTTTGTATTGGTTTTATTGATTGAATTTCAGGTTTTCCCTGTTTTGATTTTTCTATTGGTGGTTGTTTTTCTAATTGTTGTTTTAGTTGTTGTTCTTTTGTTTTTTTTGATTTTTCTTTCATTAATTCTACAGGGTCTGGTTTTTTTAATTGTTCTTTTATGCTTATTCTTTTTATTGGTTTTGGTTCAATCTTTATGATTGATTTTTTCTCCTTTTTCTCCTTAACAGGACTCTTAGATTTTTTCTTCACCATCTTTTTATTTTATAAACTACTAGTTTTTTCTTTTATATTTTTTTGATTTCTCTTTATTATTTCCTTTTATTTGTTTTTTTACATCTTCCTCCATTTCATTTGTTTTTCTTTTATATTTTTTAAGTTCTTTTTTTAAATTCCTATCTGGTTTTTCTACTTGTTTGATTTGTTTTGATTGTTGTTTTTGTTGTTTGAGTTTTTTTATTGGCTGTTGTTTTTGTCCTTGTTTAATTTTCTGTTTTTCTTGTTTTAGTTGTTCTTTTATTTGTTCTGGCTTTTCTTCAGGCTCATCTTTATTCTTAACTCTGATTAAAGGCCCGCCAAACTTTGGATAATCTATATATGCTAATCTTCCAGATTCAAGGATTTTCCCCCATTCCATTGCTAAATCTTCCTTAATATCAAAGGCTTTTGAAACTGTAGCAATTCTTAATTGTTGTTTTTGTTTTAAAAGAGTATAAAGGGCATCTAAATCTGTTTCTGATTTTTTTCTTATTTGATTTAAATCTAGTCCTGCAAGCTCGTTTTGATTTTTTGAAACTTCTTTATCTCTAAACCCAACATAGATTAAAAGTAAAAGAAGTAATCCCCATTGAACCATTAGGAAAATTTTTGAAACAAGAGGCAAACTAACATATAAATCAGCAACATCTTTTCCTACTGAAAGTCCTGTAAGCCCTGATTGATTAATTGCCTCTGAACCATCATCTACGTCTCCAAATTTAATAAAAAAAACTGCTATATTAATAAAAAAGATTAGAATTACAACTATAAATACTTTTAAAAATAATTTGCTTTCCCCTTTTATCATTTTTTATATATCCTTATATTTCTTAAATTTAGAAATTTTATAAACCTATTGTTTTTGTTTGAATTGATTAATATTTATCCATAACTTATTTTATTATTAAATTATGTAGCTTTCTGAACCCAAAAAATCCCCAAAATTTTTTAGATATTAATAATTAAGATGACATCCTCCCACACCTAAAGGTGTGGATTTCCTTAGTATCTCTTTTTACTTAAAGTTATGCACTCTCCTGTTCTGAGTTCTTATTTTATTTTTATTACTTAACTCAAAACACTCGACTCTTCTTCAAAGCTCTAAATTTTATAAGATATTGATATGGTTACCACATCCTAAAAGATGTGGATTTCTTTTATATTTAATAATCAAGACAGCCATAAAAATCTTTATTAACATTCAAATCTAATTAATCTTATGGAAAAAGAGAGGAATTCAGTAAGACAAGTGCTAGAAGATTTGCATCAAAAATATTTAAGAAGAAAGTTTTGGATTCATAGTTCTATTTTGTTAGCTATTGGTTTTCTTATGATTCTTTCTCTTTACTTTTATATTTATAGCCCAGAAAAAGTAATTGGTTTTGGTGCAGATATAGAAAATGTTTTAGTAAGTGAAGATGGACAAACAGCTTATTTAAAGCTAAAAGGAGGGAGTTTAGTTAATATTACTAAAATTAAGTTTACTTTTTCTTTAGGAGGAAATGATTATGTTTATGAAACACAAGAAGGTATTGAAGAACTTGCTGTTCCTTATAAAGAATCATTTATAGATTGGTTATTAGAAAATCAGTTTGAAGGAGATTATAATTATAATATAAGTATTGATGAGATTCCAGGATTAGAAAGTTTTGAAGGTTTAGATGAGATTACTGTTGTTTTTGAATATAAAACTGAAACAGGTGAAGAAGTTGAAAGCCCGAACCTAGATACACAAACAACAATTATTTCTTATTCTAGTGGAGGCGCAGGTGTTGCAACTCCTTCTTGCACAACAGGTTCATGGACAAATACAAATGAATATAGATGTTCTAACTTAACAAGAGAAATAAGACAAACAAGAAATGTTTGTGCAAGTGAGGCTTTAGAACAATGGATTGAAAATCTTTGTGGTACAGGATATATTTGTTACCAAGATACTGGGGCTCCTGAAAACTTATGTATTAATGAAACTCAATCCTGTATTGATTCTGATGGACTTGATTATGATATTAATGGAAGTGTTAATCATTCTAGTATTATTTATCCTGATGTTTGCTTAGATTTATTTAATGTTACAGAGTATTACTGCTATTATAATTCAACTTCTGAACAAACAGAAGTTAAAAATCAAACTTATGAATGTAATAACCCTTGTTTAAATGGTGCATGTATTCCTATTTGTATTTCAACTCAAGAAATATGTGATGGTTTAGATAATGATTGTGATGGTTTAATAGATGAAAATGAATTTGATACTCCTTTAAACCAATCATGTTATTCAGGAAGTGCTGAAACTGAAAATATTGGACTTTGCATTACAGGAATCCAAACTTGTATTTCAGGTGCTTGGGATATTTGTGTTGGAGAAGTAATTCCTCAAACAGAAATTTGTGATGCAGGTTTATTAGATGAAGATTGTGATGGTTCAGATAATGAAGAATGTGTTTGTATTATTGGAAAAACACAAGATTGCGGAAGTGATGTTGGAGAATGTTCATATGGAACACAAACTTGTGAAGCTACTGGAACTTGGGGAAGCTGTGTTAGAGAAACAGGGCCAAGTTTAGAAATATGTGATAACTTAGATAATGATTGTACAGGTGTTGCAGATGATTATGATTTTGGACAGACAACATGTGGTTTAGGTGAGTGCTTGCATACAATTGATAATTGTGTTGGAGGTGTAACTCAGACATGTGATCCACTTCAAGGAGCTGTTTCAGAAATATGTGAGGGTTTGTTAGATGAAAATTGTGATGGAGTTGTTGATAATGGTTGTATTTGTACAATTGGAGAAACACAAATTTGTGGAAGCAGTGTTGGAGAATGTATACCTGGATTAGAAACTTGTGTAGATGGTGATTGGGGAGGTGTTTGTGAAGGGGAAACAGGTCCAAGTTTAGAAATCTGTGATGGATTAGACAATGATTGTAACAGTGTTGCAGATGATAATCCTATAGATTGTGCACAAGATCATTGTATAAGTGGAAGTTGTGTTGAATGTATAAATGCATTAGAATGTGATGATTTAATCTCTTGTACTGAGGATAGTTGTAGTTCTGGAAATTGTGTTAATACTGTAAATGATGCTAATTGTGATAATGGTTTATGGTGTGATGGTATTGAAAGTTGTAATGCTTTATTAGATTGCCAAGCAGGAACTGCACCAATTGTTAATGATGGTGTTTCATGCACTGATGATAGCTGTGATGAAGTAAATGATACTATTGTTAATAATCCTAATGATAGCAATTGTGAATCTTGGGAATATTGTGATTCTGTTAATGATTGTGTGCAAAGTGATTGTTCTGATTGTGAAGATTGTGATGATTGGTGGTTATATAATGATTGTAGTTATAGTGAATGTCATAATAGTTGTAATGTTCTTAATGAATGTTATTTTGCTGGGCAGCTTATAGGTTCAGAAAATTGTGTTGATTTAGTAACAGCTTGCACAAGTATTAATGTTTGTTCAGAATATTCAGAAGAAGAGTGTGTGAATAATCTTTGTAATGTTGCTCCTTCTGCAAATGGATGTGAATTAGATGGAAGTAATTGTGTTGATGCTCCTTATTGTGGTGATGGGAATATTGATATTGGAGAAGATTGTTCAACATGTCCAGCTGATGTTTCATGTTCTGAGCCTAGTCCATATTGTGTTTTAGGGGTTTGTGTTGAATGTATTGCAGATGGAAATTGTGATAATGGATTATTTTGTGATGGTGTTGAAACATGTAATGGAGGAAGCTGCCAAGCAGGAACAGCTCCTAATTTAGATGATTCTGTTGCATGCACAATAGATTCTTGTGATGAAATCAGTGGTATAACTCATATCCCTGATAATAGTTTTTGTGATAATGATTTATGGTGTGATGGTAATGAATATTGTGATGCTGTTTTAGATTGTCAAAATGGAATTGCACAGGATTGTGATGATTTAATATCATGCACAATAGATACTTGTAATGAATTTAATGATGAGTGTGATTATGATACTTCAAGTTGTTCTTGTTCTGTTCAAGGACCTGCCCCTGTTGAATGTGATGATAGTAATTCATGTACAGATGATATTTGTAATTCTACATTAGATTGTGAAAATATAAATAATGATGCTAATAGTTGTGATCGAGGCGAATTATGTACAGAAAATGATGTTTGTTCTGCAGGAAGTTGTATAGCAGATCCTGTTAATATTGATGATGGAATAGTTTGTACAATAGATGATTGCGATGAGATTAGTGGTGTAACTCATATAACTAATGATAGTTTATGTGATGATGCTAATATTTGTACTGATAATATTTGTAATATTTTAACAGGATGTGAGTTTCCATTTAATACAATTTCTTGTGATGATTTAATTGGTTGTACTGATAATGATGTTTGTTCTTTAGGGGTTTGTGCAGGAACTCTTAATGATGGTAATTGTGAATCTTGGGAGTATTGTGATTCTGTTAATGATTGTGTTCAAAGTGATTGTTCTGATTGTGAAGATTGTGATGATTGGTGGTTATATAATGATTGTAGTTATAGTGAATGTCATAATAGTTGTAATGTTCTTAATGAGTGTTATTTTGCTGGGCAGCTTATAGGTTCAGAAAATTGTGTTGATTTAAGTTATGCTTGTAATAATCTTATTGGTGTTTGTGATGATTATAGTCAGGAAGAATGTAATAATGATGCTTGTGGTTTAGGAAATTGTATTTGGAATTCTAGTCTTGGTATTTGTGAAGTAACTACTTTCCCGCAAGATTATATTTCTTATTGGAAGCTTAATGAAAATGCTGATGATGAATCTGGATTTAATAATGGAACTTTAATTAATGGTTCTTATTTTAATGATGCTGAAAAAGGATGGGTTTTGAGCCTGGATGGTGAGGGAGATAAAATAAAAATTCCCCATAATTCAAATCAAGCTATAAATAATTCAGGAACATGGATATTTTGGTTAAAACTTAATACTTATGATCAACAGTGTTTTATTTCAAAGAGAGATAATTGGAATAGTAATAATGCATGGGCATTTGGTGTTAATTTTAATGGTGTTATGGTAAGAGATGATATAATTTTTGAATATTCTACAAATGGAACTAATAAATATGAAATTGGTTGGAATAGAACTTCTATACCATTAAGTGAATGGGTTTTTGTTACTTTTGTATACAATAGTATTGATACAATTAGAAATATGAGAATGTATGTAAACAGTATAGAAATAGAACCTTTTTTTATAGAAAATAAAAATACTTCATTATTTTCAAGTACAAGTGATATTTATATTGGGGCAGTAAATAATGGGACTGTGGGACTGTTAAATGGTTCTATAGATGATGTTATGATATTTAACAGAAGTTTAAGTAAATCAGAAATTCAGGATATTTATAATAACCAAAGCCAATTAGCAAGTATTTGCAACAATAATATTACAGAATTAGGTGAAACTTGTGATGGAAGTGATTTAGGAATTTATGGAAATGGAATTGACCAATGCAATAATTATAATTTAATTTATGGTTCTGGAGATTTAAGTTGTGCAAGTGATTGTTTAAGTTATGATACAAGTGGTTGTATTGAGTTATCAGTTCTTATTTGCAGTTATTGTGGTGATGGTATTTGTAATGCTGGAGAGGACTGCAACAATTGTAGTATAGATTGTGCAAATGGCACAATTCCTGGGACTTGTGGAGCTTGTTTTAAAGCAGAATGCGATGGTACTTGTGATACAGGAAAAGAAGGACCAGATTGTGCTGATTGTAACTTAGATTATTGCTGTGGTGATAATCTTTGTAATTCTAGCTATTGTGGAACAGATTGTGGGTGGAGTCTGGTTACTGCATGTTGTGGTGATGCTATATGTGAAAACAATGAAACTTCACAAAATTGTCCTATAGATTGTTCTATAATGGGAATTCTTAGTATTGCAACACTAAGAGATGAATATGAAACAGGTGATAAAATTTGGTTAACTGATCCCCCAGAAAAAGAGAAATTTGTTTCTTTTCCATCCAAGGTTATAAATAAAAAGATTTCAGATTCTAAAAATAATAAGCTGTTAAGTGATATTGAGCTAGCTTACTTTTCAATTCCTACTGGCTCTATAGTTAATAATCTGGTGATAGATAAAACTTTTAAATCAAGTATAGAAATACCACTTGATTATTCTGATTTAGTATCTTCTGTAGTTGTCTCTGGGAAAATAGATGTGGTTAATCCAAGAGCTTATGCAAGAATTATACTTAAAAATGAGGCAGATGAAGAGTTCTTGATATTAGGAAGTGACTCACTTTCATTAGAAAAGAAAGTTAATTTTGTAAATTTTTGTGAAGAAACATGCTCTCTTAATAATGAAAAAATAAAATCATTAATTATTGAAGTAAGTAATGCATCAGTTTATATAAATAATCTTAAGATACAATCAAAAGATTCTCCTACTAGTAATAAATTAAAAACTAACTATAAATTAAAACAAGAAGAAATTAAAATAAAAAAATGGAATAAAAAAGAGGATATTATGTGGGTTGCAGGAGAAACTTCTATATCAGGTTTAAGTTATAATAATAAGAGGAAATTATTTAAAAATAAAAGATTGCCAAATTTATTTGGGTTTGAATATTATACTGAAGGGATTTTTGAACTTCCAAGAGGAGATCACCCTGGTCCTCCAACAGTATTTGACCCTAACTCAACTGGCTTACCTCCTGATTTTGATTGGAGAAATGTTCATGGTCAAAATTGGGTTACTCCAGTAACAAATCAGCTTAGTTGTGGAAGTTGCTGGGCTTTTGGAGCTACAGCTGCAACAGAGCATTTAGTTAATATATTTTTTAATCAACATCTTGATTTAGATTTATCTGAACAAGATGCACTATCATGTAGTGGAACTGGCTCATGCTCAGGAGGCTTTCCTAGTCAAGCACTAAATTATTATAGAGATGTTGGAGTTGTAGATGAAGCTTGTTTTCCATATAATGCAAGTGATGATCCTTGTAGTAATAAATGCACTGAACCAAGCGAATTAATTCAAATTGGAGAGCAAATATTCTTCTATCAAAACCGCTCAGAAAGTGCACTAAAAAGAATGATTTTAGAACAAGGAGCAGTTAGCGGGGGTTTACCTGAATGGGACCATGCTATGCATTTAGTTGGTTTTGGAACAATAAAACAAGGAGATAGAATATATAATGGTTCAGGCAGTGTTGTATCTAAAATAATTGATTTAAATGACTCCAGACTAGGAGACACCTACTGGATATTTAAAAATAGTTGGGGCAGTTCTTGGGGTGAAAGTGGTTTCTGCAAGGTGCATGTTGAAACTTATTATGACATAGAATTTACCACTAGCTTATTAGGGCCGGTCACTAGTTTAAATGCATATGATATAATATGTGAAGACCGTGACAATGATAGTTATTGTAATTGGGGAATCTCTGAAACAAAACCTGCTACCTGTCCTGAAATTTGTGGTATTGAAAAAGATTGTGATGACTCTAACAAAAGTTTAGGTCCTTTTGATCAAAATTATAATTGTATAGATATTTCTAAACCACAATCTAAAATAGAAAATACAGGTTATATAGATATTAGTGGTTATTTAAATATGAAAATCCAGAAATATCAAGTTTCAGACTGGGTTGATTATGAATTAGTAATCTTAAACCAATCTAAACTAATTTCTTCAAACGATGTAGTTAAATTAGACTTTATATTTAATCCAGAAAATGTAACTATATATGAAGCAGGAACATACAGGGTTTATGCAGAACTTGTAAATGATTCTGGAGAGATAATTAGCACACCAGCAGGGGACTTAGTTAATAATTGGGAGTTTGAGGTTATTGAGTGTATAGATTTTGATAATGATAGTTATAGTTTTGTTGGAGGTTTATGCGGTTATGTTGATTGCAATGACTCAGATGAAAATATCTATCCTGGAGCATACGAGTATTGTAATGGTATTGATGATGATTGTGATGCTTTTACAGTTGATGGATTAAGTGAACCCTGGTATGATGTTGCTTGTGATGGAACTGATTCAGACTTTTGTGAAGAAGGAAATTTTATATGTACTAATGGAATTCAAACCTGCTCAGATGATACTGTTGATAATCTTGAGCCATGTAATGGACTTGATAGTGATTGTAATAATTTAACTGATGATAATTGTGAAATGATTTGCGGAAGTATTATTACAGAAGACTTTGTTTTAACAAAAGACTTAACAGATAATGGCTATTCCCGGTGCTTATCAATTGGTGCTGATAATGTTAGTATAGACTGTAATAATCACTCAATTATTGATGAAGGTGGCGGCAGTATTGGTATTGAAAATTTTGGTTATATTAATGCTAATATAAAAAACTGTAATGTTATTGGATTTAGCATGGGAATTCACAGCGTAATGGGAGGAACTAGTATAATTAATAATACCTTAGAAAATAGCTATATGGATATGATGCTTGTGGTCACAAATCCAGCAGTAGTTTTAGAAAATAATATTCAGGGTTATATAGGAATCACTATGTTTAACACTAATTTAACTGCTCACAATAATAATTTTAATAATAGTAATTTAAACATTGAGATATTGGCAAACTTAATCCATAACATTTCTTTAAACTACTGGGGAGCTACAGACTGCAATGAGATTAGAAGTAAATTATACCCTAATACTACTGAATTTGAACCATTTTTAGATAATCCTTTTCCATATGGGGCTCCGATTAATTGTGGTAGTGGATCTGCTGGAGAAGAGCTTGCTTCTTCTAATCCTCTTGCTCAAATCTGGAACTGGATTAAAAGACTTTTAAGTTAACTTTTAAAAATTTTAAGTTTGATTATGGTGTGTTTAAGACTTCTCATCTTCATATCTTTAAGATAACAATGAATACCTAAGAAATTTAATTTAAGATACTAAATAACAACTTTTATTAACATAATTTCTTTTGGTATATTATGAAAATCTAAAAGATTTTTAAATATTCGCTTTAGGAGGTAAAGCTTCATATTATGAAAAAAAGAGGGCAGATAAGTTTTGAATATCTTATTATTATGGGATTTGTTACGTTTATTATAGTTGGGATTTTATCTATAGCTTTTTTTTATAGCAATAATGTAAAAGATAGAATTAAAATAAATCAGATGACTAATTATGCAAATAAAATAATCTCCACTTCTGAATCTATTTTTTATGCAGGTTATCCTTCTAAAGCTACAATAACAGTTTATTTACCTGAAAATGTAATTTCTGTTGATGTTAATAGTGCAGAAGATTCTATTATTATTGCTATTCAAACTTCTTCAGGAGTTGCAAAAACAGCTTTTTCAAGTAATGTCCCTATTTCTGGGGCATTAGGGAGTAATATGGGTTTAAATAAAGTTCAAATAGAAGCAGGAGCAACTGAGGTAGTTATAAGTCCTGTCTAAAATGGAAAAAAAATCTAAAAAAGTATCTTTCAAAAAATGGCTAAAGATAGCTGAAGAATTAACAAAAAAAAATATTAAATGGCATGAGCATTATTTATTTCCAAATTGTATTTTTAACAAAAAGAAAAAATATATAGCTATTCTAGAAAATGAAGAAACAGGAGAAATATTTGTGTCAGAATCTAAAAAACATAAACCTGAAGATCTTAAAAAATTAGAAAAGTTAGTTTTTAAAAGCGTTCATATTTTTCAAAAATGAAATATAAAAATTCCCAGACATCTATTGAGTTTGTCATATTAGTTGGTTTTGTTTTGTTTTTTTTCACTACTTTTTTCCTTACAATTCAGGGAAATATTTCTGATAAAATTAAAGAAAGACAAACTAAACTTGTTATAGAAATTGCTTCTACAGTTCAAGATGAAATTGACCTTGCTTTTGAATCAATTGATGGGTATTATAGAAAGTTTACAATTCCTGATTATGTTGCAAGTAAAAGTTATAATATAGATATAACAGAAGGTATGGTTTATGTAAGAACAACAGATGGAAAACAAGCTATTGCATTGCCTGTCCAGAACATAACAGGACAAGTTCAAAAAGGAGATAATATAATTAAAAAAGAAAATGGAGTTGTTAAATTGAATGTTTAATGATGAATGTTAATAAAAATATTAGTAATCAATAAAATATAACGAGATTCAGATGAGAAGATTAAGTTGCTCATCAACTTAGCTTAAAGTTTTACAAGATACTGATAAATAAAAAAATGATTAAATATTAATAACAAAAAATGAATAACAAAAAGGCACAGGGCTGGGGAATGGATTTAATGGTTGCATTAAGTATTTTTTTAATAGGTATAGTGATATTTTATATTTATTCATTAAATAATCCAAATGAAGCAAAAGAAAATATAGAAAATTTATTTAATGATGGGGAAAGTTTAACAAACATTTTATTATCTAAAGGGTTTCCAAATTCATGGAACTCTACAAATGTTGTAAAGATTGGAATTTTAAGCGATAATAAAATCAATGCAACAAAACTAGAAAGATTTTATGATTTATCACAAACAGAATATGAAAAAACAAAAGCTCTTTTTAATACAAGATATGATTACTACTTTTTTTTAGATGAAAATATGACTATTAATTCTGTTTCTGTTGAGGGGATTGGAAAACCTGGAGTAACTAAAACAACAATTAATGCTGTAAATCTTATTAAAGTAACAAGAGTGGTGATATATGAAAACAAGCCAGTAACTGCTTATCTTTATATTTGGGAGTAATGATGTAAATGATACTGATATCTCTAAAAATATTAGGATATACAATGAGAAGAGAAGTTACTCATCAACTCATCTTAAAATTTTAAAAGGTATAGAAATATCAAATAAATAAAAATATCAATAAACAATACTAATATCTTATAAAAACAAAATGAAAAAGAGGAATAAAAACAAACCTTTAGAAAAGGTTATGATCCAAACTGATAAACGAGCAGTGTTTTTTAGTATAGATGCCTTAGTAGCTTTGTTTATCATATTCCTAAGTATCTTAGTTTTTTATCCTCTTGTTAAGACTATTAATCAAACTAGCTTTATTCAAGGAGATATAATTAATATTCTTTCTTCTCTTAAAATAGGAGAAATAGATAATTCTTATGCTCAACAATTAATTGCTCAAGGCAAAATAACTGAT
>SDBT01003865.1_pt1 | contig 25719 bp, 23 predicted proteins | sample 2277101 | NCBI WGS metagenome assembly SDBT01 (sample SAMN10404973, study PRJNA504765) | marine sediment metagenome | isolation source: marine sediment core GS10_PC15, 103 cmbsf | place: Arctic Ocean: Southern Knipovich Ridge | collected 2010 | reverse complement strand
CTCCGATTCTCAAAAAACCCGCTTCTCTTATCTCTAAAGCCCATTCTATCCTTAGCAAATGCGGTGAAATGCGTCAGTTCCCCGGTTTTCCCATTATTGCAATATACCCATAGGTTTTACAATAATCAAAAAAAACACATTGTGTAAATTTCAGACCATAACAAACTTAACTCCATATATACCAAAGACTTACAGAAATATTCACCCCAAAATACGCCTCACGGACCACGAGAGGAATTTACCCGCCTAAGGCGGAAAAAATGCAAAAAAACCCAATTCAACGAATCCAGATTACAAATTGAAAGCTCCGCCAAAAGGAGGCTAAACTAAATACCCACGGTCCCGTGCGCGCCGGGAATCAATGGAAAGGCCCAGATAATGCCAAAATTAATCGAACGATTCCTTGAGAAACGGCGTATAATGGGCGATAATACCTCTGTGATGAATTGGTAAAATGTGTTTATTTGGAGCATAAGAATGGAAAATAACGACCAGAACCCCACACAGCCTGCCCCCCAGGAGGAAAATCCCCAATGCGATCCCGCTTCCACCGATAGCAGTTGCTGTTCGGCTGGTTCAAGCTATTCAAAAGGGTGGAAAACAGTGATTCTTATTGTAGTATTGCTGCTCGGTGGAGCTGTAGCCTCCCGATCACTACTACAAAACGGTACGAAATCCCCCTGCTGTCCCGCCAGCGGTGATTCCAGTCAGTGTCCAAAGGGATTGGGCAACCCCGAATGCGATCAGACCAAGACAACCGCTTGCACAGAAACAAAGTCAGCATGTTCTCCTGGTGATTCAAAAGGCTGTCCTTCCGATAACACAGCATGCGATAAGGCCAAAACATGCCCCACCGCAGAGACAAAGATACAGGGCTGTCCCACAGGTGAAAAAGCAGCAGCTTCGCCATGCTGTCCGAGTGCGACTTCACCGGACTCTTCACCAAAAAACTTGCCCTAAATAGAGCAAATAAAATTGCAGGAATGGATTAAGCAAACTCTTGATTCAGGTGCGGTTGGTTTGGCCGTACCCTTAGCTGCCTTTCTTCTCGGACTGCTAAGCTCAATCGCATGCGCATGCTGCACATTTCCCCTGCTCGGCGCCGTAGCCGGATACTCCGGAACAACAGAAACACGCAGCCGCCGCGCTACACTTTCTACTGCGCTGATGTTTATGTTAGGCGTAATAGCTGCCACTGTCATACTCGGCGCCATCGCCGGTTTAATCGGCGATATCGCACGCGTGACTTTGGGTAGGTATTGGAAGCTAATCGCCGGCTTTATCATAATCTTCTTCGGCTTAGCGGTAATGAAGGTATTACCATTCGAGCTACCAAAGAGAAAGAAAAAGATCACCGACGCAGAGCCCAAAGGTTTTCTGTCCGCCGCGTTGTTTGGCTTTCTCGTCGGTGGTGCAATCGGTTTTTGTTCATTACCATGTAATCCCGGAATCTTCGTGATCCTTGGCTTTACCGTAGCGGTTGGATATACACCATGGACGTTTGTTATACTTGTTACTTATGCGATAGGCTTTAGCCTGCCATTGGCGGCAATCATGTTGTCGGTTTCGTTGGGCAAATCAATGTTCGTTTCCAATAAAACCAAAAAAATATTCAGAACCATTGCCGGAATACTATTGATTATCGCGGGTTTTTACTTACTCTCAACACTATGACCTCACAAGTGGTGTCAAATTCAGCATTTATAAACTTTGCGGATCGCAAGATCCCGCAAGTACCGACAGAGCTTAACTTCGCGGACAAACTTGGTGCTTTTAAGGTACGATTCAGCTTTGGAAGAATGAGCTATGTGGTTGAGCAGGGCATTTATGCAATCGGCAATCCTGATAGCGAATCGAACGTTCTTGTTACCGCAAACTATAAATTGACTTTCGATTCCTTGCGTAAAGAACTGGCTGGCCTTGACTTATGGATACTCGTGCTCGATACAAAGGGTATCAATGTCTGGTGCGCAGCCGGCAAAGGGACATTCGGTACGGATGAACTCGTCGAACGTATAGAAGTGGTTGGGCTAAAAGAAATCGTAAATCATCGTAAGCTTATCCTGCCACAGCTTGGAGCTGTTGGTGTTGCCGCACATGAAGTCAAAAAACGAAGCGCTTTTTCAGTAATCTATGGCCCTATCTACGCTCGCGATATAAGTGCATTTTTCAATGCCGGAACCAAAGCGACCGAAAAGATGCGGCAGGTGCGTTTTACTTTTTACGACAGGTTGATTCTAACGCCCGTTGAATTTGTCATGGGTATAAAATACTTTCTCATCTTTGCAATGGCCTTGCTTCTTTTATCAGGGCTTAGTCGTCAATGGTACTCTCCCGAACTCATTCTTAAGACAGGACTTAGGTCATTTGTTAACCTTATGATTGCATATTTTGCAGGGGCGGTCGCAGGGCCGGTTTTGTTGCCTTGGTTGCCTGGGCGAAGCTTCTCCTTTAAGGGGATGGTGGCTGGATTGATACTGGCGGGGATTGTAATCTCGGCTGGCTTGACCGCTGGATGGATTGAATCAGCAGGCTGGATACTTGTATTTGCTTCGATTGCCTCCTTTGGTACAATGAATTTTACAGGTGCATCGACCTATACGTCGCTTTCCGGCGTAAAGAGAGAGATGCGGGTCGCTGTCCCGCTACAGTTGGTCGCGATTGTTATTGGTGTTGGGCTTTGGATAGCGGCGAGGTTTGTGTGATTTTGGTGATGTTATGAATGGACTGAGATATTTGAAAAATGTTGCTACACTTGAGCTAAGTGCTGATAAATGCATAGGTTGCGGCATGTGCGTTGTTGTCTGTCCGCATAGAGTTTTTCAAATGAAGGATAAAAAGGCGGTTATAGCCGATAGGGACGCCTGTATGGAGTGCGGAGCGTGTGCCCTAAACTGTTCTGTAGAAGCAATTTACGTCGAATCGGGAGTCGGCTGTGCAGCGGCTATTATCAAAGGAGCATTGACCGGGACAGAGGCAAATTGCGATTGCTGCTGTAATCCAGGCGACAATTAAGCTGAAATTCTCACCCTCATTTTTTCGGATGCGTTCCCGCAAGTCTTTACTGCGTAAGCACTTACGACTGCTTGTGCGGAAATTGGCTTTGTTTTGGTGCTTTCAAGCACGTTACAATTTCCTTTATCCATTCCGCTCTCTCATTTTTGATTGCAAAGGTTAATCCAGAAATGATGTAGAATAATCGGATTTTTTGTTTTACGAGAATGAGTAGATTTGTATTCGCCTAATTCGGATAATTTTATTATCACAATTTTATCTTGTTCTGCCCATCCAAGACAATCACTTGGCTTAGTTATCAAGTCATCTATCCAGGAATTAACTTTATTATGCCAATAATTAAAATCTTCCTTCTGTACATAACCTAACATCGCTGCAATGTCATGGTCTTTTCCATGATTTTCATCCTTAAATCTGCCAATGCCAGAGCTAACATAATCTCTCGACCTCGTTGGTGGAAGCCTTTTGGCTTCGATAAAGAAGAGCGGTTTTGAGAACACTTCATATGGTGAGGCAAAAATTAGAATATCTGGCCCGCTCTTCGCCTCAAACATGAACAAATAACGACTTGACTCTCTTAATTTGTCATTTAAAAGATTGGTGACTTCCCGTGATAAGTTGTCCTCCCAAACAGTTGATATGTTAATGTTTGCTTGCACTGAAAGTGTCTTTGAGATACCGACAATATTTTGCCGGATAAAGGATAGAATGCTTTTTCGATGATGACTTGGTTCTAACGAGTAAACTAAATCATTTTTAATATCTGGCTGGCTTTGCTCATAGTGCATAATCAATACCCGCTACTTACCAGATCTGTAAATACTTCGTTAGCGTCACGTAGCGCAATTGATTTGAGCCAATATCTCAAGGTTTTTGGCTTTACCAAATACACCATATCTCTTTGATGATATAGCTTAATAATTCGTTTATACAAAATATTAGCATCCTGTTGATTGTCAATAAGACAGCTTAGGTCGCCATCTTCAATCTGATTCTCCTCGGATTTGGACATTTTTTTAGGTTTGTTAGGATTGCCATAAGCAAAAGGAAAACAAATAAACGATACCGATTCAATAGACTCCAAAGGATAAAACAGTCTTGTTCCTTCTTTGTAAATCGAATTCAAAGAATCACAGAAAACTTTAGCGAAGGCTTTAAGAATTGGCCCGTTAGCATTTCCAGTATTTACCTTTGCTTCTTCACCTTTCGACATTTGTTCAATATAATATTTAAGAACATCGTCGCATATTATTTTCTCGGCCTTAGATAATCTGAGTTTGTTTAGATCTTCAGGATATGGCAATGCCATGATGTCTTTCTTTAGTATGGTGCCTATGGAACGGCTAATTCCCGCACGCCCACTTTCGGACAGTGAGAGCATTTTATAAATCCTTCTATTATCAATGATGTTTTTTCTGAGTTTAATTAATTCCCCTTTTTGTTCTGGTGGTGCATGTATGCCCAGTATCTCATTTTTAAATCCTAAATTATCATCAGTAAAAGCAATGTACAATTCGGGCTTTTCTTTTATTAAGATGTGGGGCCTTTTAAATATTTTTTCGTTTCTCTCTGCTATACGGTAGAACTTTTTGGATAGCTCCGTCTCAGTATCTCTTTCGTTAATAGCATCACTGTTGAATTTGTCCGTTGGAATCATTCTTTTGTTTGTTAAGTAGGATGCCTCCTTGTCTCCGTTTGCAATGATATATCCTTCAGCAAATTCCCATCTATTATTCTTCTTTTTGTCTTTTAAGTATTCTTCAAGTGTTCTTAGGCCCCGCATACGCTTAACAAGATGGTACAAATGCCCACTGCCTAAAACATTGGCTTTCCATATCAATTGTTCTGTTGTTGCGAGTTCTTTAGGCACATAGTACATATCGTATTTATCTATTTCAAAATAAAGTTTTTCCTTGGCTGTTCTGGTTCGTCTAACAGCTACATGCAAGATGTTTTTGTCATCGGGAGGTGTGTTTCGAGCAAAAATAACTGCCACAGGATAATTTCTGCCTTCAAAAAGAACACCAGTTAAAGAACTGAAGTCAAATATTTGCGGCACATTATATTTATTCAAGAATTGTCTGCGATACTCAAGAGTATCATTATACAAAAGAGGCCCGGAAGGAATCACAAGGGATAGCAGCCCATCTTTTTTCAGCAACTTCATTGCTTGCTGTAAAAAAGCCAATGCTATATTTTTATCTGGTATTTCAAAATCGTACCTTACTTTTTCATTCCAATACTTCTCTTTTTCTTCTTTTATTTTCTCTTTATCCTCCTTTTCCTTTATAGGCAAGTTAAAAGGAGGGTTGCCGATAATCAGGTTAAATTTTTCAGGGGTTTTTATAAAGTCAAAAAAGTCCTGTGCTTTAATGTTATCGCTTAAATCGCCAAGTTTCTCTTTTGTAAGCTCATCCCACATTATTGTTGGGTCAAGCATATCGCATAAAGCGACTGTTAGGCTGAAAATTGTTAATCTTACAGCTTCTCCTTCAAGATCAACTCCATATATTGAATTTTTCAGAATCGATTTTAATTTCCTTATCGTCGGAGTTTGTATCTTAACTGGCTTATCAGCGTTGCCTGCTTTTTCATATTGCTCTTTTTGCCACCATTGCACCATACGCTTAAATGCGGCCACTAGGAAGATTCCCGACCCGCAACTCACGTCAATCAATTTAAAGTTATCTTGAGATGCACTGATTGGCATACATTCATCTACCATAAAACCGGTCAGATGAGCCGGGGTGTAGGTGATGTCTTTTCGATCGGGTACAAACTCCTCATATATTCTGCTGATAAGTTCTACAGGAAGATAGTTGAAATCATATAGCTTCCAAAAGACAAACTGATCTTTGTCCCTTTTGGCATCTAAAAATTCTGCGAGTCTGGGTTGATCAATTTTCTTTATTTCTTTCTTTTCTTGCTCGGTTAATTCAAAGATTTTCCCATTGACATCGCTTCCTAAGTCTTCAAAAAAACTGATACACATCTTTTTGCGAAGAATATCACAAAAACAAGTCGCACCATTATACTTTTCAAAATATTCTTGAGGCATAACATGTTTATCTTTGCTGTCTTTCCGCTCCTCAAGGTATTTTACGAGTATACTTAGAACCAACAGCTTGTTACATATTTCTTCGTTTTGATCTTGAGCAAATTCATCTCTTATCTTTTTTAAACCCTCGATCAATTTTTTGTACGAACTATCATTGATATTGAAATGTTTTCTGTTTTCTTCAGTTTCCCAGAAACTACCATTTTGAAAAAGCTTTGCAGAATATTTCTTATACTCGGCATGGACATCGGAAACAAGAAAAAGAGAGTCTTCTTCAAAAGGAAGTTTTGCTAATTCTTTTGCTCTTAATGTTTTTTTGTCGATAGACTTACGACAGTCATAAATCTTTACCTCTGTTTTATCAAAAACGTAGTACAGAGGTACTATTCCGCTGCTCCAAAGTTTTCTGTGTATATCTATTAATTTTTCAGTAGACAGGTTGCCATCAGAGTTGTCGTAAATAAAAAGCTGAGGAATTGACTTCTCACCCATTCGACGAAAATATACCGCGCTGGCCTTTAATTCTTCTGCCTGATGCAAAATGAGGATTTGGTCAAAGGATACATTATCATCCCCCCTATAATCCCTATCAGTAAACAATAACCCAGAGATAGACGAATCCGAATCCGTCTGAAAATCCAGCAAATTTAGGTTTTGTTCTAAGTTATTATAAGACATAGTCTTACATTAAATCGGACAGTATGTCAATTTTATCTAAAATTTAGGGTTACCTAAGAGAAGTTTACATAAACAGATATGATATTTCAACATTAAATTGAACACCGTTAGTCTTACCTGCCTAAGGCAGCTTTCTAATCTTACGTGCCAATGGCACCTTTGCGTCTTTGCGCCTTGGCGGGATACCATTATTTTACCTTTTCCCCCTGTCCCCGCGAAGGCGGCGGGCCGATTCCACAAATATCGAAGTCGTAGATCCGCCTCTGGAGGGATAGAGTTTATTCGCCGCGGGCGAACCTTTGGAGGAATAATTTGAAAGGATCCAATTTCACCCCAAACTTTTTTACAAATATCTACCCGCATAAGGCGGCTTTTTCCACTCTTTTTACTCTTTTCTTTATTACTTTTTACTCTTTCCCTTATACTTTTTCCACTCTTTTTGCTTCTTTTTCTATTACTTTTACGCGTTTTTCTTCACTTTTTTAAACTTTTGGACCTTAACACACTTAACTCCAGGCACACCAAAGACTTACATGAAATTTTACCTGCCTGAAGTCGTAGATCCGCCGTAGGCGGAGCACCTTTGCGTCTTTTTTATCTTACCTGTCTAAGACAGTTATGTGCTTGAAAGCACCAAAAATACCCACGGTCCCGTGCGCGCCGGGAATCCAAAAAAACCCAAAATAATCCAAAATAATCAAAAATAATCAAAAATAACACGGTGTGTAAATCTCAGACCACAACACACTTAAGTCCATATATACCAAAGACTTACATAACTTTTCACCTCCGCGGCATACAATATACTCAATACGCAATACGCAACAAAACAAGCCCAAATCTCTTGAATTTACGCTAAAAAAAGTGTTTGACAGACCGTTTTAATATGCTAAAATAACTGTTTTTGAAAGTTGTACGGGAAAGTTTCTATGAAAACCTTTGTAGTAAAGAAAGAAAATGTCGAGCACAATTGGCTCCTAATCGACGCCCAGGACGCCATTCTGGGGCGAATGGCCTGTAAAATCGCACCTATTCTAATGGGCAAAACAAAACCCACATACACACCTCACGTCGACACAGGCGATTTCGTAGTTGTCATAAATGCCGAAAAAATAAGGCTTACCGGCAAAAAGGAACAGCAAAAGCAATACGACTACTACACACATTACCCAGGCGGACACAAATATGTCGATTTTGCCGACATGATGGCCAAAAAACCCGAAAGAGTGATAGAATTAGCCGTAAGGCGAATGCTACCGAAAAGCAAACTCGGAAAGCAAATGCTAAAGAAGCTAAAGGTATTCAGGGGCCCCAGACATAACCATCAGGCACAGAACCCCCAAAAGATCGAATTATCGTAATTGAAAGAAAGTATAATGGCAGAAAACGAATCTGAAAATATCATAGAAGATGCTACCGAGCAGCCACCACAGCAAGAGACTCCCGAGCCTGAAAAGCTGAAGGATCCTTCAAACGAACCAAAATACGGTTATTGGTGGGGAACTGGAAGAAGAAAAAGCTCCGTTGCCAGGGTAAGAATCAGACCTGGAGATGGAAAAATCATAGTTAACAAAAAACAGCTCGACGATTACTTCCCAAGGGTACAGGACCAAAGGTCGGTTGTAGCTCCTTTAAAAACCGTCGATGCTCAAAAAATGTTCGATATTTTCATCAATGTCAGAGGAGGCGGTTCTACTGGACAATCAGGGGCAGCTTCACTTGGTATCGCAAGGGCACTGAAGATATACAACGAACAATATTTACCCGCACTGCGAACAGGCGGACATCTCACTCGTGACAGCAGAATGGTCGAACGAAAGAAGTACGGCCAGAAAGGTGCAAGGAAAAGATTCCAGTTCTCGAAGCGTTAGCATAAAAGTTTTCTTGACAAATACTACAAAAGCTGCCGAGAGCGTTTCTCAGCAGCTTTTTTTATGAAGGACAAAAAATGATAAAAGTAGCAATCATAGGGGCAAGCGGATATACCGGAGCCGAAGCCATTAAAATACTAATGCACCACGATAAAGCCGAGTTGACCTACCTGACCGCTCTACCGGAAGAATGCGGACCCGTCGATCAGACTTTCGGACAACTCAAAGGCCGCTGTAATATGCAAATAGAGCCTTTGGATTTGGATAAGCTCTCGGAGCTTGCCGACGTGGCCCTATGCTGCCTGCCGCACAAGGTATCAATGGGATTCGTCCCGAAACTACTCGGCGCCGGCGTCAAGGTAATCGACTTTAGCGCAGACTATCGCCTAAAAGATACCTCGGTCTATGAGAGCTACTATAACGTAAAGCACGTCGATACCGAGAATCTCTCACACGCAGCCTTCGGCTTGCCGGAATTATTCCGCGATAAAATTAAGAACGCCAGACTCGTTGCCAATCCAGGTTGTTTCCCAACGGGAGCATCACTGGCAATGGCACCGCTGCTAAAAGAAGGCCTTGTCGATACCGACTCGATAATCGTAAATGCCGTCACCGGAATCTCCGGCGCAGGAAGAAATCCGAGCCTGAAGTTCCATTACCCGAATATGAACGAAAATCTCTTCGCTTACGGTATCGGCACGCACCGCCACATGCCAGAGATAGAGCAAATTGCATCCGATGTCGCAGGCTCGCCTGTCAATATCCTGTTCCAGCCGCACGCAGGACCTTTCGACCGCGGCATTCTCTCGACGGTCTATTGCCAACCGAAGGGCACCCTCGGCGCCGACCAACTCGAAAAGCTCTTCCAGGATTTCTACAGCGACGAACCTTTCGTTGTGATTGTCGATGCCTCACCCGAGGTAAAAGACGTAGCCGGTACAAACTACTGCCACATCTTCCCGACAATCGTCAAAGATCGGGTTGTGGTCTTTTCCGCGATAGACAATCTTATTAAGGGTGCGTCCGGCCAGGCGATTCAAAACATGAACATCATCTTCGGCATCGATGAAACTCTCGGACTGCTCTAAGGAAACGTTATGGCAAAAGGGAAAATAAAAATCGCCACATGCCAGTTCGCCGTCACAGGTTCGATCGGTCGAAACTCTCGGCAGATTCAGAATATGATGAAAAAGGCAGCCGACGCCAGAGCCGACATCGCCCATTTTCCAGAATGCGCACTAAGCGGTTATGCCGGGTTCGACTTTGAAACCTTCGACGGCTATGACTGGCAGCTACTAAAAGCCGAATCAAAAGAAATCATGGCACTTGCGAAAAAACTGCGCCTCTGGCTCCTTTTAGGAAGTTCACATCCGTTGACGCCCCCAAACAAGCCGCACAACTGCTTGTACCTCATAAACCCCGCGGGTAAAATCGTGAACCGTTACGACAAAAGGTTCGCCATGCCTCTGGACCTGCAAAACTACACGCCCGGAAACCACTTCGTAAACTTTAAGCTCAACGGTGTCAATTGCGCTCTACTGATATGCTTTGATGTACGCTTCCCCGAACTGTATCGCCAATTATGGCAGCAGGGCGTCGAGTGCCTTTTTCAGTCATTCTACAACGCCCGCCAGGATGCCCCCAGCGTCCACACCCATATTATGCGCCAAAGCATGCAGTGCCGAGCCGCAACAAACCAGCTATGGGTAAGCATGTGCAATTCCAGCGGTTATTACGCTCCATACCCATCGTGCTTCATCCAGCCCGACGGCAAAATAGTCCGCCAGTTAAAACAAAACCGCGCAGGCATCATGATCAACACCGTCGATCTAAAAAAGAAATTCTACGACCCCATGGCCGGATTTAGAGAATTGGCAACCAGGGGAGTTTTGACCAATGGACCGAGAGTAATTCGAGATCCCCGGTCAGGAAATACCGGAACTCTGTGATGATACAATTCAAAAGAAAGTATTGGCTAATAATAACCTTCAAGATTAGAATAGATGATATAAAAGTAGAGTAACGGACCTGTTAGTCTAAGCATATATGGTTGCTGTTAAGATGATTAAAAACACACCTAAATTAAAGAGCTTCTATAGGAAACTGATTGAGAAGGAGAATATCTCCCACAAACAGGCCCTGGCTATTTACGAGGCCTTGCATGCCGAAGCAGTCTCGTTGGGAATTTTTAACTCAAACAATATCATGGATGGTATTGAAGTCGATATAAGAATCGCCAAAGCAATAAACAGCTTAACCTCGTAACAAAAAAACTCGTTTAGAGCCTCTAACAAAATGGAAAATGGACACTACTGTCATTGCGAGGAGCACAGCGACGCGGCAATCTAAAACTTGAGAATTGAGATGGCTTCGCGCAGCCTGTCCTCGAAACAAGCGAAGGGCTCGCAATGACAATTTATAATGTACTCATCTTGTTAGGACTTCTTAGAATAATCACTATTCCACAAAGAAAAAAAGAGGAATATCTGAAAATGCCAAATAATACAATAACATCACCTAAAGGTTTTCTCGCCGCCGGAATCGCTTGTGGAATTAAGAAGTCCGGCAAGTTGGATCTGGGTTTGATTGTCTGTCCAACCGCCGCCAAAGCCGCTTCGGTGTTCACCACCAACAAGATCGTCGCAGCACCAGTTACCGTTAACAAAGCATATGTTGTTAGAAGCCGAAAAGTGTACGCTGTCGTTGTTAATTCTGGAAATGCAAATGCGTGCACCGGTTACCGTGGAGTACTGAATGCGATCAAAATGTGTAGTCGCACGGCCGAACAAATAGGAGTCGATCCCTGGAAGGTTTTTGTTGCCTCAACGGGTATAATAGGCGAACACTTACCTATGGGTAAAGTTATAACCGGCATTTCAAAAGCGACCGCAAAACTCTCGAAATCTGCTTATGCAGGCCTGAATTTCGCCAAGGCCATAATGACTACCGATACCAAACCTAAACAGGCCGTCCGCCACCTCAAAATATCCGGCACCAAAGTCACCATAGCAGGGACAATCAAAGGCGCCGGCATGATAGGCCCCAACATGGCAACGACATTGTGCTTTATTACAACTGATGTTGCGATAGCCAAACCACTCCTGACAAAAGCCCTCAAAGGCGCCATCGGCGATTCGGTAAACAAGCTAACTGTCGATAGCCATCAGAGCACTAATGATACCGCCATAATCCTCGCCTCCGGTGCCGCCTGTAACAGGTCAATATCCAGCCAGTGCCCCCGATACAAAAAGTTCGCGAAAGAATTGGCCCAACTCTGCGATGATCTGGCAAGGCAGATGGCCCTCGACGCCGAAGGCGCTACCCGCATGTTCAAAGTCCTCGTAACCGGCGCCGCCACCAAAGCCGATGCTGCCAAAGCAAGCAGGGCCGTCGCGGATTATGATCTGGTTAAATGCGCTGTCCACGGAGGCGATCCAAACTGGGGCAGGATCATCTGTGCCGTTGGTTCATGCCAAGTCAAACTTAAGCCCGATAAACTTACATGCAAACTGGACAGCATAACCGTTTTCAAAAACGGATCACCCGTGAGTTTTAATCACACCAAAGCGCAAAAAGTGCTTTCCCAGTCCTGTCATACCATATCTATCGATCTGGGTGTAGGCAAATCAAGCGACTTCTGCTACGGTTGCGACCTAAGCAAAGAATACGTAACGATTAACGCCGACTACCACACATAGCCGATTATTAAATTTATCGGCGAACTTTTTACTGATTTAGCTATCCAGACCGAAAACAGTTGTAAACCGCAACTGCTGAGCTAAACTGCAGGGAATTTTATATTCAATAGCAGTTGATAAATGCAAAGAAAATTCTTTAGGAGTTGAACAAGTGAAGAATCTTAGAAGCAAAATTGTATTTCTAATCCCGATTCTTGCTTTTGCTAACACCGTTTTTGCTGCTGATAACGCGGTACAAGAGGGTTCAGGCATTCCATGGATATGGTGGCTTGCGCCCATAAGCGCTCTAATGTCGCTTGGGTTTGCCTATTTCTTCTATAAGAAGATGATGACTGCCCCGGAAGGAACGGACAAAATGATCGAGATTGCCCGACATGTACGCGAAGGCGCTTATGCATATCTATACCGACAGTATAGAGTGGTAGCACTTGTCTTCCTTGTACTGCTCATCATCTTTGTCGTACTTGCAAAATTGGGCGTTCAGAATCCATTCGTACCTATTGCATTCCTGACAGGCGGCTTCTTCAGTGGGCTTTGCGGCTTCTTAGGTATGAAAACTGCCACAAACGCCTCTGCCAGAACTGCCCAGGGAGCAAGCAAGAGCCTGAATCAGGGCTTGCAGGTCGCCTTTCGCTCAGGTGCGGTAATGGGCTTGATCGTCGTCGGTTTCGGACTGCTCGATATCTCACTGTGGTATCTGGTTCTCGATAAAATCGTTTATACAGCTATACACATGAAAGAGGGCATGGCGATGTTTGGTCTCCAGCTTGTTCCTGCTGGCATGGATCCTGATCATAAACTTGTTGAAATAACCACCACAATGATTACTTTTGGCATGGGTGCCTCGACCCAGGCTCTCTTTGCACGTGTCGGAGGTGGAATATTTACAAAGGCCGCCGACGTCGGAGCCGACCTGGTCGGCAAAATCGAGGCTGGTATCCCAGAAGACGATCCCAGAAACCCCGCCACAATAGCTGATAACGTAGGTGATAATGTCGGTGATGTCGCGGGAATGGGTGCAGACCTCTACGAAAGCTATTGCGGCTCCATCCTGGCTACGATGGCGCTTGGGGCAGCGCTTAGCATGTCTGTGGGCGTTGAAAACGTACTGAAATTTGTCCTGGCCCCAATGGTCGTTGCGGGAATCGGCATCGTCCTTTCGATTGCTGGAGTGTTCATGGTAAGGTGCAAGGATGACGCAACGCAGAAGAACCTGCTACGCTCACTGCTGTTCGGAACATTAGGCAGTTCAGTCCTGATCCTCGTATTTCTGATCCCAATGGTCTGGACCGGTTGGATTTCCTGGGGAATCTTCGGATCGGTCGTTTCAGGGCTCGTCGCCGGTGTCTTCATTGGCCAGTTAACCGAGTACTATACTTCCGATGAATACGGACCGACCAAAGGAATTGCCGAACAGACCAACATGGGAGCGGCAACAACCATAATAGATGGCTTTGCGACTGGAATGTTCTCCGCGGGTTTACCTGTTATCGTAATTGTAGCTGGTATTCTTTGTGCATACGGTTTCGCCGGAGGATTCACGAACATGGCTATGGGCCTCTATGGCATTGGCTTTGCCGCCGTGGGTATGCTCTCGACGCTGGGTATTACACTGGCCACCGATGCATACGGACCAATCGCCGATAACGCAGGCGGAAATGCCGAAATGGCAGGACTTGGACCCGAAGTAAGAAAGAGAACAGATGCACTTGACGCACTCGGCAACACAACCGCTGCCACCGGAAAGGGTTTTGCAATCGGCTCTGCCGCCCTTACTGCGTTGGCACTTATGGCAGCATACATCGAAGAGATCCGCATCTGGGTCGGAAGACTTGCCGAAGACGGTATCTATCAGGTCGGCAAAGTTTCCTTTTTCAAGGGAAGCGAGGCTACCGCCGAAGTCAAGGCGGCATTCGAAGCTGTCAAGCAGGAAGGATTTTTACTCGTCGGATCCGGTGCTGCCCAAATGTCCGACTTCGTAGCGGCATACGATCTTACCATAATGAACCCAAAGCTAATCGGTGGAATCTTCATCGGGGCAATGATGGCCTTTGTCTTCTGTGCGATGACAATGAAAGCCGTCGGAAGGGCGGCTGGGGCTATGGTCAACGAAGTCCGCAGACAGTTCAGGGAAATACCCGGAATCATGGAAGGAACCGGAAAGCCCGACTATGCCGAATGCGTTTCAATCTCAACCGCAGGCGCCCAGAGAGAGATGATCCTCCCCTCGGCACTTGCGATTATCGTACCGGTCCTGACCGGTCTTTTACTTAACGTTGCCGGGGTGCTCGGACTGCTCGTCGGAGGTCTTACCACAGGTTTCGTCCTGGCCATAACACTAAACAACGCAGGCGGTGCATGGGACAACGCCAAGAAGTACATCGAAAAAGGTGCTCACGGCGGCAAAGGCTCCGATGCCCACAAAGCCAGCGTCGTCGGCGATACCGTAGGCGATCCGTTCAAGGATACATCCGGTCCCAGCCTAAACATCCTAATCAAGCTGATGACGATGGTAAGCGTCGTCTTCTCCGGTGTAATCGTCAAGTTCGCACCAGCCATAGGCAATTGGCTCGGTATCGGGAATTGATAATCTAAACCGGCCTCGACACGTCGGTTGACTAAATACAAAAAAATCTGTAACCTATAAGGGTGGTCATTGCGGCCACCCTTTTTATTTTTATTGGTAAATGAGGCATACTTTTGACTAAAAAAGAAGATAATAAAGCTAAAACTTTGGCACTGGGTGCTGCAAAGCTCGCTCACGACAGCCACTGCACCGACATCTTGGTCCTCGACTTGCGTGGTAAATCCCCGGCGACAGACTACTTTGTTATCGCAACCGGAACCAGCGACAGACAGATGCGCTCCGTAGCCGACGACATCGCAGAGCACGCCCGAAATCACGGCCACCAGCGATTCGGACGAGCAGGATACGACCAGGGAAGATGGATACTACTCGATTACGTCGATGTCGTAATACACATCTTCGACCGCCAATACAGAGACTTCTACGACCTCGAACTACTATGGGGAGACGCTGAGAAACTAAAGTGGCAACCGGAGCAGCAGCAATGATACCTCCTATCGACATACTGGAAGATAGAATCAGCGCCGCCATGGCCGAAGTAACCGGGCGCGATGACTGTAAAGCTATCGTCCGGCCCACCGCTGATCCAAAGTTCGGCGACTACCAGGCAAACGGTGTCATGGCCTTGGCTAAGAAGATAAAGACCAATCCGCGTAAACTCGCCGAGCAGATTATGGAAAAACTCGATCTCGACGACATCTGCGAACCGCCCGAAGTAGCCGGCCCCGGTTTTATAAATCTGCGACTAAAACCAGCCTTCCTCGCCGCCAGCCTCATCGAAATAAACACCGACACCGACCGCCTGGGCATCGACAAAATAGCCGATCCAAAAACCATCGTCGTTGACTTCTCCGGCCCCAACATAGCAAAGCAAATGCACGTAGGCCACCTCCGAAGCACAATAATAGGAGACTGCATCTGCCGAACACTAAAATTCCTCGGCCATAACGTAATAAAACAAAACCACATCGGAGACTGGGGAACACAATTCGGAATGGTGTTTCTTGGTTTATGGCATATATGCATGGCAGAAAAGAGACATAGCGAAGAACTTCCTTATTACCAAACTGTACTCAGAGAATTAAAAGAGCATGCAAAAGACAGAGCGAACCTTAAAAATATCTGTAATACTATAAGAGACCAACACGAGAAAGATTGGCGTTATGATTTTGTCGAAAAAATAGGGGATGGTAAACGTGTCTTCAAACCCTTCCTTGATGAATTGAAAGATAGGGAAGAAGACGAAATATGGGACAAAATACTTTTGGCTTATCAATTCATGAATCTGCTGGAGGAAGCCTTAAACGGGATGGATTTGTTCATCCCAACCATGATAGATGACAAAGAACAAAAAAAACCTTATGAATCACTCTCACGTCATGTAACTGCCATGCTGCAAAAGGGTGGCAACGAAAACCAGCAGGAAAAAGATGCCTGGGAATTTGTTAGAACTCTTACATTGAAAGAATGTAACAAGATTTATGAACAACTCTCTGTGACGCTCACACAAAAAGATGTTCGGGGCGAGAGCGATTATAACGATGCACTGCCTGGTGTCGTGGCGGATTTGGAGAAGCTGGGGCATGCCAAAGAGTCCTACGGTGCGATTTGTGTCTTTCCGGCGGGCTTTAAGAATAAGGAAGGGCAGCCTTTGCCGTTTATTATTCGCAAGTCCGACAAGGCGTATCTGTATGCTACTACGGATTTGGCGGCGGTTCGGTATAGGGTTGACGACCGCAAGGCCGATGCGATAGTTTATGTTACCGATTCGCGGCAGAAAATGCATTTTGAGATGCTCTTTTCAGTCGCCCGGATGGCGGGATGGGCGAATGAGGATGTTGAGCTTTCACATGTTATGTTCGGCAGTATCTTGGGTGATGACGGGACGCCTTTGAAGACGCGGTCCGGCGAAAACGTGAAACTAAAAGATCTGCTCGAAGAAGCCGTAGAGCGGTCCCGATCAGTCGTAGAACAAAAAAATCCCGAACTCGACGAGGACGAAAAAGCCAGAATCGCCAACGCCGTAGGCATCGGAGCCGTCAAATACGCCGATTACTCCAACAACCGAACGAGCGACTATATATTCAGCTTTGACAAAATGCTGGCCCTTGAAGGTAACACAGCACCATATATGCAATACGCCTACGCCCGCATAAAATCAATAGAAAGAAAGGCGGATGACAGCAATATCGATTATAAAGCCGAACGTGCAGGGCTCAAAGAGCTATCACTGACCGAACCGGCCGAACTCGATTTGGCAAAGCAGTTACTTCGCTACGGTGAAGCCATAGAATCAGCCGCCGCGGACTACCGACCAAATTACCTCACCACGTACCTCTACGATCTCGCCCAGAAGTTCAGCGCCTTCTACACCAACTGCCCGGTCCTGATCGCAGAGCCCGACAAAAGACCAACTCGACTGTTACTATGCGATCTGACCGCAAAGACCATCGGCCACGGACTCGACCAACTCCTGGGTATAGAAGTCGTAGAGCAAATGTAAGGATTTCTAAAATGAATATCGTCCAGCAAAGCCTCACAGTCAGCACCCAAAGCCGTAACGAAATGATCGACATAACCGGCAAAGTTGCTTCGGTTGTCAACGAGTCCGGTATCACCGACGGCGACGTGATTGTCTATTGCCCTCATACCACCGCGGCTATAACTATAAACGAAAACGCCGATCCCTCGGTTGTCCACGACATGCTCATGACACTCGAAGAACTACTGCCTAAAAACCGCCCCGGATATCGTCACAGCGAAGGCAATTCGGATTCCCACTGCAAAAGCTCAATCCTTGGCTGTAGCGAACAGGTCTTGATCAGGAATAAATCCCTGGAACTCGGCACTTGGCAGGGAATATATTTTTGTGAATTTGACGGCCCCCGCTCAAGGAAAGTCCTAATACAAGTCCGTGGACAGTAAGTGACTCAAACTAACCGAATATGGATTCTATTTTAACGTAAGAGTGTAATAATTAACTTTACAATAATAACAAAGAATCTATGCCTGGTGAAAAGTAAAAATGAAAAGGTAAGAGGGAAAATTGAAGGGCCGTAAGCTTCCATTCTTACAGCCCTCCTCCGTGTTGCGATATTGCTTTACCGGCCCATCGGCCTCATTAGCATTAATGCTAATATCGCAACAGTTAATCTGGCAGCGATTTTCTCTTTTGTGTTTTCTTCGTTGATGCCGAGGTTTTTTTGTTCTTTTTTTTCATCTCAACAATGGGAATTCGAGGGGCTTTTCTCGATTCGTCTGAGAATGCGATCGCATCGGCTATGGCTTTTAGAACAAAGGCGATTTTGTTTCGAGTTCTTGTTTTGATCAGGATGCTTTTTATGTGCGTCTTGACGGTACTGGGTTTTACTTTTAGATACTCTGCGATTTCGAGAGTTGTTTGTCCGCAACAAAGAAGCGAGGCCACTTCAAATTCCCTTGGGCTCAAGCGGTATAGTCTGAGCAAGTAATTCCACTGTTGTTTGTCGATTAGACTTACATCGTGTTTGCCGTCAAGGTCGTTGTTTCTGGAGCTTGCGGTTTCATCATTCGGTTTAGAAACCATTGATTTAATCCCTATCAAGCATAAATCTTTACTCTTGAGCCTTCATTGCAGTCAAAACTTTCATGAAATCATGAGCCCACTTCGGGTCAAGTTTCCCCTGTCGCTGTCTCTGCTTAAGAATAGCCATGGCAGTTCTCTTTTCTCTGGGTGATAATTCTTTTACGACTCTTAGGGTTTTGTTGGGAGCGGATTTAGGGGATACATCAATCAGCGAGGTTTTTTGGATGTGTGTTTTCTTCATTTCTATCTCTCAAATCAATCTTACATTATGTAGATTGCTAACAATAATATTATTCAAAATTCCTCATACATGTCAAGTGATTAGTCTGGAATTTTCTGTGGGCAAGTAAACGCGTGGATATGAAGGTCCAGACTGCCAATCCTGGCGTTTGTTTCGGCTTTGGATAATAGGATTTAGAATCTGCCCAACTTGACATAAGTATTTATACAACAGGAAGTTATAAAATTCACTTTTGCTAAGATGGCGTTGTAGTATTAGTTTGGCGGGTCTAAACCAGTTCTTTCCAGAGGGGTGCGAGGGCTTCTATCGCTTTGCGGTAATTCTGGTATTTCTGTTGGTATATTTCTTTTGCGACAGGATTTGGCGTGACCTTTTTCGAGAAGCTAACCATGGATTCAATGGCGGCATAATAGTCGCTGAAGCATTCTACCGCGACGCCGGCGGCGATAGCTGCTCCGAGCGCGCCGAGTTCGGTGCCATCGGGTATCTCAACGGTACAGCCGAAGCAATCGGCAAACATTTGCAGCCACACATCGCTTCGCGCGGCACCTCCTGTCAGGCGTATTGTCTCAGGCATTTTGCGGAAGTTTTTCAGGTTATCCATGTGTGTCATGTGCGCGAATACTACGCCTTCGTAAATTGCCCTTAGCACGTGGGCGCGATTGTGCCAGCCATTGAGGCCAATCAAACAGGACTTCGCGTCGAGACCGACATTTGAACCGTAGAGGAAAGGCAGGAAGATGATTGCCGAATCCTGTGGTTTTGTTGTGGCAACGAGATCGTTGCATAATTCGTAAATCGATTTATCCTGTTTGGCCAGAAGTTCTTTATCGGTTTTTAGGAACTCTGTGACGAACCATTCGAGGTTGCTCGCCGAGGTTGCACTGCCTTCGAGCATGAGGTAGTAACCGGGGATACTGTAGCATGAAGTCATGAAGACGCCATCGACGACGGGTTTATCGGAGATGTACTGATTGTTACCCCATGTTCCTGCGACGACGCATAACTGACTTTCGTCTGTGATACCGCAGGCCAGGGCGCAGGCATCGATGTCGAACATTCCGCCTGCTACGGGTGTTCCTTCTTTGAGTCCTGTCTCGCAAGCGGCTTGTTTAGTGATAGTACCGCATAAGTCCGCGGTTTTCCTGATTGGCGGCAGCATGTCCTGTACTTCGGGGATGCCGAATGCCTCCAGGACTTCGGTATCGTATTTTGCGGTGCCTACGTTCATTAGACTTGTGCCGGACATATCGGTAAGCTCGGCATAAACCTCCCCGGTCAGGCAATAGCGGATGTAGTCTTTTGCCATGAGTACATGTTCGGCTTTTTGCATAACTTTGGGCTCGTTGTCGCGAATCCAGGCCAGCAGTGCGTTCGGTTGAGCGGGCCAGACGTTTTGCATAGTTTTTGACCGGATGGCTTTATCAATTCCGTCTTTTTGCCACTGCTCGATATAATCCCTTGCGCGTGAATCCGAGGACATGATGGCGTTTCTGACCGGCTGTCCCTGCTTGTCGATAAGGTAGATTCCGTTTCCATGTCCCGTGCAGCCGATGCAGGCTATATCGGCGGTATCGACACCCGATGCAGTGACAACTTCCTTGATCGCCTCGGCGGTGGCCTGGAACATTTTGGTCATGTCTCGTTCGATATGACCGGGCTTTGGTGTGAGCAGTTCGGTTTGCCTTGACGCTACGGCAAGCTCTTTTCCTTCGAGGTCAAACAAGGCCGCCTTTGAGACGGTGCCGCCATTATCGATTCCGAGCAGGTACTTTGGCATTTAGGTGAGTCTCCTATTTATCCAGATCGATTACAGAGATTGTATGCAGATCGTCGTATTCGTTGCCTCCGAAGGGCAGGTCAATGTTTGCGATATAGATTTTGTTGCCGCGGAGACAGACTTCGGAGGGTTTATCCAGTTTTCCACCGACGCCGCCGGAGTTCTTTTCATTCTTGGCGATTGTAGTGACTTTTCCATTTTTATCTATCTTGTGGACAGCATCACCAACAAAGTCGGCTACATATATGTCATCCGTTTTGGGATCGAATTTGATGCCGTCGGTGCTTTGCATTCCCTGGCCCTGGGCGAAGATTTCTTTGGAAATGACCTTTCCGCTTGCATCGAGTTTCATTTTGATTATGCTTGCTTCGCCGAAGTTGCACACATACAAGTTTCCCTTTGAGTCAAATCCCATGCCGTTTGCGCCTACCCGCCAGTCGGGATTTTTTGTTGAGAAGGTGGCCAGCAGGTGCTTATCCTTTGTGCCGGGCAGCAGTTTGATGGGTTGGCCTTTGAATTCGGAGTACTTGAAACGATAGACGCCGCTTGGCATGGGGTCGGCTTTTAGATCGAGGGATGTCTCGGTGACATAGACGCTGTCGCCGTAGCATGATACGGCGTTGGACTGTATGAAGCCGGTAACGAGGACTTCGCTGCCTGTAGCTTTGCCGTCTTTCATCATGATACGTATGAGGCGCGACTGGTGATCGTTGAATCCGCACATGCTCTGGTTGTCGGCAATGTAGAGATGGCCGTCGGGTCCGATGTCGATTCCGAGTGGCCCGCTCCTGCCGGTATCGGGATGTACTGGAAGGGTGCATACTTCACTGATTTGATCGGAAGGTGAAATCTTGATGACCTTGGCCGGGTGATTGTGGTCGTTGAAGTTTGGTATGTTCAGATAGATGTAATTGTCCGATCCAAGCACCATGCCGTCCGGTGTGTTGTATTTTTCGGGCAGGTTAACCGCGATGGTTGGATTCTTTAGCCCGGCTTTTTTGCACATATTAGTTCCGCAGCAGCATCCTGTCAGCATGATGGCGGCAATCATCGTAAACGCAGCCAGTGTTAGTAATCTGAGATTTGCCCTTGGTTTCATTTCGATTCCCCTTAACTATGATTGTGTTAAAAATATTATTTACGGTTCGAGTACTACTCTAAGTGCCTTTCCGATTTTCATTAGTTCGAAGGCCTGCATTATTTCGTCGAGCGGTAGTGTATGGCTTGCGAGGCTGTCAACCTTTAGCGAATTGCCACTTATGAGTTCGACGGCTTTTTTGACCTGATCGGGTGTTGAGTCACTCGTTCCAATCAGGCGGATTTCGCCGTAGTGAATGATCCTGCTGTTGACCGAGAGTATGCTATTGTCCACAGGCAGTGACGCGAACAGGCAGACGGTACCGCGTTTTCTGACCAGTTCAAGTGCCTGCTGCTGCGGTTGGGCGGCCGGTGCGGCGACGATAGCAACGTCAGCACCGAGACCGTTTGTTTGCTCTTTTACGATTTGCGTTAAGTCCTGCGTTTTGGGATTTACGAGAAGATCGAAATCGAATTCGCGTGCTGATTCAAGACGCTTCTCATTTATCTCAGCGAGTATGATTTTCCCCGCTCCGAACTCTCTGGCAACGCAGGCGTTCATAATCCCCATAGGTCCTGCCCCGACAACTACAACCGTCTGGCCTGACTGGATATCGCAATTGATGCAGCAATTGACGGCGCAGCTTAAAGGCTCAGCCAGTGCGGCGTGTTTTGCTTTGACCTCGGGCGGGACTTTTATCACATGTCCCTGTTCGAGAGCACGGGCAGGTATTATCGTGTACCCGGCCATGCCGCCTTCGTATGTAAAGCCCATCGGCGACAAGTTAATGCACAGGTTCTTGAAACCTTTGCTGCAGTAATAGCACTCGCCACAGGACACGGACGTTGCCATTACTATACGATCGCCGATTTCAAAGCCGTACGTGTCCTCTCCGACGATGTCAACCTTACCGGTGAACTCATGGCCCATTGTCCTCGGTGCCTTAATCCTCGGGTTGCCCGACACGTATGCCTTGAGGTCCGTTCCACAAACGGCACATGCGTCAACCTTTACGCGAATCTCACCGGTGCCGGGCTCGGGTACTTCAACCATCTCAACCCGCACATCGCCTGGTGCGTAATATCTAATAGCTTTGGTCTGACTCATCAGGTGGAACTCCATCAAGGACAGCTTCGGTTGAGCCTACGCCAAGTCTTGTGCATCCCTGTTCGAGATAGCCGACAGCGGTATCGTAGGATCTTACTCCGCCGGAAGCCTTTACGCCCATAGTGCTGCCTACGGTTTTGATCATAATATCGATAACCTCCGGTGTCGCGGGGCCGTCGCCGAAGCCCGTTGATGTTTTAACGAAGTCTGCGCCGGCGGCTTCGGCGATTTTGCATGCTTTGGCAACTTGTTCTGGTGACAGATAGCACGTTTCGAGGATCACCTTGACTATCGCATTGTGTTTTTTTGCTTCCTGGACCACGGCGGCGATATCGTTTTGGACAAACTCATAGTCACCGGAGAGGAACTTTCCGACGTTCATTACCATATCGAATTCGACGGCTCCGTCCTGGGCGCCGAGGTTTGTTTCGAGAACTTTTGTTTCGGTACGGTTGCTTCCGTGCGGGAATCCGACGACCATAGAGACGAGCACATCACTGTCCTTTAGTTTCCCGGCTGCGAGTTTTACGTCAGTGGGTCTTACGCAGATACTTTTTACGTGGCGGTTGTCAACCATTTTGCAGTTTTCAATGACATCGCTATCGGTCGCAGAAGGTTTTAAGACCGCATGGTCGATTGTCTTGGCTATTTGTTCGGCTGTGTACATATTTGGGGTTCCTTATATACTGATCTCGATTGAATTTTCCCGTTTATCCGCGGGTAAGTAACTTAAGAACAATCAGTTACGGTTTTATTCGCGGACTTTTACTACCCTTAAGGGTATAATTTCGTCGTTCTTAATGCATTTCCCTGCCGCCGGTAACGTTTATCGCCTGGCCTGTCATGTAGTCTGCTCCTTTCGAGGCCAAAAAGAGTGTAACGGCGGTGACATCTTCAACGCTTGCAAGCCTTGACAGCGGGACCTTTGCGGTGAATTTTTTTATGACTTCATCGATCGGTAATTTTAGATTTTTGACATAACCTTCGGAAACTTTGTCCCAGACGCCGGTGCTTTTGGTGATTCCAGGGCAAAGGCAGTTTACATTGATGTTGTCGGCGGCGAGTTCATAGGCCAGTGCCTGAGTAAAGCCGATTATCGCGGCCTTGGCGGATGAGTAGTGGCTCATCAGTGCCGAGCCGGTTTTGCCGGATTTTGACGAGAAGTTGATGATCTTGCCGTACTTATTGGCTTTCATTAAGGGGACAACGTACTTGGTGAAAAGAAATGTGCCCTTGCAGTTTACGGCAAACATCTGGTCCCAATCCTGTTCGCTGATATCTTCGACTTTTCCCTGTCCGACGATTCCGGCAACGTTTACGAGTATATCGATGCGGCCACCTAAGGCATTTGAAGCGGCGTTGACAACACCCTTGACCTGTTCGGCGTTTGTGACGTCTGCCGCGAGTCCGTAGCAGTTATCATCCTGCGCCAGTTCGGCAACAGCAGCTTCAACGGCGTTCTGGTTGAGATCGGTAATAAAAACCTGTGCTCCATTGTTACAAAAACCGGCTGTAATAGCTTTTCCGATGGCCCCGGCGGCTCCTGTTACCAGCACCTTTCTTCCTTCAAAGTCCATAATCATTCCTTAACTAATACTGAGATTTGCTGCAAATCTTGACTTAATGCTCAAATTACGGTATCATATAATGCCAAATCCGGCATGAAATTGCAAAGGGTTATATTTTTTACCGGATGTTACAGAACCGCTATTGGGGCAGGTAGGATACTAACCTGGACAAGAAAGGCCGAATTTATGACAAAATGTGATTGCACCTTGAATTACATCGCAACTCTCATATGGTTTTTGGCAATTGCGTCACTACCCATCTCAAGTCTCAAAGCATCTGACTCCGAAGATTCTCTGCTTTACGTCAAAAAGACCACGTGGCAGGAGACAATGCTGGCCACGCGTGCCAATTTTTCCCGCCAACAGAGTCAATTCGGTCAGATTATCACCCAGAAGAGCTTGGGGCAATGGTATTCAAGTGGTGATATAAAGGTCAAAGTGTTTTCGGATGCTGGCTTTCCTGAGAAAGGCGTTGACCTCGAAGCGAAAGGCGAAGACGGCGTGCCTCTTTGGAATAAGCATCCTGAGTGGGAAGATGGCCGAGTCCACCATCTTACAAATGAAAGCCCGGTGGCGACATACCTGTTTCGCACGATCACTGTCGATAGGAGTATCAGTTGTACAGCACGCCTCGGAAGCAATGACGGGCTCGAGGTTTGGCTCAACGGCAAGAAGATATTCTCCAATGACGTCAGCAGAACAGCTGGGCCCGACCAGGACATGGTCTTGCTGAACCTTGTCCGCGGCGAGAATCGGCTTATGCTTAAAGTTTTTAATCGTGGCAACACGTCCGGGTTCTATTTTTCAATACGCCAGGGGTCAGCGATTGCGCTTTTGGAGATGATAGCGCAGGATTTTCCTGAGCAGGAAAAGTGGATGAAAAAGAGTCGTATCCAGAAAGAACATGTCATGTGGCTTAACAACCCGGACAATACCGAAATCGAACGCGATATTATAAAAGAGTTGCTGCAGAGCATAGGTTCAGCGGCAGATGGTCTGCGTGAGAGGTTTGATATTCTATGCCGGACGGATGCACCAGGCCATGACCGACGATGGCTGGATCTTTACGTTGAATCACTGAAACTTCGATGGCAATTAAGCGCTTTGAAAGATCTGGATCTGCCTGCCCTTCGCTCTGCGATAGTATATCTGGCCGAGACATATCCCGGTTACAAAGCAGTTTCATCAGGATATCAGGCGCGACTTGACGATTACGAGAGAAAGCTATTGGAGGCCAAGCTGGCGCCAACGCAGGGAAATGAAGTTGAATCTAAGAAAATCCTGAAAAATGCCGCCACTGAGTTTGTATCCTTCCGAAAAGAAGCCCTGATCGACAACAACCCGTTGATCGATTTTGACAAGCTGGTTTTTGTCAGGCGCTATACATATCAGTCCTCGCATTACTATACCGACTATATTGACGGTGCTATCAAGTACGGCGGGAATCTTTGCGTTTTTTCATTGCGTGACGGT
>SDBT01003864.1_pt1 | contig 25722 bp, 21 predicted proteins | sample 2277101 | NCBI WGS metagenome assembly SDBT01 (sample SAMN10404973, study PRJNA504765) | marine sediment metagenome | isolation source: marine sediment core GS10_PC15, 103 cmbsf | place: Arctic Ocean: Southern Knipovich Ridge | collected 2010 | reverse complement strand
TACGATACGTTTTACATCATAGATGAAGACAACTCTCCAATCACGTCTGGTGTCATTTAGGAGAGACTATGTTTCGTGGGATTATCAATATCTTTTTTATACTCGCCATATGTATGGGCCTTTTCGGGTGCAGTGATAGTAATCCAACCGATCCGTTGGATCAGGACACTCCTATTGAGTTTGATCCGCCTGCAATGCTTGTCACACACGTGCATGAGCGTCTCGAACTTGTCTCAATAGATACTCTGGATTCCCCCTTCTCACAGTGGGTGTTCACCTTCAGAGTTTCTGATGATGGTTATCAGCGACTACTGGAAGGAGCAACTCTGGACTTCCAGTTCTTTCGCTTTTTCGATGCTGATCAGTCCCTACAGATATTCGATCCTGTCGAGGACACCTGGATCACCATCATGGACCGACCCCGGGAGTCGATGATGACTTTCGGTGGGGGGTGGTGGGAAATCTACAATGATTCTGATCACGGTGTTTCCGCAGCATCGTTGTGCAGCAATTCAGTCATTAAAGTCAAAGGGAAGCAGCTAGTACCGAAAGTTGTCAGAATCGTCGATACGAAGCTTGGCATTGTTGGTGGTTCACTCCCGTGGGATACAGTACAGTTCCTGGGTTCATATGATGAGGGTTTCATAGATGTTAGATCCCTCTCTGTCCCCACTCTCAGATTCAATCAAGGTGAAATCGATACTCTGGTTGGCAATGTACCATGGAATGCTGAACTGAGTTTAGGCCGCTTATGGGCAGTCAATAACAACTCGGAAGGGGAAAACTACCTCAAATGGTATAACCCGGAGGATGGAACATCCGGCGAGGAGATATCGCTACCATCTGGATTGATATATCATGCTGGACTTGATTCCATCATTATCCTCAAGCATTGGCGAGGTAATCAGCCTTCCGGACTGATCATAGCTACCCTGGGAGTCATTCACAGGTACTCAACCCTGGCATTACTGAATGGTGCAAATCTGGAATCTGCACTAATTGACTCCGTTTTTGTTGACGAACAGATCCAATTATGGGGTGGTATCTCACAGGAGAATAGCCTCTGGGGAGTAATCGAGAGGGTTGGGCCTCCAGAGCGTAGTAAATACTACAGGATTGGAATACTCTCTCTAGATGACCAAGAAATAACATCCTTCAGCGTACCTGCAAATCATCTACTGGGAGTTGGTGCTGCTTTTCCAACTCCAGCCTTTGCCATGAGCCAACTATGTGCAGGTGCTATTCAATGGGATTACAGCCGGGTTTCTGAGTATACGAATATTGGCACTTCACCGCGATTTTACTTTTGGCCAGTTGAACTGAATCCGTAACCAGAAAACCGTCTTCGAATTATGGAATTATAAATAGGATATCCAGTCTGATTTGTTCGCTTCTGATTAAACATCTTTAGGCCGTTTATGATATGGTCTCATCTACATACCTGTGATACTGCACTCTAATGGAATGATGTAGGGAAGGAGGTGCTAATCGTTATGTCAAAGAGTGCGTTTTGTGCCTTGTTTATTTCGCTTCTCGTTGGCTGTACTTCACAGCAATTCACCAATACTCCAGGCGCGTTAATCACCTGTCCCCCCGAATAATTCCATCCGACCAATAACATCGCTTTCAGTCTTATACAACATTTCAAAACTTGAAACTCCGCAGGGGATATCTTACGACAACTGCTCGTGAAGGTAAATAGGGGCATGAAACAGAAGAAGCAGAATACGTGTAACTCGTTACGGTTCAAGGCAGACGGAGTTTTTCGGGGGGACAGTCTCAAATCGGCCAGAAAAGCTCTACTCCCAGGTGACATATATCGCTCATAAAGCCTTGTATAACAACAACGCCGGCTCAGAACGGATCTGGCCGGCGTCGCAGGTTAAGTTGGTAGCGGGGGCAGGATTCGAACCTGCGACCTTTGGGTTATGAGCCCAACGAGCTACCAGACTGCTCCACCCCGCAGTATGTCTGTCAAAATAGAGAACTGAGCCCACGAGTCAAGGTCGGTTGGATTCCCCGCTCACGGCGAGGAGTTCAGGACGCTCACCTGAAGGGGCTGGGTCCACATGAACCGCTCGACGTCGCTCCTGAGATACCGGCCGACACGCTGGCAGCAAAGAGACTTGGCTTCAGCTCCAGGCCAAGACCTCCGCATTTCTCACATGCGGTCTCACTGATAGCGTCATGACTCGGTACGAGATCCTCGAACTCATGCCCGCAGTTCGAGCACTTCAGGTCGTACATCGGCATTACTCGATGACTCCTTTATCTACACCTCTGCCCTCTTGGTCAGCGCAATCGGCCTGCCGGTCCCCGGCGGCGTAGGGTACCGCTCACGTTCGCACTCCGGCCTTCGGCAGAAGCCATTGTGTGAGCAGCAGATACACGACTATGGCCAGAATCCACTCCATCCCGATCCCTCCCCGATAACCCGTTTAAACCAGAATCTCTTTACGGAGATACTCCCGATGTTCCGCCCTGTCGGCCATGCCGTCGAAGATGATCTGTGCCATACAATCGAACGCCTTGAAGATGGCCGGAGTGGACACGCTGTAGTAGCAGGTCGTTCCCTCCTTGCGGCACTTCACCAGTCTGGCCGACTTGAGGACGGCCAGATGCTGTGAGGTGTTGCTGATCGAGCGTTCCAGCTGATCGGCGAGCTCGCCAACAGGCACTTCACCCTGTCGCAGGATGTCGATGATCGCCAGGCGCTGGGGGTTCGCCATCGCCTTACAGACTTCTGAGTAGTACTGATACATACGCTGGTGCTCAGCATCCATGGTCCTGTACTCCCTCTGTAATTTAGAATTATCGCAAATATACGAGGTGGATCACTGAAATGCAACTCTCTATTGAAACCTGTCGGAGAAATCTACGATAGCGAGACTTCTTCCGGCACCAGCCGGAGCTTTTCTCCGACAGGCTCCTCATGAACAGGTATCGGGAGGGTGGCACTTCCTGGAATGTACCGGATAGGGGGGAGCGCTATTTCCGGGAGATTTCAACCTTCCGGATCCGTCGACCCTCGATCTCCACGATGGTGAACAGAAAATCTTCCCACTCGAGGACCTGTCCGGTCTCCGGAACATTTCCCTCGAGTGAATAAATGAATCCACCAAGCGTATCCCAGCCGTCTTCCGGCAGTGCGATGCCGGTGAACTCCTCGAATTCATCCAGATTCACGATGGCGTCGGCTATCCAGACATCCGGTTGCGTCTCACGCACCAGCGGAGCCTCGGAGTCGTATTCATCCTGGATCTCGCCCACGATCTCCTCGATCAGATCCTCGAGGGTGACCATCCCGGCCGTGCCGCCGTATTCATCCACCACGATCGCCATGTGGCGCCGCGCCTGCTGGAACTCCCGCAGGAGGTCATCGATCATCTTGGTTTCGGGCACGAAGAGCGCTTTCCGGGCTAGTTCCCTGGGCGGAGCCTCCTCGCCGACCGGCTGACGCAGCATATCCTTGACGTGCATGATCCCGATCACATGGTCAATGTCGCCGTCATAAACCGGCAGGCGGGAGTGACCCGTTTCCGACACGATCTGCCGGATCGCAGCGTAATTTTCATCCACCAGGATCGCCTTGATATCTATCCTCGGCACCATCACCTCGCGGACCATCGTCTTGCCGAATTCGAGGATCTCCTCGATCATCACCCGCTCTTCGAATTCGAGCGCACCGGCCTCCTCCCGTACCTTGAGGTGTCGGTTCAGCTCTTCCAGGGTGAGGAAGGCTGGTTCGTGGCCATCGCTCCGCGCGAAACGGAGCAGCAGCTTCGTCTGGGTCGAGGTGATCGGCAGGAAGATCAACGCCGAGAGTCCCACCAGCGGGATCGTCAAGGTCAGGGCGAAATGAGGATCACGGGTCCCGACGATGCGGGGCAGCAGTTCCCCCAGAACAAGCAGAAGCAGAACGACGATCACCACTGCTGCGAAGGTCCAGAGGAGCGGGCTCGTCGCCCCCTCCGACATGGCCCAGCGGTATGAGAGGAGCGCGGAGCCGGCGACCGAGAGCACGCGGGTTACGAGGCGGCCGAGCATGATCGTTCCGGTGAGCCTGCCCGGCTTCCTGGCCAGACGTTCGATAGTACGCGGCAGTTCCTCGCGTACGGTCTCCTCCCATTCCGGGAGCAGGTCGGGCTTGTCGGGTTTTTTCGCCCGGTTCGTCCGCAGGATCGTCAGGGTGGCGGTCTCGGCGGCGGTATAGCCGCCCGAGAGTAGCACCAGAAGGAGGATGAACAGCACCTCCATGATCGGATGTATCGCTATATACGGCATTATTCAGTCTTTTCCAGAACCGGCACGCTCCATGCCGATACGAGTGATTCCTGCCGCTCTCTCATCAGGTCCGCCTCGGCCTGTGAACCGGTGTCGGAATATCCAAGCAGATGCAGAAGCCCGTGTATGACCAGCCTCCGGAGTTCTTCATCGACGGTGGCATTGAAGTCGGGCGCCTGTCTTTCAGCCTGTGAGAGGTCGATGTATATCTCGCCCTCCACGTGGGTGGGATTTTTTTCTTCGCGCAGATCGAATGCGATGCAGTCGGTCGGGCCTTCCCGATCGAGCCACTCACGGTTCAGTTCCGCGATCCGGTCATCCCCGCAGAACACGATGTCGACTTCCCCCCTGGTGACCTGTTCAGTCTCGAGGACATGAGCTGCGAGGGCCGATACTGTGCTCTTGGAGATCCCGGATAACAGGGAAGGATCTTCTGCGTCGTCGCGATGTACCCGTATGTCAATCAATGTGGAAGTCCGGTCACTCATGATCTGACTGCTGTCTGGCCTCCGATTCTTTTTCAGCCGCTTTTTTCAGTATTTCATCCCGATCGGGGTAATCGATCCTCTGATGAAACCGGCTCGTGAGGATACTCACGAAGGCTTCCTGCACCAGCCGGAGATCGCGCATGGTGATCGGGCACTCATCCAGTTCACCATCCTCGAACCGCTGTTCGACAAGCTCCCGCACCATCATGCGGAGCCGACGGGGACTCGGGTCTTCCAGTACCCTGCTGGCGGCCTCCACCGAATCGGCGAGCATGACGATCCCGGTCTCTCTCGACTGAGGTTTCGGCCCCGCGTACCGGAAATCGTCCTCGGATACCTTCACCCCCTCTTTTGCCTCTTCCACCGCCTTCAGGTAAAAATAGGTCATGGGCATGGTGCCATGGTGTTCGGGGATGAACGCCTTGATCGCGTCAGGCAGGCGGTGCTCCTCGGCGAGCTCGAGCCCCTCCTTCACGTGGGTCGATATGATGAGCGAGCTCATATTGGGGGCCAGCTTCTCGTGGGGGTTCCTCCCCTGCTGATTCTCAACGTAATACTCCGGTTTATTCATTTTACCGATATCGTGAAAGTAGGCGCCGACCCTCGTCATCAGTTCGTTCGCACCGCACGCCTCGGCCGCCCCGGCGCTCAGCTCCCCCATCATCAGAGAATGCTGGTAGGTGCCTGGCGCCCGCATGGCGAGCTTCCGAAGCAGAGGGTGGTTGAGATCAGAGAGTTCGAGCAGAGAGATATCGGTTGAAAAGTTGAAGAGGCTCTCGAAGATCGGCAGGAGTCCCATCGTGATCACCACACTCAGGACGCCGTTGGCGGCTCCGTAGAACATGCTGGTATAGATGATCTCCGAGGAATTGAATCGCAGGAGTTCCACTCCCAGGATGCTGAGCAGGTAAACGAGTGGAACCACCCAGAGCGCCCGGTAGAAATGACTGCGTTTCCTGACATGGCTCACGGTGAAGACACCGGCGGCCCCCGCCGCGGTGTGGACCAGGGCACTCTGGTAATCGAAGCCGAGCACCGCCCCGAGAAGAAATCCGATAACGAAGGCGGTCACCAGCCCGATCCCCGTATCGAAGAGGATCGTGAGCAGCATGGTCGCCACTGCCACCGGGGCAAGGTAGACATTGAGCACGCTGCTCTCCCGAAGGAGGTAGACCAGGGCGAGCTCGATCGCGATGACGATCGCGAGCGTGATCAGCTTCCGGTTGTTCTGAAGCAGGGTCTCCCGGTGTTCCCTGAGCCAGGCGATGTAGACACCCAGGATCAGGATGATGATCAGTATCCTTGCCAGCCAGGTTCTCAATACAGGCCACAGGGACCGGTCATATTCACGCTCCGCCAGCGCGGTATTCAGTGACGCGAGTCTCTCGAGAACCTCCTCATCGACCCGCGTATGTTCACCGATGATCTTCTCATCCGCCATGACGGTACCCTTGAAGAGGGGTATCTCGCTCGCAGCCGCTACTCTTCTGCGCTCGGTCCGCTCGTCATTGTAGATGAGGTTGGGACGCAGGACCGCCCGGGTGAGCTCGAATCCCGCTGTGATCAGGCGCATGTCGGCGCCGGGAAGATTGTTCCGCAGCATATTCGCCAGTGAATCGAAGACCTGATCCATATCCACGACGACACTCAGACGCTGCACTATCTCACTCTCTCCCGTATCGACCGTTACCACGTCTCCCGAATTATCCCGCAGCGGTTCCTTCGAGGTGACGATGCCGATCGAGAAGTAGTGCGCCACGACCCGCTCGGTCGCGTTCCGCAACGAGTCGACCCGCTGCGTCGAGAGCATAAGACGCCGTTCTTCCGACCTGCCGGCGACCTCGCCTCCATACAGATAGATGAGCGGTTCCCGGGTAAGTTCAGGCGTGAGATGCTGGAAACCGGCGATAACCTGAGAATCACTCATGGCTTTGGTGAGCAGAACGGTGAGGGAATCAAGCAGTGAGTCGAGCAGGACGGTCTGTTGGATTTCGACGGCTTCTGTCAACTCCAGGACGGGAGGAATACCCCTTCGAGCCGCGTCACGCAACTCCTCGAGCTCCTTGTCGCTTCTCTGGATGCTGAACGTGAACGGCGCGACGATCGTCTCCCGGGCGATGTCTCCCAGGTTCATCGTGTACCGGTATGCCTGACGTGTCGGGAAGAGGATCGCGATGAACGCGACCAGCATCAAACCGGTCACCCACCGGATGATGGTGGAGGATCGCCCCTGCCCGGGATCGGTCTTCGTGCTGTTGGATTTCCTGTCAGGGATGAGTCTCATGCGATCAAGCCTGGTGTCCATTCAGGTGACAGGGCACTAGAGTCCCTTCTCCTGATAGGCCTTGAGAATCTCACGTACGAGCCGGTGACGGACGACATCCTTCTCTGTCAGGTAGACGAAAGCTATTCCCTCAACCGACATCAGGATCTCCTGGATATGGATCAATCCACTGGTGACCTCTGGCGGCAGATCAACCTGGGTGATGTCTCCGGTGATGACCGCCTGTGAATTGACGCCAAGACGGGTCAGGAACATCTTCATCTGTATCGGCGTGGTATTCTGGGCTTCATCGAGGATAACGAAGGAGTTGCTCAGGTTCCGGCCTCGCATGAAGGCGAGCGGCAGCACTTCGATTGTTCGGCTCTCAAGCTGTTTATGGAGACGGTCGGGCGGGATCATTTCCATCAGCGCATCGTAGATCGGGCGCAGGTATGGATCGATCTTCTCTTTCAGGTCTCCGGGCAGGAACCCAAGGCTCTCACCGGCCTCTACCGCCGGTCTGGCCAGTACGATGCGCTGGACCGTGCGATCACTCAATGCCTTCACCGCCATTGCGACCGCCAGGTAGGTCTTCCCCGTGCCTGCAGGACCGATTGCCATCACGATGTCATTGTTCTCGATCGCCGTGACGTACTGGTACTGCCCGACGGTCCGCGGACAGATACGCCGCTTTTTGTTCGTGAGCAGCAGCGTCCGGTCCTGATAATCATCGGGGACGTTCCGTTCCCGCCCCGATTCCTCCAGCAGGATCTTCAGGTCATCCTTCGAAAACCCGTCCTTCCTCTTCAGGCGGTGAAGCATCACCCCGATCACCTCAAGCAGGCGGTTCACTTCGGAGCCGGGTCCCTCGATGAGGAGTTCGCGGTCCCGGCCGACCAGTTTCACATTCTGGAAGGATTCTTCAAGGAGACGGAGATTGGCATCCTGCACGCCGAAGAAACGCGCGGGATCAACGTCGAGGGGGATGCGATTTCTGACAAGATTTTTCATTGAAATGAGAGGCGGGACAGGAAAAAGGAAACGCCCTTACCGGGGGGTCTTCGTACCCCCCGGGCAAGAGCGTCCATTTCGATACCCCGCTTCAGAGCTAAGGACGGATGATCGTAAAGACCTGCTTGGGATAGATCAGGTCCGGATCTTTGATCTTGTCCTTGTTGGCCTCGTAGATCTGCGGCCACTTGAAGGGGTCGTTATAGATGTAGTCCTTCTTCGCGATGTTCCACAGGCAGTCACCCTTGACCACCGTGTAGGAATCGGGGAAGCGGACCCGTTCAAGCTCATCCTTGATCTGGGTCAGATCTCCCTGCGTCGAAGAAACCTGCTGGTTCAGACCACTGATCTCCTGGCGGACATCGTTGACCTGGCTGTCCAGGTCGGAGATCTGACGCCTGACGTCGGCGATCTGCCCGTCGAGGTCGCTGATGCGAGCGCTCGCGGCAGCTTCGCGCTGGTTACAGGCATCGAGAGCGGCCTGCCACTCCTCGATTGTCATTTTATCCTGCTGCGCGTTGGCCTGGGAGGCGGTACCCAACACCATAATTCCCAGAACCGTCACGGACAGGATTGCACGTAATGTTCTCATGCTCGTTCCTCTCCTCTCTAGCGGTTTCCGGGAGGGGGTGGCGATACCCTCTCACGCTCGATGCGATCCATCTCGGCCCTGGTCTGCTGCACTTCACTCCGCAGCTGATTCAGCCGGCTTTCGACGGAGGCCTTCTCACGGTTGACATCCTCCAGTGTACGCTGCTTCTGAGCCAGTTCGGCCTGAACCTGAGCCAACTCAGACTCTTTCTCCGTCACAGTCTGTTCGGCCTTGTCGGCCGCGGCGCAGGCTTCCTGAAGCTGCGTCAACTGCTCAGGAGAAGGTCGCTTGGTACATCCTGTCAGAATTGTTCCTGACAGGAAAAGCACCGCGAGGAAGCCGGTTCCTACCAGCTTCTGGGCCTTGCCCATGGGCATCCTCCTATGAGTCACCATTCCGGAATCTGACCGTCAATGAAGCACAGTCAGTAACCCCATAGCCAGATTCCAACATTCCTGTTACCTGTAACTCCGCAAGAATGTACCTGCTCCTTGCGGGTACAGCGAGAATCATACTAGCCAACCAACGTTCTCCGTCAAGGTAAAACAGGACAAATCACACCTGAATACAACCTGATGTCACGCCTGCCTTTGTAATACCCTGTCAGAGAACCGGAAGTTCCCGCGTATGGTACATCCTCGACCGGTTGAGTACAACGTTCCGTTATTACGCCGGCATTCGAGCGCCGGTGCATTCCGGCCAGCTGCGTTGCTCGTCGTCGCGATAGCCACCGCTATCCCTTCTCCTCGTGCCTTGCCGGCCGGACGCCTCGTCGCTCTCGGTACATCACCGTAATTACGGAGCGGTGTACTGAGTACACCCTGAAATCGGTCTCCTGCTTATTCTACCTCTTCATCCCGATGTTTCTTCGATTTCAGATCGAGTCCCAGCTCCGCCAGCTGAGCGGCATTCACTACGGCCGGACTGCCGTCCATCAGGCAGAGCGCGCTGGTGGTTTTGGGAAACGCGATCACTTCCCGAAGTGAATTGGAATCGGTCAGCAGCATCGCCAGGCGATCGAAGCCGAAGGCGATACCGCCATGGGGAGGCGCGCCGTACCGGAGGGCCTCCAGCAGGAATCCAAAGCGCTCCTCAGCCTCTTCGGGCTGCATCCCCAGAAGGCGGAATATCGCCGACTGTTCGCGCATCCGGTGGTTCCTGATGCTGCCGCCGGCGATTTCATAGCCGTTCAGTACTACATCGTAGGCCCGCGCTTTCAGTCCCAGAAAAGCCTGTCGCAGCTCTTCCGGGAACTCCTCCGCTGAACCCCTTTCACCAAGTTCATCGGTCAGCCTGACCAGCTCCTCGGGATCAACCGCAGAGGTGAAGGGGTGATGGACCGCAACCATCCGGCCCTCATCGGCATCCCAATCCACCAGTGGAAACTCGCGTATCCACACGAACCGGTAAACCCCATCGGGAATCAGATCAAGTCGGCGGGCCATCTCGACGCGGAGCGCGCCCAGGGCAGTGAGCGCAATCGCGGACGCATCCGCGACAAGAACGATCAGATCGCCCGAGGTGGCCGAGAACCGTGAAATAAGAGCCGACTGCTCCTCATCGGAGAAGAATTTTGCCACCCCACCTCTCAGCGTATCCCCGTGCACCGTGAGTGGCACGACCCCCCCGGCTCCATAGATCTGCGCGATCCCGGCAAGCTCGTCCACGTTGCGCCGGCTGAACTCTCCCACACCGGGGGCGCAGAATCCGGCTACGATGCCCCCCTTCTCCAGCACACCACGGAACACCCTGAACTCGCTTGCGCTCACGGCGTCAGAGACATCCTGGATCTCGACATCGTACCGGAGGTCGGGTCGGTCGGTGCCGAACCGGCTCATCGCCTCGTCGAAGGTGAGACGCGGGAAGGGTGTGGGCACCTCGACATCGAGAACATCCCGCATCAGCGCGACAAGATACGACTCAACCACTTCCAGCACGTCCTCTTCTCCCACGAACGACATCTCCACATCAACCTGGGTGAACTCCGGCTGACGGTCGGCCCTCAGATCCTCATCCCGGAAACAGCGCACGATCTGTACGTACCGGTCAAACCCGGCCATCATGAGCAGCTGCTTGTACTGCTGAGGCGACTGGGGGAGCGCGTAGAAACGCCCGTGGTGCAGGCGGCTCGGCACAAGGTAGTCGCGGGCCCCTTCCGGTGTTGACCTGATCAGAAAGGGTGTCTCGATCTCGAGGAATTCCCGCGAATCGAAGAACCGGCGGGTGGCCTGCGCGGCGCGGTGCCGCAGCTCGAGATTCCGCTGCAGGGGAGGTCTGCGAAGGTCGAGGTATCGATATCTGAGCGCGAGTTCCTCACTCGCGGTGGCCTCCTCACTGATCACAAAGGGGGGTGTCTCGGACCGTGCCAGTTCCGTCACCGAAGAGGCATGGATCTCACAGCCTCCGGTCGGCATGTCGGGATTCACCGCGTTTTCCGGTCTTTTCCGCACGGTGCCGGTGATCTGGAGCACATCCTCCAGCCTCGCCGCCTTCGCGGTCTCGATCCCCACCGGTTCATCGGATGGATCCACCGCCACCTGAACGACTCCCCACCGGTCCCGCAGGTCGATGAAGATGATGCCGCCATGATCGCGCTGTGCCGTTACCCATCCCGTTACCGTGACCCCCTCACCTGCCTGGTCGGGGCGCAGCTCTCCGCAGACATGAGTCCGGTATGACGTGGCGATCGATCCCCGCTCCGGTGTTCCTGGATCACTCATGCCGCTTCCCCCGGCTCGGGTTCCGATCCGTCCGCATCGTCGGACCAATCCTGTGGTTCCTCATCGACCGCTTCCTCTTCCAGCTTCTCGAGTTTCTCCAGAACCGCTGGGACGATGTTTTCGAACGACACCTGCTCTTCTTCACCGTTGATGAGGTTCTTCACCGTAACCGTCCCGGCCTTCAGTTCGTTCTCTCCCGCTATCAGGGCCAGCAGCGCCTCCCGGCGGTTCGCTTCCCGCATCTGCGCCTTCACCGACCGGCCGGTGAGTTCTATCGTGCAGGCAACTCCTGCCCGGCGGAGGGTATCGCACAGGGCGAAGAGCCGTCGACGGGCCTCCTCACCAATGTGGACCAGCGCCACTTCGCAGAGCGGTTCAAAATCTAGTTCCACACCCGCGGCCTCCAGAGCCAGCATGATTCGCTCAATGCCGGCGGCGAAACCGACACCTGGCACCCGGTCACCACCACCGATCATCTGCGCCAGCCCATCATACCGGCCTCCGCCGCAGATGGCATCCTGGGCGCCCAGGTCGGGATTAAGCACTTCGAATGTGGTCCGCTCGTAATAATCGAGGCCCCGCACCATGCGCGGATCAACGGTAAAGGGGGTCCCCCGGTCACTCAGCAGAGCCTGAACCGCGTCAAAATGCGTCTGACATCCCTCATCAAGATGATCGAGATGACTCGGAGCCTTCGCGGTCGCCAGACGGCATCCTTCGTTCTTGCAGTCGAGAACCCGGAGTGGGTTCGTCTTCATGCGTTTTCTGCATTCCTCGCAGAGGAGATCCTCTACGCCTTCGAGGAACTCCACCAGGATCTCCCGGTAGGCCGGCCTGCACTCCCGGCACCCGAGGCTGCCGATGTGGAGTGACCAGGTATCGAGGCCGAGCGCGTCGAGTACGGCAAGGAAGAGCAGGATGATCTCGGCGTCGGCCTCGGGAGCGTCGGTGCCGAGAATCTCGGCGCCGAACTGGTGGAACTGACGGGTCCGGCCCTTCTGTGGCGCCTCCTGCCGGAACATCGGCCCCATGTAATAGAGTTTATCCACCGTTCCCTGGGCTCCGAGTCTGTGCTGGAGCCAGGCGCGCACGACCGGAGCCGTGCCCTCAGGCCGCAGGGTGATGCTCCGACCGCCCTGATCCTCGAAGGTGTACATCTCCTTGTTGACGATGTCGGTATGCTCGCCGATCCCCCTGGAGAAGAGCTGGGTATCTTCAAATATGGGAGTACGAATCTCCCGGTACTGGTAGAGCCCCATCACCTCCCGGATGATGCCCTCAACGACATCCCAGGCCTCGGTCTCGCCCGGCAGGAGGTCGTGTGTACCACGGATCGACTGCAGCGGTTTATTCTCCGTCATGGTTCCCCATCCAGATTATCAGGGAGTTCATCACCCGGCCTTATCCAGTAAAGGAGCAGCCAGGCACCGACCATGCCACCCAGTATATCAGCGACAGCGTCGAAAGGGTCGGAAGTTCGTGCCGGTACCCATAATTGATGGATCTCGTCCATGGCACCCCAGAGGGCGGTGATGATCACCGCGAACCTCCACACGATCTTTCTCCCTCTCTTTGTAGCAGAGAGTTGAGGCCGCGTCAGCAGGGCATTGGCCGTCAGCAGTGCCAGAAAGCCGAATTCGACAAAGTGCCCCAGCTTGTCGGGGCCGAATTTCATGAGCGGGGACAGTGACCCGATGTTCAGACTGGAGCCGAACCAGATGGCGCTCGCCCAGAGGATGACATACCCCCATGCCAGGACAGGCCGCTGGAGGACACTCATGTCTTCAGTTCGAAATGACGTTCTTCCTCAGCCGCGATGGCGGCAAGCACTTCTTCTGAGGTAGTGGCGCTGCTCAAAAAGGAACGGAACTCCCCATAGCTGAGCAGGCGGGAGATACGGCTCAGCGCCTTGATATGCGGACCCGCGGCATCCTCCGGACCGACCAGCAGGAACACCAGCGAAACCGGCTGATCATCCAGAGCGTTATAATCAACCGGCCGGGTACAGCGCCCGAACGCGGCAACCAGTGACTTGACGGCATTGGTCTTGCCGTGAGGAATGGCTACACTGTTCCCGACACCGGTACTCATGAGTTGTTCACGAACCAGGACCGCTTTCAGGATAGCTTCCCGGTTCGCACCTTTAACCGTCTTGACCACGAGCTCGACAAGGTTTTCTATCACTTCATCCTTGGTCTGGACATCGAGATCGAGATCGATTCGATCGGCTGTGAGGATGTCTGTAAGTCTCATCTGCGCTCTTGGAGAATGTGACCTTTGATGATCATGGTAACCTTTTAACTTCTACAACTTGATGAGCTATTTCAACTCGAAAAAGCCCTTCTTATTTTCCTGCTCCTGCCGTCAGGCTTCCTGCCGACCGGCGAGTCTGCCGGCAGTTCTTCACTTCTTGACTGCTCTGCTGCTTGTCCCTGCTCTTTCCCCGGTTCCGGCCTCCGCCCAGCAGGAACTCCTCTACGAGTTCCGTCCCGGGCAGAAGCAGGTGCGCGGGATCCCCTTCATGGCCCCTGCCCGCCCCGGGATCGGGGTCGTATTGAGCGGAGGGGGAAGTCGCGGTATGGCGCATATCGGCACCCTCAGGGCCCTCGAAGAAGCCGGGTTAACGCCTTCCTTTATTGCAGGCGTGAGCGTCGGAGCTGTTATCGGTGGCCTCTACGCCGCCGGTTATACCCCTGATGAGCTTGAGGAACTGGCCACCGGAATCACCTGGCAGGACCTGTTCACCGACACCTCCGAGCGAACGAATCTCTTCCTTCCGCAGAAGGAGGAACGGGCAACATATGTTCTGCAGATCAGATTCGAGGGATGGCAGCCCGTACTCCCAACGAGCTACATGACCGGACAGAGGATCGGAGCGCTCTTCTCCGACCTCACCTTCAAGGGGGATTTCCTGGCCGCGGGTGATTTCGACGCGCTCTCCATACCGTTCAGAGCGGTGTCGACCGACCTGTTGTCAGGTGATCGGGTCGTTATCGGTGACGGCACGCTGGCCGAAGCGCTTATGGCGTCAACGGCCATTCCTATCGTGCTCTCGGCCAAACGACGGGGTGATCAGCTTCTCGTGGATGGAGGTCTCGTGGATGCCATCCCGGTGAGTGTGGTCAGGGAGATGGGCGCGGACCTGATCGTGGCTTCAGATGTATCAGCCGCGCTGCGGGACTCCTCCCACCTCGGCAGTCCCGTGGAAGTACTCGACCAGGTGATGAGCATCATGATGCGCGGAACGAATGCTCTCTCGCTCGCACAGGCCGATCTGGTTGTGGCACCTGCCCTCGGTGATCATTTCTCAAGCAACTTTACCGGTGTGGATACACTCGTCAACGTGGGATATGAGGCAGCCCGGGCAGCGATCGCCCGGTGGGAGGGCAGTCCCGAGTCACGCCACCTGATACGGCTCGCGGGAGTCCACCCGGAACACGGTCCCGCTCTTCGGATCGTGGCGGTTGATGTCGCAGGGGGCACCGATGCCCAGCGGGAACGCGCGCACAGCTTTATCGAACGGGAGCTGGTCGGACGCAGCGCCGATCCGACAGGACTGGAGGCAACCGCTTCACGCCTGATGGATGACGGGAGCCTTACCGATGTCGTGCTGAGAGTCTTCGCTGCCCCCCGACCCGCCATGGGGACGGAAACACCGGTCACCCTCCTTGTCGAGCTCACCAGCAGACCTGTCATGACGGAGATCCGGTTCGAAGGGGCCAGTCTCTACGATCCTCCCGAACTCCGGCGGGCCATCTCATCCATGATCGGGGAACCGGTCGATCGTCTCAAGGTTGCCTCAGATGTTCGCGCCCTCGAGCGGTACCACCAGGACCGTGGATACCCCCTCGCCCTGGTCCGGGATGTACGCTTTTCCCCGCGCACGGGAGTGCTCACGTTCGTTCTCGATGAGGGACGGATTGACGATATCCGTATCGAAGGGCTGGAGCAGACCCATGAAGACCTGATACTTCGCGACCTTCCCCTGAATGTGGGTGAACCGTTCGGGCGGCATTCGATACGTCAGATGATCGACGACATCTACAGCACCGGGCTCTTTGAGCGCGTATCGATCCGACCGGAACGGACCGGCAGAGATGGATTGACGATCGTCGTCAGCGTGGAGGAACGCCCCCGGCATGTTGCGCGATTCGGCCTCCACTACCTTGAGGAACAGAAGACCGAGGGATTCATTGAGTACCGGAATGAGAACCTCCTCGGCCGCGGAGGAAAGATGACCGTGCGCGCCCTGACGGGCAGCCGGCGCGACGAGTTTGGCATGCAGACCCGCATCGATCGGGTGTTCCGCACCTACCTGACCTATCAGCTGAACGCGGGCTATGGTCGTGAGGAGATCCACACCTATCAGGGAGAGGAACTGACCGGGACCTATCAGGCCGAGATCTATCATGTCGCCGCGGTGATCGGTCATCAGGTCCGACGCCTGGGGCTCCTGAGCGTGGGATTCAGGGCAGAGAACATTGAGACAGAGAGGATCAGCGGTTTCATAGCGCGCGATGCCAGCCATCAGTTCAGAGAGTTCGAATTAAGGAGCGTTATCGACACTCAGAACCGCACACCCTTCCCGACCGAAGGAGTGCGTCATGAATTCTCCTACGTGACCGCTTCCGACGTCCACGACGTCGACAACACCTCGCACGTGAGGCTCTGTCTCTCCATGGAATCGTTCCACACCAACGGACGGCACACTCTCCATCCGAAATTCGTGTTCGGAACCGCCGATCACACCATGCCGTATGTGCGCTGGTACCGGCTGGGCGGACTCGATTCATTCTATGGATACTCGCGTGATCAGCTGCGCGGTCGCCAGATCCTTCTGCTCTCGGGGGAGTATCGTTACCGCATCCCCTGGCGGCTGGTCGCACCTCTGCACCTTTCAGCGCGGTTCGACTGGGGAGGAAGCTGGGATGAGGCGGATAATGCCGCCTTTACCGATATGATCAGCGGTATCGGGATCAAGGCGTCACTCGACAGTCCTCTCGGTCCTATCGAGATCGCGTGGGGGATGCGGGAGGGTGGTCACAGCAGGGTGTATGCCGCGCTCGGATTCCGCTTCTGATCGATTGAAGTGTCCAATGCAACGGCGCTCGAAAGCCGGCGTAATTGCGGAACGGTGTACTAAGTACGCCGCTCCGTAATTACGGTGATGTACCGAGAGTGCCGAGGCGTCCGGTCAGCGAGGCACGAGGAGGAGGGATAGTGGTGACTATCGCGACGACGAGCAACACAGCTGGCCGGAATGCATCAGCGCTCGAATGCCGGCGTAATTGCGGAACGGTGTACTTGATCAGGTGTCCAGAAGTGCATGCAGTCTGCCGGCGGCATCGTCATCGAGCTGACCGCCCTCTTCCGCGATACGTAGCGTGGTGAGCAGGATCTGACGATAGAGCGGCGCCAGCTCGGGATTACTCTCCGCGAGCACTTCCAGATGACCGGCGATGACGTGGACGTCACCCCGGCTGACCGGACCGGTGAGGCAACCCGGGAGGCCATGAGTTTCGACCGCTTCGATCGCAGTGCGCATGCCCGGCAGGATTCCCTTCGTCATGAATTCCCGCTTCAGGTCCATCGACTCACCCATCCGGTCAACAGCCCAGGCCAGTGCCATAACTCCGGTCAGCGCCATAACTCCGGCCGCATGATATGCGCTCTTCACCTCAGGCGAGAGCCTGACAGGATTCGCTCCGAGCTGAAGCGCAAGTGACTCACCGAAATAAAACGCCTGATCCTCTCCCTCGATCCCGATGAGGGTATCGAAGAACTGTCTCAGATCACGATCGCGGTCGGGAAAGGGTTTGAGTGGATGGAATGAGAGCAGGAAGAAGTTCCCCTCAGGATCGGCGACGTCGAGGATGGAGGAGGGGAGCGAGGCGGATGTCTGTATCAGACAGACCCCTCTGCCGAGTTCCGCGCCGGACATCAGGGAGCGCGCGACGCCTTCAAGCTCCCGGTCGGGAGGGGTGAGCAGGATCATTCGCACCCGATCACCCAGACCGGTGTACGGATCAATGATCACCTCGGCGCCCAGTTCCTGGGCCAGTACCTCCGCTGTTCCCCTGCTCCCTCCTCCGACAGCCACCGCGGGGAACCCGAGTTCAGCCAGGGCGCGGCTCAGGGCGCACCCGACGCGCCCCGGACCGATGCACGCAAACGGCCATTCACGCGGCTGGATACCGCGCGAGGGGATCCATTCCGGCCATGAACGGTCGATCATTGATTCTCCCCTGACTCGCCGGCCGGTTCCTCCACCATGGTGACCGAGGCTCCGGAAACACCCTCAAGCAACGCCGAGAGGCGGCCGGCGCGAGCAGAGGTCGTTCTGAGTCTGAATCGGGCCACCTGCCCATCGTACTCCCGGTTCAGCACCATTCCCAGCTCATGTACAATGTTCGCGAGTTCAGGACGCTGCTGAGGTACCGAGATATCCACGACAACCTGCAGGGTCCTGATTTTCTCAATCAGCGCTGAGATGAGATGCTCGATCCCTTTGCCGGTTTTCGCACTGAAGACCGTCGCTTCCGGGTATGAGGACCGGACAAGACCAGCGTCTCCCTCATCCGCGCTGTCGCTCTTGTTGAACGCCATCACCGTCGGATAGTGCAGGATCCCCAGGTCATCGAGGATGGCGTTCGCGCTCGATATATGGTCTTCGAACCAAGGATGACTCATGTCTACCACATGCAGGAGGAGATCGGCGACCACAGCTTCCTCCAGGCTGCTGCGGAAGGAAGCGACGATCCCGGGAGGCAGCTTGCGGATGAACCCGACCGTATCGGTGAGAAGCACTCTGGGGCCGCCGGGAAGATCCACCGACCGGGTGGCGGTATCAAGCGTCGCGAAGAGCCGGTCCTCAACAAAAAGATCAGAGTCGGCGAGTCTGTTGAGCAGTGTCGACTTGCCGGCGTTGGTATAGCCGACGAGGGTTATCTGAAAGAACTCCGTTCGGGCTCTCCGTCTGGTCTCCCGCTGCTTCTCGATCCGACCGAGTTCCTTCTGCAGTTCGGAGATCCGGGTACGCACAAGGCGCCGGTCGACCTCGAGCTGTGTCTCACCGGGGCCTCGTGTGCCGATTCCTCCAACCTGGCGGGAGAGGTGACTCCATGCCCGGGTGAGTCTGGGCAGCAGGTACTCGAGCTGGGCGAGTTCCACCTGCGTTCTGGCTTCCTTCGTCTGAGCCCGCTCGGCGAAAATATCGAGGATCAGCGTGGAACGGTCCACCACCTTGGCATCGATACGCCTTTCCAGGTTGCGAACCTGGGCCGGATTCAGATCGTCATCAAAAATCACGAGGTCCGCGTCGAGCGCCTTTACCCGCTGTCCCACTCTGTCGGCGAATCCACTCCCCACGAAGAGAGCGGGATCGAGCTGATCCCTCTTCTGGACAAGTTCGTCCACCACATCGGCTCCAGCCGTATCGGCAAGCAGGGCCAGCTCCAGAAGGGACTCTTCGAGAGGGACGGAATCATCCCGCGCAAGGTCAACAGCGACCAGCACCGCCCGTTCCCTGGCATTGTGTTGAATGTTGTGGATAACTCGTGAACTTTTCACTGAGACACCTCACGTAACTCCATGTTATACATCACAATACTGAGTTATCCACCTTGTCTGCGAAGTTATCAACATAGTTTTCCACAGCTTTACACAACAATACCGACCACCGGGTACCGTCGGTACCGCGACCATATGAGCCTGTCGGAGAAACACTTCGGCTGCGGCTTTCGCCGGCATCCGGCCGGAGGATCATGAGGAGGAGCAGTGAGGCTTCAGCGGGTGCCTGGGAGCACCCTGTGCACTAGTTGCCCTGTCACGAAACAAACGTGGCATGACATGAGTGCCCTATCACGCGACAACCGTCGCATTCGAGCGGCGCCGAATCCCGACCGGCTACGTTCCGCCTCCTCGCCATAGCCACCGCTATGCCTCGTCGCCGCGCCTTGCAGGCCGGGCCCGGCATCACTCTCGGTGCCGACGTTTGTCACCTGACATGACACTATACTGTCTCCGAACTGGACGCCGTCGGGATCTGCAGACCGGTCTGATCTCCGGATGCGTTCTCTCTGCGGGTCATCTTGCCCGGCGTCTCACTGCCCATGTGGCAGGTGCCGTTGAACACCGCCCCCTCTTCGATAATGAGCTTCTTCGTGGTAACATCGCCTATGACGGTGCTGTTTCCCTCGAGGATCACCACCTCGCTGGCCTCGATATCTCCGACAACCCTCCCCCCGATGGTGGCGCTCTTGACCTTCACGCTGGCCTCAACAACGCCTGTCTTACCCACCAGAAGACTGTCCGAGCAGGTGATCTGCCCCAGGATCTTGCCATCCACCCGCATGCCGCTCGACACATTCAGAGAACCATCCAGTGTCGTACCATGACCAATAAGAGTATTCATCGTTCCTTCGCTCGTGAGGCTCTTCGGCATGATCGTCCTTTCAGTACTTGGGGAGGTAGGAACGGGGATCAACCGGTTGCCCGTTCTTCTGAACCTCAAAGTGAAGGTGCGGTCCCGTGGTGACCCGCCCCGAACTTCCTACGTATGCTATGATTTCACCCTTTTTGACAAGTTGTTCTTCCCGAACCACCAATCTCGCGCAATGGCCGTAGCGTGTTAACAGCCGGTTGCTGTGCTGTATCTCACAGAGGAAACCGTACTGGTCGTCCATCCCCGCGAACGCAACCCTTCCGTCGGCGGCGGCCCGGATCGGTGCATTTGTTCTCACCGCGATATCGAGTCCGGTATGCGGCCCGCCGGCCGTACCCGCACCCTGTCCGAATTCGACCGTCGGCCATCCCTGAGCCACCGGCCATGCGAAGAGGATGGCCGATTCTTCAGACACATCCCGTTCACGCACGGTCATGGTGTTTTCACCCGATGAGCCCGGCACCATCCCCCCGGATGCGCTGACCGGATCGGGACCGAGCCGGTAGTTGTACCCCGGCCAGTCATCGGGGAAGTCAATACCCAGCTGCCTTCGGATCTTGAAGTCGGTTTCGAGCATGTCCGCCATCAGTCGCTCGAGTTCCCACACCTGCTCGATCTGCCCCCTGAGCACGGTGTTTTCCTCATTGACCCTCGATGTTTCAAGAGCGATAGAAGCCACCTTCCAGTAGGTCGCTATGCCGATTCCGGCGATCACGATAACGCTCACGACGAGGATCGTGAGCAGACGCACAGCGGACCGACTCAGGCGAACCTGACGCGGTTCGTTCTGATCATCAGGAATAAAGACGATGGTCCAGTTGCGTCCTTTCGGCACTCGCTTCCTTTCTATTTCAGGAACCTGTCACACAAACGCTCCTGAGAATCAATCCAGTTTAATATCGAGCCTGTCACAGATCCTGGTCAGGTCATCCGAAGAATAATACTCGATCTTCAGAGTACCCTTCTTCTCTGAGCCTGTGATGATGATTTTTGTTCCCAGAGCGCGCTGCATCTCCTCGAGGATCGCCTGAAGCCGGGGTGTGAGTTCCTTCTTCTCCTTCTTTTTCTCCCCGCCATCCTCATCGGTGAGTCGCCGCACCAGCCGCTCAACATCGCGCACCGAAAGCCCCCGCCTGATCGTCTTCCGTGCAATCTCGATCTGCTGTTTCTTCGTCGGCAGGGCAAGGATCGCCCTGGCATGTCCCTCGCTCAATTCTCCCAGACGGATTTTCTTCTGCACTTCTGCCGGGAGTCCGAGCAGCCGCATCTTGTTCGTGACCGCCGCCCTGCTCTTGCCGACCCGCTCGGAGATCTGTTCCTGGGTGAGAGAGCAGTCATCGGCCAGTCTCCGGAAGGCGAGAGCCATGTCGATCGCGTTCAGATCTTCCCGCTGGACATTCTCTATCAGAGAGAGTTCCAGCATGTCCTCATCGGTCTCCACTTCGTAGACGATCGCGGGGATCGTCCTGAGACCGGCAAGCTTTGAGGCCCGGAGACGCCGCTCTCCGGCCACCAGCTCGTATCCCTCTTCGGTCGACCGGATCAGAACAGGCTGAATCACACCTTTCTGTTTGATCGACTCAGCGAGTTCTTCGAGGGCTTCGCGGTTGAAATCCTGTCGGGGCTGTAAGGGGTTCGGCTTGATGGCATTGATCTGAACCCTGGTGACGACGCCCGCGTCGCCGGGGCGCCGTGCCTTCGGCTCGACCTCCGATGCCGGCCCGGCATCCTCACCGGCACCCGGGATCAGAGCGTCAAGACCCCTTCCGAGTGCCTTTCTTGACATGGGCGACGATCTCCTTGGTCAGGCTGATGTAGTTCTCAGCCCCGGTCGAAAGGATGTCGTACTGGATGATGGGCATGCCGAATGAGGGCGCTTCACCCAGGCGGACATTCCGCATGATCTTGGTCTTGTACACCTTGTCGTTGAAATAGCGATACGCTTCCTCAGCCACCTGTTTACTCAAATTGAGGCGACTGTCGAACATGGTCAGAAGCACCCCCTCGATGTTGAGGTTCGGGTTCAGATGCTTCTGAACGAGTCGGATCGTGTTCAGCAGCTTCCCCAGTCCTTCGAGGGCGTAATACTCGCACTGGATCGGGATGAGTATCGAATCAGCCGCTGTGAGGGTATTGAGGGTGAGCAACCCCAGGCTCGGGGGGCAATCGACGAGGATGTATTCGTACTCTTCCCGGATAGTCTCGATCGCCTGCTGGAGTTTTTTCTCCCGGCCGATCATCGCCACCATCTCGAGTTCCGCTCCGGTGAGCCGGATATGACTCGGGACAAGATCGAGCCCCTCCACGATTGTGGAAATCAGCGCGTCTTCGATCGAGATCTCCTCGATGAGGGCTTCATAGACGGTGTAGTCGACTTCGTTGGGGTCCACACCAATACCCGAGGTGGCATTCGCCTGAGGGTCGATATCGATCAGAAGGGTCTTGTGACCCGCTTCCGCGAGGCATGCAGATACGTTCACGGCGGTAGTGGTCTTGCCCACTCCACCCTTCTGGTTCGCGATGGCGATAACCCTGCTCACACGATCCTTCCAGCCCCGAGGGGCCGATACTCAACCCTGAAGGGCCGATATCCAACCCTGAGGGGCCGATACTCCCTCACGAGGAACTCACACCCGGCGGGCATATGAGCCCGCCGGGTAAGCGAATGGTGCTGCCTGATTGGTGTCCGGCGGTCTACTTGTCCCGCCAGCTTACCTGTTTCTCCTCGAGGACCGCCTGGGCGGCCGCGAGGCGCGCGATCGGTACACGGTAGGGGGAACATGAAACATAGTCCAGCCCCACATTGTGGAAGAACACCACGGATGCGGGGTCGCCGCCATGCTCTCCGCAGACACCGATCTTTAGTTTCGGATTCACACTGCGTCCGAGTCTGACACCCGTTTCCACGAGCTGTCCCACACCCTCCTGATCGAGGCTCTGGAAGGGGTCGCCCGCCAGAATACCGTTCTCGACGTAGTCGGCCAGGAACCGGCCCGAGTCGTCCCGGCTGTATCCGTAGGCCATCTGGGTGAGGTCGTTGGTGCCGTAGGAGAAGAACTCGGCCTGCTGGGCAACCTTGTCGGCGACCAGACACGCGCGCGGGATCTCAATCATGGTACCAACCATGTACTTGACCTTGATCCCCTTCTTCTCGATGACCTCTCTCGCCACCCGGTCGATGACCACCTTCAGAATGTTGAACTCGTGCTCGGTACCGATAAGCGGGACCATGATCTCGGGGAGTACCTTGATCCCCTTCTTCTGCATGTTGCAGGCCGCTTCCATAATGGCCTGTGCCTGCATCTCGCAGATCTCAGGGTACGTGATCGCGAGACGGCACCCGCGGTGACCGAGCATCGGGTTGAACTCCGAGAGTGATTCGGTGAGCCGCTTGATCTCGGCCGGCTTCACACCCAGCTCCTTCGCGATTACCTTCTGCGCGTCCTCCTCGTGCGGGAGGAACTCATGGAGCGGCGGATCGAGCAGGCGGATCGTCACGGGGAGACCGTCCATCGCCTTGAAGATGCCCTCGAAGTCTTTACGCTGCATCGGAAGGAGCTTCTTGAGGGCCTTGCGCCGGTCCTTCTCGGTGGTAGCCAGGATCATCTCGCGCACAGCGGTGATCCTCTCCGCCTCGAAGAACATGTGCTCGGTCCGGGTCAGGCCGATCCCCTCGGCGCCGAACTCCCGCGCGACACGAGCGTCCTCGGGGGTGTCGGCGTTGGTGCGGACCTTCATGGTGCGGATCTGGTCGGCCCACTTCATCAGCACGTAGTATTCCTTGCTCAATTCTGGGTCCTGGGTCGGTACCTTGCCCTCCATGACCTCGCCGGCCGATCCGTCGAGGCTGATCCAGGTACCCTGCTTGATCGTCTTCTTGCCGGCCTTGAAGAGCTTCTTCTTGTAGTCGACTTCGATCTCATCGCACCCGGCGACACAGCACTTGCCCATGCCGCGCGCTACCACTGCTGCGTGGCTCGTCATCCCGCCACGGGCGGTGAGAATACCCTTTGCGGCATCCATGCCACCGATGTCCTCGGGGCTCGTCTCGACCCGGACCAGGATTACCTGCTTGCCATCAGCGGCCCACTTCTCGGCATCGGCGGCTGAGAAGACGACCTGGCCCACTGCGGCGCCTGGTGAGGCGGGTAGTCCCTTGGCGACCACCTTTCTCACGGCACCGGTCTCGAAGGAGGGGTGGAAGAGCTGTTCGAACTGGTCGGGATCGATCCGACGGACCGCCTCTTCCTTGTCGATAAGACCTTCCTTCACCATTTCGACCGCGATTCTTACCGCGGCCTGTGCGGTGCGTTTGCCCGTCCTCGTCTGAAGCATCCAGAGGTGATTGTTCTGGATCGTGAACTCGATGTCCTGAATGTCCTTGTAGTGAGCTTCCAGTTTGTGCCGGATGTCGTCCAGCTGCTTGTAGATCTTCGGCATCTGCTCCTGCAGGGAGGGGAGACTGCCCTTCTTGCCCTTGCGGAGCGGCATCGGTGTGCGGATACCGGCGACCACATCTTCACCCTGCGCGTTCGGGAGCCACTCACCGTAAAAGACCTTCTCACCGGTGGCGGCATCACGCGTGAACGCCACTCCGGTGGCCGAGCCCTCACCCCGGTTGCCGTAGACCATCGCCTGGACGTTCACGGCGGTCCCGAGATCGTGAGGGATGTTGTTGAGGTTCCGGTAGGTGATGGCGCGCTCGTTGTTCCAGGAGCTGAATACCGCGCCGAGCGCTCCCCACAGCTGCTTCTGGGGATCCTGCGGGAAGGCCTTGCCGGTCTTCGTGCGGATGATCGCCTTGAACTGCTTGACGATCTCTTTCCAGTCGGCGGCGGTGAGATCGAGATCGTTCTTCACCTTCCGCTTCTTCTTTGCGCTCTCGATGATGTGGTCGAAGGCTTCCTTCTCCACCTCGAGCACCACGTCACCGTACATCTGGATCAGGCGGCGGTAGCAATCCCACGCGAACCGCTCATCTCCACCGGCTGCCATCGCGAACGCCTTGATGTTCCTGTCATTCAGTCCGAGGTTCAGGACCGTGTCCATCATGCCCGGCATGCTGAACTTCGCGCCCGAGCGGACCGAGAAGAGGAGCGGATCGGTCTTGTCTGCGAACTTCGCGTCCATGATCGTCTCGGCCTTCTTCAGGGCCGCATTGACCTGACCTGTCAGGCCGGCCGGGTACTTGCTGTTGTGGCTGGAGTAGTAGTTGCAGACCTCTGTGGTGACCGTGAAACCCGGTGGAACGGGAATACGGATGCGGGACATCTCGGCCAGGTTCGCGCCCTTGCCTCCCAATAGATCCTTCATTTTGCTGGTACCATCCGCTTTACCAGCGCCGAATGAATAGACATGCTTTTCTGCCATCTTCCGAAGATCCTTTCTGCGTCTCTCTGATGTCGAACCGGAGTTCATGTCATGGCCAGCTGTCAGAACCCGAGTCTCCTGAAACCATGACAATAATGGAAGATGCTAATATACCTACGCAGGTGAGCCGCTCACAAGAACTGGTGTGCCCGAATGAAGCGGGAAAATCCGGAAGAAAATATTACCTGTATTCCTCCTTGACTTCCTCGTGGTGTCTGGTGTATTAGATCAGTAGACACTTTCGGGAAGGGGCAATCCCATGCGGTTCCATATAGATCCGGACAGCGGCGTTCCGGTCTACCTTCAGATATCCCAGGCGATCAGGAGATCGATCGCCCTGGGCAGTCTGCGAGGCGGAGAGCAGGTGCCATCCGTCCGTGAGGTAGCCGAGATGCTTACCGTCAATCCCAATACCGTCGCCAAGTCATACCGGCTCCTCGAACGCGAGGGGATCGTGGTCACCCGCAAGGGTATCGGCACATTTGTTGCCGACGGCGACGTTTCCATCACCAGTCAGGAACGAAGAGCGGTAATCGTGGAGAAGCTCGACC
>SDBT01003863.1_pt1 | contig 25728 bp, 16 predicted proteins | sample 2277101 | NCBI WGS metagenome assembly SDBT01 (sample SAMN10404973, study PRJNA504765) | marine sediment metagenome | isolation source: marine sediment core GS10_PC15, 103 cmbsf | place: Arctic Ocean: Southern Knipovich Ridge | collected 2010 | reverse complement strand
CATTTTGAGAAATAAACCTGTAGCCTCAACCGAAAAATAATTCTTACCGCAAAAAATCAGAAATCAAAACCAAAGGAAGGCAGAAATCACTGCCGAAATCAATTACTCGGACAGACTCCTAGCGGTTGAAGATATATGTATAGATAGATTCTACAAATATATATGCTCTAATCGGGACCATGAGCATTCTGTTGAAATCTGTGATATATATGCAAAAGAATTATGGCTTTCTGACAATCCTAGAGCTTTACGGCAGCTTTTACAAAAAGATTTGACTGGATCCGAATACGATGCGATCCTTAAATATGCCGTTTTTCTTGGATTTAAGGAAAACATAGCTTTTAAGGCCGAGGTTCTAAATCCTAAATCATCTTCCAGTCCTTTCGCTGCAATTTACCGTTCTCTAAAAGTAAAAGATGAATTTAATTTCCAAAGAAATATATCTTTGCCGGATATATTTAGATTACCTGAGTACGAGCAGCATAGTAATCGCGACAGAATCACGAGAGCATTTCATGGTATATTTTTTACTTTTCTTACGAACCATTTATTAGACGACGCTGCTTCAAATGAAACATTGATAAATGCCATTAATGCATATGCATGGGTTGAAAAGTTCCTTATAAGGCTCAATGGTATTGCTTCTAGTTTGTCAAAGTTACTTTCGCAAGGAAACAATATTGAGTATGGGTGGTTATATAAACATTTAGATGGTTTCAAAAGACCTAGATGGCCAGACGATAGAGACTTTAACGGCTATGGATTCGCCGTTGAAAGAGCATTATACCTAATAAGTTTTGATGTAATGATTATAGCTGGCTGTAATAAGATTACACAGTCAGATTTGACCGAAACTTTTAGTTCAGAATTTTGCTATCTCTGGTCTTGGATTGATGTCTATATTGACAGGCAAAGATGCTACATGGATGATAATTGCCTCGCATTGTTTTTGGATAAACAAGCTAGTCAAATCAAAAGTACCATTGAACAATTTAATGAGCGTGCTTCTCATTTTGCGAAATTAGCAACTGTAGCGGCCATTCACGGTTGTCATGATATGGCTAAAGAATGTGTCTATCAATCAGCAACAAATCTTTTAACTCATGGTGAGCATAAAGATGTAATTCTTTTCCATATACTTGATATTATAAAGGCATGTAACAAAAGTGGAATATCTGACGCAAAAGAGTGGCTGCTTAAAATATCTCCGGTGATCGCTGTTGTTGGAGATTTTACAGATGGAGATGAAACACATCACTTACCAGTACAGCTTGCTGAAGTAATGTCGGAAGTGATGCCTGAAGCTTTGCCGAGATACTATATGTGGTTAAGTCACGAGGAAGAATATCATAATGCATTAAGTGTTTTTCATGTGTTTTTGCAAACTGTTGATTTATCAGAAAAAATTAATCAGGCTTTAGCAAATACGGCAATTGATGATGAAAGCATTGAAATATTATCTGAAAGGGCAAGTAACGGTGATCATAATGCTCAAAAGATTCTTGATGGTATTAGCAATTTTTTAGGAGGGGTTGAAACACCAAAGAAGGAAGACGAGAATGGAGGTATGCCTGCTTCTGGTCTTCATCGAGAGAAGGAGTTGCCTGATCCCTCAAAATATCCACCAGAGAGTCTCAAGGAATATTTCAAAGAAGCAAAAGTATTCAATCCATACGAGCGTGGAACATGTCTTATGCCTTGGCTTGATTATTGGATTGATACTGATAAAAAAGATGATGCATTTCAGGCAATCGTAGTAGAAGAAAAACGAGGCGGACGTCTTGGTTTAGAAAATTACGACAGGTTGTACGAGATAGCATTGTCTTTGTATGGTAAAAGTGAGGCATATCCTTGGCTTGTTAAAGCACATATAGAACGGGGAGGGTGGAGTAGATATTATACAAGTGAAGATGAAGCTATTCGTAGATGGGAAATTATAAAGCAAGACTATCCTGACAAATGGTTTGATTTTATTAAAGACACAATGAAATCCGTTTATGGTAACGAGTTAAATTTCTCTGTTCATGAGAGAGTTGTAAGGCTTGTAAAATACTCTATTTTTATGGGGCAAATAGACTTAGCAAAAAAGATTGCCGAGCAAGTAGTTAAAAGTGTTTTGGAACTTGTTTCACCGATTGATTTGCCCGTACCTGAATGGTTAGATGTTGAATGGATAAAAGACAAGAAGACAATTTAGCATTTTTATTTTCAAGAATGACTTGGCCTTCTTTAATGGTTAGGGAACGAGCTTGTACATCCATAGCAGAATTGCTAATCGATACAGGGCATGTTTCAGAGACAATGGAATGTTTAAAGAACTGGGCAAAGTTACAGCAACTTGAAAGTATCGTCGTGTTTGCTTTATTGGCATTAATTCGGGCGAAAATATTGTGCCAAGCATTTGAGCTTCCTGCTCTTACGGAAATGTTAGAAATGATTGACAAACCATCTGCACTTTCTTATTTGCTATTGAAAGAGCTTGGTTGCGATAATACCTCCAAGCCTGATTGGAGTAGCTTGTGTTTATCTGACACTCCGAGAGATTTTGTAGCAAGTGTTTTTTTTCAAAAATATTGCACCATTTATATTCCACCAATATATGAAATACATGCCCGTCGTATCGAACGGAAGTATGGTATTCCGTTTTACAAACACTGGGCTTTTGAGTGGAAAACGATTTTAGAAAATATCGACAGAAAACCGTCACCAGAGCCGTTACATTTTCGGGGAAGACCAGAAGATGAAAATTATGGGGCAATCGATTTTGTACTCAGCGAGGTTTATCGTTCCGCATATTTAAGGACCCTTGCGTGGGCGGTAGGCACAAATACCTTCCGCGAGGAAGATGCTACTTACTTAGCGATTGAAACCAGCCCCATTGATCCATCTCTTTGGAAAGTTCAAGCTCAACCAAAACCTAAGTGGTGGCCGATTTCAAAGCCAACATCCGCGGTTATTGATACCGTTGTTGCAGATATTTGGCAACAACTTAGTAGTCTGTGGGATGAAACTCAGAAATCACAAAATGAATGGATCATAGCACAAGCTGATGGTCGTGTTTGTCAGACGGATTCAATATATGATCTTGAAATAAGAGGTTTTTTTCAAAAATGCTGTGGGAACAATAAGCCAGACTTAAAAGAAATCCTGAAAAAAACAGGACGTAGAATTCCATATGTCACGAGTTCAATAGGGGTGGATGGTTATATAAATCATGAATCAACAAGTAAATTCTTGGAATCTATTGGTGATTGGGATGTCTTACCTGCTGCTTGTCAAGTATGGCCGTATACAACACCGAGATGGCAGTCAAGAAGGCTTGAAAGGGGTGTGTGGATCCCTGCTCCGTTTTTAGTAAGCACTGCTTTCAAAATGGAATGCATGTCCGAATCACTCAATGTTTTTGAAAGTGAAGATATTATTGCCAAGTGGCAGGATTGGAATTGGAATCTTCGAGAGAAGAACAGAGCCAATCTAACCCCTTCAACAGGAGAATATCTTCTTGTCGATAGAGCCATGATAGAAAGATTTACAGAAAATGAGAAGTATAGATTCTGCTGGATATGTCAGCTAACACAATACTATAGGGAACATTCCCATCAGGAATACAAAACATATTGTTATACCCAGGAGTACGGAACCAGCAATATCATAATCGGATAAGTGCCTTCTTCCTGCGTGGTTATTATTTTATTAGCCAGCCTCCGTGGGAGTCGATTGTTCCGGCAATAAAGATTCTAGCGTTGTTTTATTAATATGTTTCACTTTTCTACCATCAATATTAAGAAAATAAATGTTCTTATTTTGAAAGCATCCACGATCCCTATAATGTTTATACCAAAACATGAAAGGATTTTTGCGGATCTCAGCCCTGTTATCACGAAAATCCCTATTACAGGCTTTTTTCTCAGAAGTCCATCTTAACTCCCAATGATCAGATAGTTTATTTGGTAATGTAGTTATAATAACATAAGGTGTTTGACATTGTTTATGGCTTGTCCACTTGTTGTAGTTATCAACATCTTTTTTTGGAATCCTGGCATCACTTGAATTAGGACTTTCATAATCAAGGAATAACTTCACTTCATTAGACTCTGTGATGTCATTAATTACAATAAAATCTGGCTGAAATTTTTGTTTATTGCCCAGATTCAAATGAGCATCAATTCCTATTCTCTCAACCCAACTTAAAGCATAAAGAATATTACATAAAATACCTAAAGTAATAGGATGAGTTAAGTTATTGCCGGTCTTGGTATAATCGAAAGTATCATAAAAGTTTTCAGGTAATAATTGAATTTCTTTCTCTAAGGGTCTTCTTATTTCTTCAATATCAAAATACATATTTAACCTTATTGGTCAGCCGACAGGGCTTTCAATTGTTCAGTCAGTGATCTTATAGACCGAATCCCCACTTCTTACCCTGTCACTGAGATTTAGTGCTCTTCTCGCATCTTACGACATAGGCTTGTTTCTTTGCCATCATGAATTTCAAGCCCGCAATCATAAATTACAATCTCATGTTCAACGTCCATCTCTCTTCCTCCATACTCTACTAGTTCAGAGGCATAATCGTGTATCGTCATTGGAGCTTTGCAATGAGGACATAAAAACTCATCAAGTATTATCTGTGCTTCTTCCATCTGTGTTTCCAATGTTTCCAGTTCTTTCCTGGTGTCTGCCAGTTCAGCTTGCTTTGCTTTTATTGCTTCCTGGTTGGCTTGTTGGTCTTTAGACAGTTTTTTTATTTCCTCTTCGTAGACCTTGATTCGGGCTGAGAGCTTTTCCGCTAATACATCCGGAGATGTTTCTTTTTCTGATTCTAATTTTTCTCTGAGTTGTTCGATCCTTTCCTTTAGAGTTTCTATAGTTGCATCTTTAGAGGAAACAAGGAGTTTATAAAGGGCGAATAAGGTTATGATATAGGTCAGAAGGGAAGCCATTTGGATATAGAATATTGCGTTATTTGACATCTTTGACACCTCGTCTTCACTAAACATTTTATCATTTGATTGGCCAGCTGCCGTGGTTACTCAATCACTATCTCAACTTACGCATATCATCAATAAATTCGGAAACGGGGTCAATGCCAGTTACAAGGAGATGGTCACGTGCTCTGGTGCAAGCTACATATAACAGGTGCCGTTCTGTTTGGTACACTTCTTCAAGATCTGACTCATCTCCAGCGGACTCGATCCGCTGCTGTAATGGAATAATCTCATCATCACACGCCATAACTACAACTGCACGAAACTCCAAACCTTTTGCAAGATGCATAGTACAAACTGAAGCGTGCCCTCTTTTGCTTTCTACAGCTTCGTCTAAGTCGACCCATTTAATCCCAGCTGATTCTAAGGCAGCATGAACTCGTTGTAGTTGCTCCGAGGAACGCACAAAAACACCTATTTCATGGGGCTGGAAGCCATCATTTAATAAACTATCAACCCACTGACCAACTGCTTTAGTCTCAGATTCAGTATCTTCAAAGGTTTTGATTACTGGTGGCAATCCATCAAACACGGAAATAGTGCCTTGCCTACCTTCAGCATTACCATCCACATCCGAAAGGGATGGAGGTAATAGACGGTCTGCCTGGCAGCGTATTTGGTGTGATGTTCTGTAATTGATCTTGAGAGTGTGGGATCTGCCGCGAATATCAACGCCCAATGCCTTCCAAGAGAATGGCTGCTGGAAAATCCGCTGGCCAAGATCACCAGCGAAATACAGACAATCAGGTCGTCCTCCCCCCAAAGCTGCAAGAAAACGCAACTGGGAAACACTGACATCCTGTGATTCATCAATGACTGCAAAATCAAATGGCGGATTATCATAAGTTCCCAGCTTTTCAGCAACAGCACTGAACATATCCGAAAGAGTTATTATATGCTGTTTTATCAGTGACTTACGAACATCTTCAAATATCGACCAGACTATTTCTCGCTGTTTTTCAGCAAGTCGCTTTCTGCGACCAAGCCTTTTAATATCCCGATATTCTTCCCATGTTTTCAATTGCCATGCATCAATCACATCCATCCATTCAGTAAAGAGAAAATGCAAAGCAAACTTGTGACCTTCTACCTTTGCCGAAGCTTCCTGAAGAAAGGTTTCGATTTGCTTTTTTGTGGCAATGACAGGTTTCTTAAAGTTACTTTTATAAAGTCTTTTCCCCACATCGTTGATGGCATGGACCTCAAGTCGTTCTGCAAGCCGAGGTTCACTACTGATAAGTATTCTCAATCTATTTCTAAGTGCATTGGCCAGTGTTTCAGAAAAGGTGGTTAGCAAGATTCGTGAGTCTCGATGTTTCTTCGCCAAAAAGACTGCACGGTGTAGTGCAACAATGGTTTTGCCAGTACCAGCAGAACCGGATACTCTGGCCGGTCCATTATACTCGCGTTCTACCAGTTCAAGCTGGACAGGATGCAAAAATATAGACCATTTTTCCCAAGGATAATCGAGTGCCTGCTGCAGTTCTTCGATATTGCTCATTACCCTGAATTGGCGTTTGGCATCTGGATGCTCGAATGGATCAGTTTCGCCAGGGGCAACTGTTACCACCTTCGGTGTTCCACCCGTGGCAAGTTCAAGAAGACACTCCGCCGCCTCATACGGCAAGTGATCGGTTATATCAAACAATGTGTCTTCTGTAATCGCCTTGACATCATCAAGCCATTCTTCCGGCACACCGTAACCTAATAATACATCATCATCGGTATTTGCAAAAAGTGGTGGTTTAGGCGGTTCGGGTTGTTCGACCTCAATGTATTTGGGGATTTTAATTTCTTTAACTGTCTCTCTGACTTCAACAAGCTGAGCCGCTCCAGTCTTTGGATGCCGTTCGATCTTACGACGCTCAGCCCACTTATATGCGTTGTCGTGATGATCAACGTAGCATAATAACAAGCTGGCATCAGTTTTATGAACGATTAGACGAATATCACTGCTAACACGTACCGACCAGAAATTGTCATCTTTCGACTTTTCAAGTCGGTGGAATTGCATTCCTGGATTGGCTGGATTCATTTGGAGATCAAAAGCTGTTGTTTTTATGGCTTTTTGCTCTTCATTGGTCAACTTTGCCAGGCTGTCGGTAAAAGTGTCGGATATTCTAAATTCCATCAATTCACCTGAAAAACTTTCATAACTTCGTCACCAAGATGGTTGATAACTTTCACGGCAATACGTCCGGATTGTGGTTTTTCAAATGGTCGTGATGTGTCACTATGAAGCGTCTCCCAGGCTTCTTTGTTTATTTCTGCCTTGAGTGTTGTCTTCAATGCCTTATACGGGTCGTTGGCACCTAAGAAATAAGCGTGACGTACAAAGAAACTCTCTTCATTATAGTCGGTATCGATAAACCAGCAGGCAATGCCATCAGCTCCATCGCTTCGTACCTCACCTGTATTCGGATGGAAGACATCCACACCGTTGATCTTGACCTGTATCTGGCCATCTTCAGCATCGAGAATTTCAATGTCAGGCTCTCCGAATATAACAAACAGGTTGCCTTTGCCGGTATTCTTCAGATCATCTGCCATGTGCAAGTCAGCATTCATGTGTGCTTTGAGGACTGGGATACGTCCTAATTTATTGAAATCGGAAGCGTGAGCCTCGTAGTTGAAAGCACAGGCAATTAGGACATCAAAATCAGCTTCTCCCGCTTCACGAGCAGCAGCAACTAAATCGGCACGGGCAACAGTCCCAAACTCAGGGCCAATAAAAATACCTGCTCGTTTTTCAGTTCCATCCTCGTCGCCTTCGATATAACGACCCTCAGCACAAATGAAATAACCGGGCCAGCCACTTATAGATGAGAACTCGATTTTGTCTTCCTTGTGAGCCTGCTGAACGCCAGAGGTCTTGAGATTATCTATAATCATCTGCACAAAGTCAGATTCATCTTCGGTTCGCTTTGCCGATGGCGAATCTTCATCGACCAGCTCACCATCTTCATCTACAGGCAGTACACGATGTGGAGATAGACTTTCGACTGTAAAAGGACCTGCTACTCGAACTTTAGTTTTATCTTCATAAGGTTTGTCATAGAGATATTCAAAGTCCGCTTTGGCTGTAATTGAAGCGTCGATTTCTTTTTGGTGTGCGATTCGGTTTTTCCACCATTCGGCATGGAGTTCTTTGGCTTTATCCGACCAATCACCCTCGGCATTGCGGGGGATCTCCCACTCTTCCCAATTTTGTTTAAGTTCTTTGTTAAGATGTTCGCGAAGTGGTTCGAGCTTTTCCTGAAACTTATCCCAGATTACATCGATTTCGGTATTATTGGCGATGGACCTAAGCGTGATGTGCGGTACCCGATCATAGATAAATCCCTGGCGAATGTTACCATAAGTCGGGGTTATTGATGGAGCAGTTTGAGTTATTTCAGCTTCTTTTATTTGTCCGCCCTTGCTATCAGACAAGAGATAATAAGGGTATCGTGCACCCATGATTCGAGCACGAGCTAATGCTAATGAAACCCTTGAAGTATCAATAGTTATCCAGCGACGACCCCACTGTTCTGCAACATAAGCAGTCGTTCCGGAACCGCAAGTGGGGTCGAGAACCAAGTCGCCAGGATCGGTGGTCATCAGGATGCAGCGCTGAATGATCCGAGAAGAGGTTTGTACCACAAATGTCTTGCTAAGTTCGCCAACTGTATCTGTCCAGAAGTTGGTCAATTTCTGCGCTGGGAAATCGAAGAAGTAGCGAAGGTATTGAAGCGTCTTTCCCGGTGCAGCGACCCTATTCGCCTTCTTCAGACGTTCCATTCCCTCCGAGTTAGGCTTCCAACTGTATCCAGTGCGTGGAGAGAACGTCCTTCCTTCAAAGTCTGTGCCATAGACGCATGAGACGGTTCGACCTGAAGAAACAAGATCGGCAAATCGGAAAGGTTGATCTCCAGCGGCAAGATTTCCATCGGCTTCATTGTTTGTGAGTTTTCGCCGAATGCCATCGGCTGTCTCAAGTTCCTTGAACATTGTCCCTTCACCGAACTCCTTGTCGAGGAATGGCTGCCGAAACTTGGCGAGATCACGATTCTTCGCGAACCAGACGATGTAGTCACCGTTGGATTGAAGAAAATTGCTTCCGAGTCCTCCGCTTGTGCGAAAGGTGATTACTCCGATAAAGTTGTCCGGGCCGAAGACTTCGGAAATCAGACAACGCATGAGGTGCAGATTCTCATCCCCAATCTGCGCGAAGATTGATCCCGAATCGGAAAGCAAATCTCTCGCTACCGTAAGCCGGTCTCGCAGATATGTCAGATAAGAGTGAATACCATCTCGCCATGTATCACGGAATGCTTTTACTTGTTCGGGTTCACGGGTGATATGGTCCATCTTTCCGTCCGTAATATTTCTACTGGTAGTTGACCATTGGAAGTTGGAGTTAAATTTAATGCCATAAGGCGGATCAAGATAAATACACTGTACCTGCCCATGCAGTCCTTCACGTTCTGCTAATGATGCCATTACCTGGAGGCTGTCGCCTAAGATCATGCGATTGGTCCAGTTGGCATCATGCTGATAAAATTCAGTTTTGGCATCGGTATCAGGCAGGCCACTGAAATCTGCAAACATATCCAGTTGAAAGCCAGCTTCTGTTTTTTCTTTTTCTTCGGTCTGCTTTTTAAGATCATCGATCAATACTTTAGGCTGAACCTTTTCCTGGATATATAATGGTGGTGCATGAACAACCAGATCGGACCAGTCCTGCTCATCTTTCCCCCGCCAAACCAGTTGTGGATCGAGGTCACGATTACGCCGCTGATATGCAACCTGAACCGGGCTTAGCTCGTCTTTACGCATTACAGCCTGAAATTCTGCCGTAGGGATATTCTTGCGACTGGCATCGTCGTGCCTTAGCGTTTCAATAAGTTTGTTCTTTTTGGTTTTCCTCTTGGCCATAATTATTCCTGTATAGATTAATTGGCGATGCCTTTTATCATTTTGTCAAATTCTTCTTCGATACGTTTTTCAAAATCTGTTTGCATCTCGTAAACATCTGTAAACTCTGCGAAGGCCCAGCGGCCATATTTGCCGAGATTGTTCACACCAGGAATCCAGTAAACATCCATTGTGCTCTTTTTCTCTTTTGCATCTTCACGCCGATAGCCTTTGATCTCAACAACGAGATTTAGCGGATATTCGTGTCCATCATCAACTTGAACAATAAAATCAGGAATATATCTTCTGGTTTCAGAACCGTATTTATACGGAACTTCAAAGCCGAGACCCTGGTTCTTGACATAGGCACGGACTTTGGGGTGAGCTTCTGCCACTCGACAAAACTCTGCTTCCCAATCGCTATCGCATATAACCCAGTTAATGTGACAGCGGCGAGGATCAGTTTGCCATCTGATTTTCTTAGAAGTATTAAAGTTTACATGAATAGTAGAGCCGGTAGGGTTGTAAGAATCCAGCATTGCCTTAATCGGCTGCTGCCCAACAAGCTTACGGGTAATGCCAGCCGTGATCCTCTCGCAAGCCATGTCAGCCAACGATTGATACATTAATTGTGCCGGATAGGTCCCACCTTTGCAGACCAAACAGTTATCAATCCACTGTTTTGTAATACGTTTGAGCTGGCCGAACAGATGTAACTTCGGCTCTTCACCCGGATCACGCCACTTGGTATAGAGCAATCGCTTTGCGACATGGAAAAGCAGTGTAGAATGACGCATATCTTCAAGGTGTTCTAAGGTCAGATCAATTCCTTCACCGATGATGCCCTCATTGCGAGTTTTAGATGGACCAACAAGGTCGGGGGTCAGTTCCAATATCGAATCATCGTTGAACTCAGCGGTTAGCCGCTCCTCTGGTAATTCCACTCGATAACCTTCCACCCTTGGGAAACGTATTTCCAGATGATCTCGTTCAGGACGCATCGCTTTTACATGTATGGTTTCACGCGGGGGATTTGGCGGTGCAACGACTGGCTTAGCTGTGAAATCGAAGGGGATTCCTAAAACGTCAGCATATTCAACGTTGAACAAGTTTTCTTCGTTCAGTTCATAAGATTGCCTTCTAAGTGCACGACCAATCACCTGCTCACAAAGCAACTGTGTACCAAAGGCACGTACACCAAGTATATGGGTAACTGTGCTTGCATCCCAGCCCTCCGTAATCATAGAAACTGACACTACACAGCGTATCGATTCACCGAGTCGACCCTTTTTTCCAACTGTGTTCATAACTTCACGGAGCAGGTCTTGGTCTGAGATGTTCTGCCCGGCATGAATATCACGAGTTCGTTCGACAATCTCACGGCGGAACCTTTCGATCTCATCTTCAGCCATATTGCGGAAGTTTTTGTCTAATGCATCACCTGATTCGAGCTGTTCGCTGTCAATAAGCAGAGTACGGGGACGAGCTATCGGATTGCCGTATTCGTCAAAATTGCGAAACAGAGCCAGCCTACCATTTTCCAGGTTCTCCGTTCCATCTTCATTTTTGCGATAGAAACCAGAGATATAATCATATACAAGTTTTGAGGTAGAAGTATTGTTGCAAACTACGATGAAACAAGGTGGAACACTGATACCTTCCTTCTCCCAAAGCTCATATGTTTTGGCGTAATGGCCATAAAGAGCTTCAAGGGCTGTTTGTAATTCAGTAGGGAGGCTGAGCGGATCGAGAATGCCGCCCTTTCCTCGCCCCTTTTTTGGCATACGGGTGCGAATGTATTCCCAGAGATTGCGAAACTTGGGCATTTCTTCTCCGGGAATATTATCTGCTACCGGAACACGTGGCAATTTTACAATGCCGCACTCGATAGCATCCATAAGTGAAAAATCACTCATTGTCCAAGGGAACAGTGTGCCTTCGGCATAGCCTGAACCACTGAGGAAAAAAGGAGTAGCTGATAAATCCATTACCCGGCTGATACCGATCCTTCTGTTTACTATTTCAAGGCCGGTTATCCACAAACGTGCAGCCTCAGTATTTTTCTGGGCTTCTTTCTTTTCATCACCCTTGAGATCACCTTCGTCATCACTATTCGGTTTTTCACGATAACAGTGATGTGCTTCGTCATTCAGGGCTAAGATATTTTTCATACCCATCAAACCGGGCATAACACGCTGAAGCATCTGACCTTCAGTCTCCAGGGTCATGATCGGTTCGCCACGGCCCTGCAGGAGCGAGCGGCCCCCCTTGGATAGATCCAACCGTTCACGAAGCTTGAAAGCATGGTAGTTCGTTATAACGATCTTGGCACGTTTCAGATCATCAACCATGTCCCCAGGGATCAGTTCGCGGTCTTTGTAGTAGCTATCGGGATCATTTGGTTGAAGTACACGCAGGCGATCACGAATTGTAATACCAGGAGTAACAACAAGAAAACCTCTTGTAAACTTCTTACTGTTTGGTCGTCGCACTGCATTGATCGTTTGCCATGCGATAATCATAGCCATTACGGTTGTTTTTCCCGCTCCCGTAGCGAGTTTTAATGCAAGTCGCATCAGCTCTGGATTAGATGCTCCATTGGCAGCTTCGAGGATATTGATAAATCTTTTTCCTACCTTGCCGGTTTTCGGGGCAACTTCTGTAAGCCAAATGGCCACTTCAACCGCCTCAATTTGGCAATAGAAAGGCCGGATACCCTGGAATTTGTAGTTCCTCCAATGCTGTAAAAGTCGGACGGTTTCCGGTGTAACATTCCATTTATTGGAATCTGGAATTGTCCGCCACTGATTCACATGCTTGCGTAAATCGTTTAAGATTGATGTTTGGTCGTATTGCTGCGATTCAGAAGAAAGTCCGAGGTCATCAGTAAAGACCAATTCCTTTTGTGCTGTATTTTTGCGTTTTTTAGGTTTCGGGATCGGCGTAATGAAATCCGCAATTCTGCGAGATTCCTTGATTTTGCCTGTTGGCTGACCACTGTCATCAAGCTCCCAATGTCGTGCGGGATACTCATAGGGAGAGTTAAGGATAGGTTTTTCAAAGAACGTGTTTTCCATATTTATTCTCTCAACAGTGTCTCACTATTTATTAAACTCCCAATCCCAAAGATAATACCGCCCAAATCACACATTCTCAAACATACCTGTCATCTTATCTGACATACTGATCTCCTGCCATAAACTACAGTTTCAGCCAAATATTACCACCCAAAGCCATACAAAGCCAGTAGTTTTTGGACGACCATCCCAACCATCAATTTCTCTGATGAGCATGAGCCTGCACTCTCTCATTCCTACCCCCCTTGACCTACCTCCCCACATCCCCTACAATACCCCCACCAGAGAGATCACCTATGGCTACTATAACCAAAAATACCTACTTAATCACTATCACTTGCCCAACTTTGGGATTTGAGGAAAGATAATGAGTTTTCTGGATTTGGCAAATAAAAGATATAGCGTCAGAAATTATAAAAGCACGCCCGTTCCGAGAGAAAAAATTGACCGATGTATCGAAGCTGCGAGAATGGCATAAAAGGCATCCATGTCCACATGGATAATCTGTTGTTTATCTGCTCTGTCCATAAGCATGCCTCATTTTCGTAATACTGACTGGTAATATGGAGCATTATAACTGGTTTGGAGTAATTCTGAAACAGCGGCAGTCCCGGTAAGCCACCGGGAAGCCCAGAATTAGCCCTGTGGCAAAAACTTTAATAAGTGATGCCTAAATACCCTCTAACTCATCCTGGTTTATCTGGTGCCTCTGGAGTAAAAAAAACCTGACCACATACCTACCCCTTGGCTCCTGAGTTTTAACTTGAGTCCCACTAATTCAGAAGTGTTCTAAATTTCGACTTTTGGCTACCCAGCCTATTACTCCCCTATCTCAACTACCTCCTCCTCATCCATCGCCAACTCATCCAAAATCCTCACTACCTTCTTCTCATTCTCATCACTGGACTTAAGATAGTATTTCTGACAGGTTTCAGGCTTGCTCCAACCGCCTAATTTCATCAGGGTCTGTATTGGAGTTCCTGCATTTGCCAGATTACAAGCCCAACTTTTTCTCAAACAGTGTAAAGTGGTTTTCTCATTTGTCTTTATACCTGCTGCAATGCAGCGTCTTTTAAAGTTCCTCAAAACATTCCACAACAATTGCCTGTTAGTCCATTCTCTGGCTCTTCCATCTTTCCTCATCTTGCTCCATTTTTCTTTGACTTTGAGATATCTTTTTTTTGTCAAAAATACAAAAGGACAACCTTCCTCAGACCCTTCCTGCAACTGAAGGAGTATTTTCTGAACTTGTTGTGGCATAGGGACAGATCTGACTTCATAATCTTTAATAGCAAAAGATGGGATTTCCCTGCTGCCTCTTCTGCCTGTTATATTTATTCTACATGACTCAAAATCCACATTTAACCCGTCCCACAAGAGATTTAGTGCCTCACCTGATCTCAAACCACAGTAGTAAAGAACATAATAAAGTGCCCTGGCTCTCAGGTCTGGAGTCTTATCAATAATTGACTTGAATTCTGAGGGACTAAAATAATGCCACTCATCTCTACTGGGCTTTACTTCCTTGATTTTGGCAAAGGGATTGACTCTCAAGTAGTTCCAATCCACTGCTTTATTGAATATACTTCTTGCCTGTCTCAAGTGCTTGTTTCTGGCTGAGTCAGATAACTCTTTGCCTCTATTAATATGGCAAGGACTGACAAGAGTTAAACTGGCAACAAATCCCTGAGCATCTTCTTGCCTGATTGACTTGATTGAGATAGATGGATAGAAGTATTTCTTTAGTTCAGTAATTGTCTCTTGATATCCTCGAATTGTGCTGTATTTTAGTTCATGTTGTCTTACTTTGAGAAATTTGTCACATAGCTGCTCAAGATTAATAGTCTTTTCATCTCTTGGCATTCCTACTTCAAAGTCCTGAAGTTTTTCTTCGATAAATCTTTCAGCATCTCTTTTTCTGGCAAAACTTTTGCCGTATCTCTTTTGCTGGTCGGTAGTGGGATCGTAGTCTCCCCACCACCGGACGACCCAGGATTTCTTTTTCCTGTGGTTTTCCTTGCTCAGTGATATTCGTTTTGCTCTCATAATATCTGATCCTGTAATTTTTGTGGCACACACCTAACGCCAGTTAAATCAATTTTCAAGTGTTAATATTTAGGAAATGTTCTTGTCATTTCTTTCTGTCAGTAGATTTAAGAATCTTATTAGCTCCGTTTTCAGGTATCTGTTGTATTGTCCGACTCTGGTGGCTCTCAGGTAGCCCAGGTCTCGGTAGTGCTTCAGGGTGGCAGCTGGGTTTTTGGGACCATCGACATCGAGGCGGAGGAAGCGAATTGCTTCAGATTCAGTAAGGAGTTCGGGCACAGGACTAGAATCAGAGTAATACATAGTTCCAAAATATAAATTATTATTTGTCATACCTGTACCCATACCCTTAACTACTCACAAATGAGCCTCATAAAATTAATAAGTGTTCTAAAATCTGGTTTTTGTTGTGTGACATATTTTTTGCCCAAAAATTAATAAGCCTATATCTTATAACCACACTACGCCTTCTGGACTCTTCCTAATAACTCTGACGTGCTCCTGTAGTAAATTTTTGGGATAAAGAAGAAATCTCAACTTACTAATATCAGAGTGCTTACTCACGCTGCCTTGAATATTCTGAATAAGATTCAAAGTATATTCTGACCATGCTGTTTTTCTTCTTATAGACTCAACTGCCTTTGCTTCTTTTTTATAACCATGTTGTTCCAAGGCTTCCTGAGTCAAAATAAGACCCCTGCCCCTACGATTTACTGCCTCACAGAATATCTCTTCTGCACCTATTGATTCTGCAAACTTTACATAACTATCAATCTGCTTGGGAGAGTCTGCTATACCGGGTAACAAGGGACATAACATCGCATAGGTTCGTAGTCCCATTCCATGTGCTTTTCTTAGTACCCTCATACGCTCTTTAATAGGAGATGCATTCTCTTCCACAATCTTCATAATATTTGACTTATCAGTTGTGGCAGTTATGCTTAATCCAACTAAGACCCTATCTCGATATTGCTTAATAAGGTCAAAATCTTCTTCGACTTGGTGGTTTTTAGTTAGTATTCGAACTTGTAAGTTTGAGTTTTCCAATACCGCTTTGAGGCATTGTCTTCCCAGATTATGTTCTCTTGCAGAGGGAGAATAGGCATCAGTTGTAGTACATAGTTCAACTAAGCCCTTTTTCTTTATTTTCTTTGCATCTTTGGCAACTTTTGCAGGCTTATCCTTATCGATAATTGCATAACCAACTCCGAAGGGATCAAGTCCATACTTCTTAAATGCAGGGTGCATTCGAAGCATCGCTCCAGTTGAACAGTAAAGACAATTATTGTCACATTTCACTCCGCAGTTGATTGCATGAGTTGCCAGTCCCTTTTCTGCAAATTTGGGAGTTTCTGTGATACCTTTTCTCATGTCACAGTAGTATGAAGTTTTTGTTTTTGTACTCATCTTAAAATACTCCTTTTTTGAAAATAATATTAGTAATTAATTATGCTGCATCATTTTTCATCTCTTCTTTGAACTTATCTATCCGCTCCTTGGCTTTTGTGTATGCCGCAGGATCATTGTCTATGCCTATGCATTTTTTTACTCCACATTTCAGGGCAGCTAAAATACTTGTTCCACTACCCATCATTGGATCAAGTAATACTCCGTTCCTCGGGCATAGAGCTTCTATATAATGAACTGCCTCATCCACTGCTTGCTCCCATTCATGATTAGTTTTACTCTGTCCCCCCGAAACCATATCCGTAAACGGTTGCCAGTAATTCTTCAATGGAGGCTTTTGATAAATCAAGATAGGTTTCCACGCCTGATTGACTTTTACTGCTTGAACCAATTTCTTGCCGCCGCTATGAGAGATAGCAGCCATCCATCGATATTGAAGATGTTTCCCAAGCATCGCCTGAACTTGCGGCAAATACAATACCCCAGAGTAAGAGATGAACAGTCCACTTGGCTTAAGTAATCTAGCTGCAACTCTCCCAACATCATCAAAAAGTGGCAGGGAGTCCTTACTATAAGGAGGATCAGTGAATATTACAGATACAGAGCTATCAGCAATCTCTTTACATTTATTTCTGAAGTCACCGAACCACAATTCCTTATCTCCCAGTCTAAAGTCAGAACATTTCTTAGTTTGAAGTCTCTTCTTTTCTTCTACCCTGGCAATCCTCTCCAGTCTTTTGAGAGCAATATTCTTTTGGGGAAGACTACCGGAACCCGCTGTATTGCATGCATCAACTGCTCTGTTCAATTCCTTCAGGGTATTAACATTGATAGATGGCTTTCGTTTAGGCTTTCCCTTGGCATTTCTTTTTTTATTATCTTTGCCAATAATTTTCTCTGGGAGTTCTACTGTTTCACTAGAAACACTGGAACTTTCCAACTTCCTTCTGACTGTCGAATATGAGATTCCTAGATTTTCCCCTATCTGCCTTAAACTTCTGCCTTCAGATCTGAATTTTACTATTAGTTGATCAAGCTGTTTAGCCGAAAGATGTCGCCTATTCAAATTTAGATCAAGCATTAACTGCATCTTTTCTTCATCAGTTAAGCCTGGTCTTACATCAAAAGGAATTGACTTGGCATTATTCTTGGCTGCTGCTCTTAAGCGATGTTCGCCATCAATTACGTTGTAATCTTCATCAACGAGGATCGGAACTTGAACGCCTGTTTCCGCTATGCTCTCGTTCAGACGTTCATTTTCGGCTTCTCCAAGTCGAGGCAGTATTCCAGAACAAAGCAACTTGAACTCTATCTCCCCTATAGTTATTGTTTCTACGACCTTGCCAATTAACTTACTTTTACTACTGTTGTTTTTACTCTTTGCTTTTCCCATTTTTTATATCCTTATATATTTAATTATCAACATCATCAACTCCCAACAATAGCAGATTTAAAAACACTTTTCAGAGTAACCAAGGGAATTCTTAATTATTTTTTGGGGGAAAGAATTGGGAGGAAATTCAGGCAAAAAGCACCTGTCAAACAAGAAGAAGTGTTTTAATCTGAGACTGCAATTTTGATGTGTTGATTGTATGTTAGCAGTCTAAGGAAGTTAAAAAACTACATACTATGTAATTGACCTACTGCCATGAGTAGATGTAAGAGCCTTCAACGTCCTATTATTTGCATGACTACAATAACTTGGATTCTGATCAATGCCTATATACCTTCTATTTAACTTGGCAGCAACTGCTGTAGTTGTTCCTGATCCATTGAAACAATCCAAAATTATGTCATCAGGGTAGGTATATAGCTTTATGATAGGCTCAATAAGTTTGGAAGGGTAGCTCGATGGATGGCGGTTCCCATGAGTAACCGGATGTACTTGCCATACGGAGAATGTATATTTGTTGAACTCTTCAGCAGTAATATCAGGGTCATATCCGTTATCATTTTCCAACTCCAACTGCTTGTTTGCAAAAATTAAGATGTACTCATGATTTCTTCTTTGATAAATCTTCTTTGGAGAGCACCAACTGCCGAAGCCTGATTTTTTGCCTGTCGCATTATACTTATACCAGCATATCTCATCATAATACAAGAGATCAGGACATTTATCTCTCAACTTGTAAATCAAATCAGCATAAATAGGGTGCCTTAGTCCCATCTCCTCTTGGTTTTGCCTATTGGTAACGCTGTCGCAATTGACAAATATCTTTCCTCCGGGCCTGAGCAGCCTTGAACAGAGAGCAAATACCTCTCCAAGCCAATCAATATATTTATCATAAGGCTTGTTGTCATCCTCAATATTTCCATTGTAATTTAGCCCTGAATTATAGGGAGGCGAGGTTATAACTGCTGTTACTTTTTCTTTTATCTCTGAAGACTTGACCATCTTCTTAAGGGTCTTAATTACATCCCCGCATATAATTTCATTTATATACTGTCCCCTTTTGTTGGCGTATTCAACTGATTCATTGCTCCATTGAGTCCGCCTTCTTCTTCTTGCCTCATCTCCTGCTTTGAGAAAGGCATTTCTGATAGACAATACTCCTCTATGGCATTTGGCTATGGTATCCGCGGCTCCATTCTTGAGAATATATTTTGTATTTGAGACATATACCCTTGAAGTTCCCACTTTCTTGGCAATGGTGGCAAGGGTATCAACTTTTTGTTTAACTTTTAAACAACCTTTTTTGCCTCTTCCTGGACTTAGCCTCTGATTTGCCTTTGCCTTTTGTCTGTAATACTCCTCAAACTGCAAACCAGCAACTATTTTGCTGAAGGTAGTCTGATTCCTCTTTCCTGCTTGGTGCGCGAAGACCCATTCCTTAGCATCTTCTTTATTGTCGAAATGGAGTTCCTTGATTTTGTAGGGAAGCTTGTGCTTTTTGGCTATTTTGAGTCGGTGCATACCGTCTATGCATATGCCGTTGTAGATAATGATGGGATGCAGGATGCCTCTTTTTAATATATCGGCTTCCAAATTGGCGAATTCGGCATCATTCAATTCAAATAGAATATCTCTAAATTCCTTTGATACTCTTGGATGCTGTCTTTTCTTTTTGCCATTTTTAATTGTTGCAATCATATCTATTGCCTCATAAATATTCTGCTGATCTTGGCTTAAATCAGATTACCAGACGGAATTTGGCTTGTCCAGAGCAAAATAATTAAAAAAGTGTTTAGAACTAGGGGTTCATTGGCTTTAGGGACCAACGTGTGCAGTCCCAACGAGTTTTCTCGGAGGCTCCTATACCTTATTGCCACTATTAAAAGACAAGGCTTTAAATCTCATCCTACGAGTTTTTTGACCAAGATAGAGATCAAAATAAAAACGCTTAAATATTTGTTATAAAAAAGAAGTTGGCAAAGAAAAGATCTTATTTCAAGGAGGTAGCTTGAATGCTAAATAAAGTGTTTTGGAAAATATTATCGTAAATATACAAAAACAGAGATGTCGATTTGTATGTGTTTTATTATCTCTGTATGATCTTTATTGTTATGTTTTTATCTTAAATAGAAAGTTAGATTTATTATGGTCCGTATTACAGAAAAAGAGTTTCGTAAGCTCGTAAAGAGGTTTGGTAATGATAAGTTTCAATTTGTCGGAGATAAGACGACTCAAAATGTTGAAGATGCAGAGGTTGTCAAAGAGATTTGTACTCTTCACAACGAAATTATAAGCATCTTTCGAACCAGTCTGGAAAAGGCAATCAGGGTCGGCGAGCTGTTGGATCTGCAGAAAGAACAGCTAACACACGGAGATTATACTCCCTGGATTGAGAACAACCTGCCATTTACAGTTCGAACTGCTCAAAATTATGTCAATCTATACAAAAATAAGGAGATACTCAAAAACGAAAATGTTTCGTGTTTGAGTTCTGCCTACAAGTTGCTTTCCGGGGCCGGTCAGCTCTTAGAAGAAGATGAAAAGGAAGAGGACAAACCTTCCACCAAGAGTAAGAATGGCTCCAAGGCTCCAGAGAAATCAAAGGAGGAGATAGGGGAAGAAGTTGCTGGACATATGATGTCAGACAATGTTCGAATCGGTACTCAAATATTGGTATGGGACAAGGAGAGAGAGCGAATTTATAAGCTGGAGAAAGGTCTCAGAGATGAAAAGAATAAAATAGCAGGTGTAGAGATAGAGGAGTACACAGCAACACTTATTGAAAATGAAAGAACAATCAAAGTGTTCGAGATAAAACATAATAAGACTTTCTGGGCAAAAACAAAACCGCCTGAGAAATGCAAAAAACAGACAAAACCAGTAGATATATTTGCTGATGAAAAGTACAGAAATGCAAGTGAGTAAATGCGTAAGTATAGAATAATATATTCTGATTGCCCCTGGCCTTATGATAATCCCAAAGGAAATAATCCGGCTATGGGCGGCATAACCTATCCTACAATGAGCTTGGAGGATCTAAAGAACTTGCCGGTAAATAAGATTGCAGATAAGGACTGTGCCCTGTTCTTTTGGGCTACATTCCCGAAGTTAAAGGAAGCTTTTGAAGTTATTGATGCCTGGGGCTTTGTATACACCACAAATGCATTTACTTGGATCAAACTTAATCCAGTATCAAAAACAATTTACTCGGGTATGGGGCACTGGACTAATGGCAATGCCGAGCTTTGCTTGTTTTGCAAGAAAGGCAGACCTAAAAGGATGGCTAAAAATGTAAAACAGATTGTTGAGGCTCCACGTGGCAGACATTCAGCCAAACCATCTGAAGTCAGAGATAGGATTATCAGGCTAATAGGAGATTTACCAAGAATAGAATTATTTGCACGAGATAAAACTGATGGTTGGGACTGCCTAGGCTACGACATTGATGGTAAGGATATCAGAAAAACACTACGAAGGATGGCTGGTTAAAGTTCTAAGTTGCAAATTATTCAACTTAGAAATAAAAGTGAATACTACTTTTGTATAATAGAGCTGAAATCGGAAGTAATAATAATTTTTAACTATATCGATTATTTTTGGGAGAGTAAGATTATGAAGAAATTAAGAGGATATATCAAACGGGAAACTGATAAGGCAATAAGGTTTCATGTGACAGAGGATATTAACTGTTCCTGCTAAGCAGGAGAAAGGCAAAGACAATGATAAACCAAAGAAAATTAGATGATCTGATCATATGTGCCCCTTTCCATATGGAAAGAGAGTGCGGGTATCTTGATGATTATACCACTGTTGAAGAAATGGAGAAGGGCATAGAGCCTGACGAAGCCACTATTCGATATCGGGTCGCGCATGTCGATGGGCTGGTAGCAATGGTACTAGAGGCACGGCTGGTCGATTACCTTTATGAAGAATGCTACTACGAAAATTTGGAAGTGGTCAAGGCTAATATCAACTATATAAACGAAACCGTCAGAAAGCAGGGAAACATTCTGGGGTGGAAGGATATTGACCTACAGACTGTACTTAGATGTGTCAAGGAGAAAGAGGAACAAGCAAAGGAAATGGAACAGGTGCAGGAGGCAGAGGTCGAGTCTTTTATTTTTGCCGAAAAAATTAAAAGTAATTAAAGGATTTTCTCAAAAGATCTCGAATAATATGTAAGCAGAGGGAATGGCTCTGCAAGTTAATAACAAGCAGGGCAGGATTAGAAGTTGAACAATAAAGGAAGATGTAATAATAGGACTTATTTGAATTAAAAGAAACTACATGTAGTGGAGCATAATCCTGCCCAAGCCTGGTACAACCTTCCTTGTATCAGGCATCTTTTTTCTGGGGGCAGAAAAATGCTCGAAACAACAAAAAGTGTCATCAACACACAACAATTCCTCACTGAAATCCATAATGAAAAATCCCTGATCCACTTCAATGTAGGAAACAAGACCTGGAAAAAGCCACGAGCCTACAATGAAGATTTCCACAAGACACTCTCCTGGCTCAATACCACCGAAAATAAGGATATTTGTTTTATAGTTAATTCCGGGGGAACAAAGAATTCCCAGATCAATAGAATAAATGCGGTATTCATAGACTGGGATTGTGGTAAGGATGAAGATAAAAACTACTTCCCACTGGATATAGTCAGTAAGAAGAAGGCTGAATTCCTACCTAAGCTGGATGAATTTCCTCATAAACCCAGTTTTATAGTTGAAACCAGGAACGGCTTCCATGTTTACTGGTTGCTCCACCTTGGTACCAGTAATGATCAGTTTATTAGTATTCAGAAAAGATTAGCCTGTTTTTTCAATAGTGATCCTGGCATATATACTCCCAGTCATGTTATGAGGCTGCCTGGTTATAACTGGACTAAGCCTAGTAAGAACTGTGCTCCTTTTCCTGTTATTATTGTCTTGTATAATTCTTGTCGATATTATTCTTTTGATATTTTAAATTCTCTTTCTGGTCTCTCAGGAACAGGTTCTGGGACTAGTTCTGATACTGGAACTACTGAAGACTACAGGACTGAAGTAAGTGGTATAACTGAGGTTTGGACCCACAATAAAGAAAGAATAAAAGAACCTCTAGAGTTATTGTGGGTCCAAAAACCCTCTCTCCCAAGGAAAATCATACTCAAGAACCTGGATGAAGTAGCTGATTATCTAAAGAGTATTGAACTAACTGACTATCTAAACCTGGATAATATCAGTTATAATCAGGATGGAACAGTTACAGTATCATGTCCTTTTCACACTGATAGTAGTCCAAGTGCCAGCATACTTACCAAGGGAGGAAGTAAATTCCTGAAATGTCATAGTAGTGATTGTAGTTTTGATAGTGGAACCATAATCAAGATAGCAGCTAGAGAGCATCAGGTAGATGAAGGTAAAGCAGTCAAGATGCTTATGGAACAGTTTAATATCGAAATAGACAAGTCCTGGATAAAAGAACAAAAAGAAATAATAAACAAGAATATATCGATCATTGAAAAAATACACAAGAACACATACCCTGATTTACACAGGTGTATTGGCAGGATAAAAAGGGATCTGATATCAAAGCTGGAGTTTGCAGGAGATAAGATCAAACTACAAAATAGTGAGGGTGTTCCCCTGTTCTTCTGTTCACTGAGACAGTTTGAGAAGGTAGCTGGGAAGATATTGTTATCTGGTCATCATAATGGTCAGAATTTGAAGGTAGATAGATATTGTTTGCTGGGACTGATGAAAAAGCTTCAGGATGAGGAAATAGGTAAGACTTTGTTGTCAGAAGCTATTTCACAAAAGCAAAGTCTTGAAGGAGGATCAACAGAGGATGAGAAATGTGTAGTAACATATAGAATACAGTTTTATTCCATACCAGCATACACAGATGAAGTTCTTGCCCAGGCTAATCAGACAGCAAGAATACTGAAAGAACATGGTATCAGGATGAATTCGATATCATGGGATACAGTCTATCAGGTCTTTGGTTTGGAGAAAGTAAAAGAGGTTTATCCACAGGTTGATAAAGAGGATATTAGTGATAGTGGCAGGGAGTTTATGGATAAGGTAGAAGCCGTACTGGTAGGACATGTAGAAGCAAAGGGGTATAGCAAGGTTTCAAATATTGTTGCTGGAATGCAGGAAGAATATGACTGGAAGACCGTCACTGACAGGAGGGTCAAAAAGTATATACCAGGTTTGCTCATGAAGCATAATTTGAAAGAGGTGGTAGTCAATAAGGAACTAAAAGGTAAGTATAGTATCCAGAGAAAAGGGTATCCAAAGATAATAGTCAGGAAGGATAGTTGATTAAGGTTCACGTTTGCCACACAACGAGCACAGAAGCCCTCCAGATTAATTTATTTAAATAGGGGGGTAGTTTGAGTCAAAGGTTTAGATAGGGGGGCTGGTGTTGGTTGTGGGTAAATGGGGAATAAGTGCCAATAATATGTCAGATATACATTAGATTGTTTCCTCAAAAGAAAGGATCGTCAAATCTGTTAATATTCCCGAAAATAGTCTTTTGTTGCTATGAATTGAAGGAACTAGGGAATAAAGTCCAGACTCTTTTGTGCCAGGCGGAAGCCTTAAGATGCGATAAGGAGAAATAATTCAGGATATTGTCAACAAATTGGTTACAAGTGCCGCCTTCTACTACGGAGTGTGTTTATGAATGGATAAAAAAATCAGCAAATGATTCCACATATAAATAAACATAAGTAATGAAGCTAAAGGAGGTTACATCTCCCAGAAAGAGATGCTTTCATCTCGAAAAATACTGTATGGGCAATAATAATATTGTTTTTTAATCAAGATTTGCTTCCTGATATGCGTCCTATTTATAAATTAGGAGTTGTTTATAAAACAGTGCCTATCTGTACCAGGGTCGCAGGCGCGGTGAAATATGTGTGCCTAATGTTGTTTATCCACGGATATATCTGCGAAAAAGATCCACCCCCCACATATCCGTGAATAATTAAAGGAGTGTGTTATTTTTCGAAAGTGAATCCAATAATAGACGTCCCTCAAATAAAAATAAAAAATATCTCGATAAATAAATATTCCATAACCTCTTTTACAATCTATAGATAAACAATATCAGTAGAAAATTATTCACTATTTTTATATTTTTCAGTTGACAAACAATAAATGATTTGTATTTATACGTATGTTGGAATTGGAAGTAAAAATGGATGTAGATAATATGAGGATAACGATGGGCTCCAGGTTATATTTTTTTTGCTTTTGCGATAATTGTTGGCCAATAAAGTATTAACCTGGAATCATCATTAATGGGTAGACTGTTCTCTCTGCTCGGCATATATGGCGGTCTTATTGCTTGTATGTCGGAGGGTGATTTCGAGAGAATGGGAGTTTAAAGAAGGTAGTTAGAATAAGCGCAGGATGTCTGCGCTTTGAGGAGCCCATGGATAGGCTTGATGTGGAAGGTGTGCGCTTTTAGTGTGGGAGCTTGTGTAGTGTTATACAATATAGATAATCATGATCGCATATGGATGGTTCGAGGATTAACTATATTTTTCGAGCGGCTCTTCGAGGATATTTTCAACTCTAATAGTAGAAAACAAATTCACTTTGAGGCATGTATCGCAGGGGGACATGCCGTGTCTGTGGAACGGATATTGTTTTCTTTACCAGGTAACGGGGATTTTTGTAGGAGGTAAAACAGATGTCTAATCGAGTATTTCTTATGGTGGTGTCGTCTCTACTTTTTTTATTGGTACCGCTAAACAGCCAGTGTTATGGCGATTTGTCGGCCCAACTGAACGACGCCGAACAGTATGAGGATGATCGGCAGTACGATCAGGCCGAGACAAGTTACAAGGCGATTATTGCCGCTGATTCAAATTCTGTTGAGGCCTTTGCTGCTCAGGAAGGGCTTGCCGTTATATACGTTACCATGG
>SDBT01003862.1_pt1 | contig 25731 bp, 23 predicted proteins | sample 2277101 | NCBI WGS metagenome assembly SDBT01 (sample SAMN10404973, study PRJNA504765) | marine sediment metagenome | isolation source: marine sediment core GS10_PC15, 103 cmbsf | place: Arctic Ocean: Southern Knipovich Ridge | collected 2010 | reverse complement strand
TTCCTCAGCCACTAAGAGCTCAAAACCCGTGTTTTCCAGCACCTGGTCTACGCTGACATCGGGCTGGGTGAATAATAAGGTCATGTGTTTGCTTTTATTGTCATAACCCAGTATTCCCAGGGTAGTTACCACCCGGTAAGGACCGGTTCCGGGCGGCAACCCGGCTTTTTCCCGAGCTCCGGGTCCAGTCAAATAGCCTGGTGTGGTGATAAAATCAACCTTTTCCACAAACCTGATCTGATCATGTTTCATGATGGCAATTGTGCGCCAGCAATGGGAACCAACATCATTGCCGCCGCCGCTGCCAGGTAAACGGACTTTGGGGTGATCGTGGTCTCCAATCACCGTTGAGTTCAGATTTCCATAAGGGTCAATCTGGGCCCCTCCCAGAAAGCCATAATCCACAAATCCTCGCTGGGCTGTTTCAACTACATCCAGAATTCCGGAAGCAGCCAAGGCTTTATGGAAAGACCGCCGTTCTCCTACAGCCAACGGCAATTCTTCCAGGATCGCTCCGGTGCCTCCAAACTCAAAGATGCTTATTAAGTTAGGAGCGTGCATTTTTTGTGCCAAAGCTCCAGCCAGCATGGGAAGTCCTGTGCCTATAAATACAGTGGAGTTATCCTCCATTAATCTAGAAGCACTGCAGATCATTAATTCATTGGGGTTATAAGATGTATCGCTCATCACTCCACCTCCGGAACCATGGCCTGCAGCTCTTGGAGCCGTTCGCTACCTATCAGATCCAGATATGCCTGATGATCCTTAAGATCATAAACATATTTCTGGAGGTAAGACTGGGTGGTATCTATATCTTTGGAGGCTTTCACCCAGGCTTTAATCTGAGGTTCATCACGCTCATATTGGTAGCACATTTCCCCCGGGTGAGATCCAAATGGCGCCTGAATCACACCGTCCACGAGATACCAGGGAATTATCGTCCGATCTGGTTGGCGCCTGATTTCTTCTGTAGATATTATTTCTTCTGTGCTGATGAGTAATCTTTTAGAAGCCCGGGCAAGTTCAAAAGCAAAACCCGAAATTCCGTCGATCTGGGCATTGCCGTATTTATCAGCCCTGTGAACATGGATTAATCCCACATCAAGAATTAATGCCGGCAGCAGCGCAATTGGATCTCCCCCAAAAGGGTCCTCAACCACTTTGGCAGCGCTGTATTCCAGGGTGTCTGTACCGAGCATAGATCGGGTTGGAATAAAGGGAATGCCCATGGCAGCTGCTTTAAAACGCCAGGCGATGGCGGCATTACTCCACTCAACACAATGTTCCAACCGGCCGCTTTCCACTTCTCTCCTGAGGCAATTAGAAATGCCGTATACTTCCATCCCGATATAGGTATGGTCAAGCGCCTTGATGAGTCCTGCTCCCAATAGCAGATCCAGCTCGTATACGCCCTGACCCGCCACCCGAAGGTCTTTTTTCCCCTGGCGGATGACTTCATTGATCAGGGATTGAGGACAGCGGACAGTGCCATAAAGTTCAGTGCCGATATAGTCGCCATCATGGATGAATTTACTGACAGCCTCTTTTTCTGTCATCCGTTTATCGATCAATCCCCGGGGTTTTGTCCGATTATGTTCCCTGAAGGCATTGAGATCAGGCGGTTGAAGTAATTTTCCCCTTCCGCTTTTAATCACCTTCATTTTGTACCTCCTGAAACTGAGATTATCAGAATAATATTTATTTATCAGGTACTAAGTTCTCTGGTATTGGAATTGCTGGCTTTTCCAGGAACAGATTAAACCTTGACAGGTTAAATGCACGGAGTGAGCGGGCTGATTTGGCAAACCTGAATGATTATTTATGCAGGTTTGTTGCTGCCAGGAAAGACAATCCGTTTTCAGTTAATGCCTGGGCGGTCCCATTCAAAGCCAGGAATTTATCCATGAAATTCCCTGTCTTGGCATCCCAATCACCACTATCCATAACTTCCTGTTTATCCCGGAAGTAATCCAGGATATCGGAGGGACGATCCCTATTGCCATCGATCTCCGGATCCCCACCCTCGTGTTTGGCTGAGATATTGGCTACATGATCCGCGATTTCAATCAGTTCATCCCGCCGATTGTATGGTTGAATGACGATGCTCCGGAAGGTTTCTGTGATGTGATGCTCAAAACGGACGATATCTTCAAAACCCAGGTCTTTTCTGAATTGAGCAGTCAATTCCATGGTCCTGTTATCAATCGAGTTGCTCCAGTTAAATCCGATCAGCGGCGTGGTGCCATCGTCCCGGGTGAATAATTTGGCGCCAATCAAAGTCCAAAGTGCAGCATAAGGATTGTCATTGCCCATAAATACTGAAATCTTAAATTCGTTGTCCACGCCCAGCCTGTGCAGCATATATCCCAGCAGCACAGTACCGGGATTGATATTCAGGACCTGGCGGACACCATATTGGGTGTAGTAGTAAAGGAATTCATCCAGCCAGTCCAGGGCGTGCTGATTTGGCTGTCCGACACCTCCAAAGTAGCCGGTGATGGTTGCAGGTCCTCAAAGATGTATGTTGGAGCCGTCTGTTCCCTTGGTATCCAGAGTTTCCACATAACTTGCCCCGATGATTTGCATTGCTGCAGCAAAAGCCGGCAGATCACCATCCATTTCCTGTTCTTTCATTTGTCTGACCCGGATAAATCTGCCGGGCATTAATAATTTATCCTGGATGGATTTTTCTGCAATCATTCGCACCCATATAAAAAATTGGCAGGCACTGATTTCCAGGGTGACCGCAAACTCATCGGCGAAAACCTTATCAACCGCCCTGCCTTCGAGAATTTTTGCCCGATACTCATCTACTGAAACGAATGCACCCTTTTCGGCCTGTTAGCCCAGCCATTCCAGATCTACCAGGTACTCCGGTTTGGTTTCTTTTACCCTGGCAAGCAGGTTGTCCAATTTTCGTGCTTCTTCAGCCTTGGCATTGATCTGCTCGGGAGTTCCGTATTTTTCGACCACGGCCAGGAATTCTTTAATGACCTCCATGTCCGGGTTGAGGAGAATGTCATTGATATCTTCGAGTTTGGCGGGGGAAATTTTTAGTCGGTCTTGCAGGGTCATTTGTATTCTCCGGGGTGTATGAAAGTAACGTAAGCCGTAAGCTGTAAAACGTGTTTTGTTTGCGAAGTTTTTTGTTTATTGGTTTGTAAACATGCTAATCCTGTATTAATCAGGTCAACTGCAAAATTGGTTTGCCTTAGACACCATTCCGCCTAATAATTGGCATATTCGGGAACAGTCATTATTAAGTGTATTAGATGTTTCTTCATTCAAGTAACCACACCTGAATGCTATAGTAATCCAATGTTCTGTCTCGTATGTTTCTGCGTACGCGTCAGTTACCTTGCTAACAAAATGTTTAATATAACGTCGTTTTCCCCAGGCTTCTGCGATCTGGGCTCCAATAGATCTGGAAGACCTTCTTATTTGATCTGTTAACGAGTAAGTTTCCTCTTTGGGAAATCTAATTGAAACCATGAATACTTTTTCTGCCAACTCCATCGAGTTCTTATAAACAACTAACTGTCGATAACTACTCACGTACGGTAATTTATCGTTCATTAGATATTTTCCCCTTTTCTATCACTCATACGGCTTACATTTTACGACTTACACGAATACAATAATTAACTCTAATCACTATTTACTCCTTACACTTTACACGAGTACAGTAATTACCTAAACAGTCTTGCCTATTCTGTATCTTTGCTTACAACAATTTCAGTAGATCCTCAAACTCATCGTTACTGATCCCAAACCAGTTTTCTTTTTTAGGAAAGGTTTTGTCCTTGACTTCCTTGTTGTATTGGATCAGTCCATTTTGAAGGACCTCTCCTGCGTTGCCGTATACTTTTGCCATTTTGGGAGTGAATTTGGGATATAAGCCGAACATGTCATGGAAGATCAGCAGCTGACCGTGGGCATCAGGTCCTGACCCCAGACTCATGATCAGGCAATCTTCAGCCCGTTCGGTGATGATCTTGGTAACCCGGTCAGGGACCATTTCAAGCAAGATGCAAAAAGCTCCTGCCTGTTCCAGGGCTTTGGCATCATCGATGATTTCCTTGGCCTGGACAGCACCCCGGCCCTGAACCCGGAATCCACCCAATGCTGCCACACTTTGAGGTGTCAATCCCAGATGGCCAATTGCCGGGATTCCGGCATTAACTATCGCCTGTATCCGATCAGCCACCACATGACCGCCTTCCAGTTTGATCGCATCACAGTTGGCTTCAGCCATAAAGCGACCGGCATTCAACACCGCAGATTCTGTGCTTGCCTGATATGACATATAAGGCATATCTCCTACCAGGAAAGCAGTTGGTGCGCCTCTGCGAACCGCCTGGGTATGGCGGATCATGTCCTGCATGGTAACCGGCAGGGTTCCATCATAACCAAGCATGGTCATTCCCAGGCTGTCGCCCACAAGCATCATATCAATCTCGGCTTGTTCCTGGAAATAAGCAGTCGGGTAATCGTAACATGTTAGCCAGGAGATCAGCTCACCCTTAGCGGCCTTATCAAAAAGAGTGCGGATGGTGACTTTTTTTCGATCGGTCATGAATATTCCTCCGGGAAAAATTTTAGGCTGTCTCAAGCAGCGATAAGTGAATATTGAGATCGCAGGAGTAGTTAAGAGAATGATGATCTAGTATTTGGATTAATGAGAATAGGGGATACCCTGAATAGGCCTGGTTAGTGGTGTGGGAGTTATTATTCATGGGGCGTTTTGCCTGGTCCAGAGACATACATATAACCTGATCAAACAATATGGATTATAACATCCTTATTTTACGCCATATCCGGCTCGATAACAATCAAATCAAGCTCACCTCAATGGCATGAATAAAGAACTTTAACAGCTCTTGTTAAGTGTACCCGGACATATTTTAAGTTTTGAAGAGCATATCATCGGGTATGATTCTTATGATGAATATAACTTGCTAAGGCTTCCTTTTTTCGTCATAATATTTTTATCATGAAGAATTGTGCCAGGTGAAGATTTCCATTGATTATAAATTTCCATTTCGTTGAATTTCTCATTAGCAAAGGGAGTATATTATGACTGCAAAAATCATTGATGGCCGGGCTGTAGCCAAGGAAGTTCGAGATGCGGTTGCGGCCGACGTCGCAGCCATGGTTGCGGAAGGAAAGAACCCTCCTGGATTGGCAACAGTCCTGGTTGGTGAAAATTCTGCCTCCCGTGTTTACGTGAATATGAAACATAAAGCCTGTAAAAAAGCCGGTATCAAATCAATCGGCCATGTTATGCCCGCAACTGCGACCCAGGAAGAAGTTGAAAAGATGGTTATGGATTTGAATGACGATCCAGAAATTCATGGCATTTTGGTTCAGCTTCCCCTTCCAGATGGTTTGGATGATGAAAGTGTTCTGCGCTCCATCAGCATCGATAAGGATGTTGACGGTTTTCATCCCTTGAATATCGGCAGATTGGCTCAAAAGGGCCGGGAGCCGAAATTTGTGCCAGCAACACCGGATGGTGTTTTATACTTGTTAAAGAACGCTGGAGTTGAACTGGAAGGTGCCAATGCGGTTGTTTTGGGGCGCTCCTTTATCGTTGGCATGCCTGCAGCATTGCTGCTGGTGAAGGAAAATGCCACTGTGACGATTTGTCACTCCAGGACCAAAAACCTGAAAGAAAAATGTGCCGAAGCTGATATTTTGATCGCCGCTGTCGGACGGGCTGAAATGGTCAAGGGTGATTGGATTAAACCTGGAGCAGCCGTGATCGACGTAGGCACAAACCGGGTTGAGGATGATAGTGTTGAGAGAGGGTACCGCCTGGTTGGCGATGTCGATTTTCAGGAAGCACTTGAAGTGGCTGGATATATCACTCCAGTGCCAGGCGGCGTTGGTCCCATGACCATTGCCATGCTTCTGCGCAATACCGTCCGGGCAGCGAAACTTGCCAACCAATAAACAACAAACGAAGTATTGGAATTATTGAAAGATAAATTCAAAGGAGAGAACTGATGACTTTTAAGAAAAAGCCCGTAACCCCATCTCCGCTGGAGCTGTTGGATCCCGTTCCGTCGGATATCGATATCGCCCATGCAGCGGTGATGAAGCCAATCAAGGATCTTGCAAATGAGATCGGGCTCCTGGAAGATGAGCTTGAATTATATGGCAAGTATAAAGCCAAGGTTACTCTCGATGTCCTCGAGCGCCTTAAAGATGTGCCAGATGGAAAGTATATTGACGTAACCGCAATTACCCCTACACCCCTGGGAGAAGGTAAAACCACCACTACGGTTGGTTTAAGTCAGGCCCTGGGAGCACACCTGGGGAAAAGCCTGTTCACCTGCATTCGCCAACCCAGCCAGGGACCAACCTTCGGTATCAAGGGCGGCGCAGCTGGCGGCGGCTACAGCCAGGTTGTGCCCATGGAGGATTTTAACCTGCACCTGACGGGCGATATCCATGCCATCACAGCATCTAACAACCTGGTTGCGGCAGCGTTGGATTCCCGGATGTACCATGAAAGCCGCCAGTCGGATGAGGCGCTTTTCCGCCGCCTCTGCCCGACCGATAATAATGGCAAACGGGAGTTCGCCCCCATTATGCTCAGGCGGCTCAAAAAACTGGGTATTGATAAAACCAATCCGGATGACCTGACCGAAGAAGAATACGGAAAATTTGTCCGACTGGATGTGGATCCAGAGACCATCACTTGGCGCCGGATCGTCGATACCAATGATCGCCATCTGCGTGAAATCGAAATCGGTCTCGGACCAAAAGAGGGAGGACATTCCCGGAGAACCGGGTTTGATATCGCAGTTGCAAGTGAGATCATGGCCATCCTGGCACTGACCACTGATTTGGCAGATATGCGGGAACGTATTGGACGGGCAATCGTTGCAACCTCCAAAGCTGGAGATACTGTCACTATTGATGACCTGGGTGTTGCCGGCGCGGTTACTGTTCTCATGAAGGATGCCATCAAACCAACCCTGATGCAGACTATTGAAGGTACGCCAACCCTGGTTCATGCTGGTCCCTTTGCCAATATCGCCCACGGCAACAGCTCCATTATTGCCGATAAAATTGCCCTGAAATTAGCGGACTATGTACTTACAGAATCCGGATTTGGCGCTGATATTGGAATGGAAAAATTCTTTGACATCAAATGCCGCTACTCCGGATTGGTCCCGAATGTAGTTGTCCTGGTTGCCACAGTCCGGGCATTAAAGATGCATGGCGGCGGTCCTAAAGTTACCGCCGGCGCTCCGCTGGATGTAGCCTATACCACTGAAAACCTGGAGTTGCTGGAAAAAGGAATACCCAATCTCGAAGTGCATATTGAAAATGCACTTAAATTTGGTATTCCAATCGTGGTTGCAGTTAACAGTTTCAAAGATGACACGAAAGCTGAAGTTGAACTGGTCAGAAAAGCAGCCATGAAGGCTGGAGCTGCCAATGCTGTTGTCACACGCCACTGGATGGAGGGAGGTAAAGGAGCAGTAGCTCTTGCCAAAGCTGTTGTGGAAGCCTGTGAACTGCCCAGCGATTTTAAATTCCTCTATCCCCTAAAGGGAACCTCCATTAAAGAGAAGATTGAAATCATCTGCAAAGAAATTTATGGCGCAGATGGCGTTAGCTATGAGCCGTTAGCCCAGAAGAAAGTGGATCTCTACACCAGGCTGGGCTTTGATGAACTTCCCATGTGTATGGCTAAAACGCACTTGAGCATGAGCCATGATCCGACATTGAAGGGCCGGCCGACAGGATTTACAGTACCAATCCGGGATATCCGCGCCTCCGTTGGGGCAGGGTTCCTGTATCCGCTCTTGGGAGATATGAGTACGATGCCCGGCTTGCCCACCCGGCCAGCTTATTATGAAATTGACATCGATTTGGAAACTGGAGAAGTTCTGGGTTTGTCATAGGCTGGAGTTCAGTTACAATTTAGGCAAGAAGTAATTATCTGGGGCGGCAGCTCAGTGTCATGGCCGCCCCGGGTTTACTATTCACCCGATTTATTGGTTGTTAATTGGTTTCTACGAGGATGCGATGAATAGTCGCGGAGCAAATCACAATCATTGGTGGGATTTTCATCATGACTGGCAGGAGAATCAGGGGGAAGTCATTGAGGAAATTGCGCTTACGATTTATATCAACGGACAGGATTTTGTATCCATTATGGGAACCCCACTTAACCAGGATTGGTTAGCGGTTGGTTTCTTAATGAACGAAAGAATTATCTCAAGCCTGGATGAAATTGTTGATACCAGAATTACCGAAGATGGCTGCTGTATTGATGTCTGGTTAACCCATACTATTGAAAAGCCATCCAGAATGTTTTTAACTTCCGGCTGCGGCGGCGGGTTGATTTTTGACGATCCCAGGATAGGTGTTGAACCTTTAACAACGGACATCAGCACAACCCCTGATGTTATTCTTAAGGCATTTAATGTCCTTCAAACCAAAGATAGTTTATATGCCAGGGCCCGGGGAGTGCATGCAGCGGGTTTACTTGATCTTGGTAGTGGGGAGTTGATCAAGGTTGCCGAGGATATTGGCCGGCACAATACAATTGACAAACTCCGTGGTGCCTGTTTATTGGGTGGAATTCCCACAACTAACCGGGCTTTGCTCACAACCGGGAGAATTTCGTCTGAAATGCTCCGAAAAGGAGCCTTAATGGGTTGCCAGGTGATTGCTTCTCGCACATCCCCAACTTCTTTTGCTCTCGAGCTGGCAAAAGCCTGGAATATTACTCTGATTGGTTACGCCCGGCATGGAAAACTTCGGGTTTACTGTTATCCAGAACGATTGGGTTTTAAAAGTAATTCAGAAGAATAATATTTATCAATTGAGGGATAAGCCAGATTATCTTATTCCTGAATACCACATCAGCAAATGATTATCTGAACTATTTTATGAGGGAGTCATTCATGGAAAAGGCAAGCATTGATGTCGGATTACTGGAACCGATCCTCTTAGAATTCCGGGATCAAAAAGGTGTAGTGATACCCATCTTACAGCGTGCACAGGATCTTTATGGTTATTTACCAGAAGAAGCGATGATCGAAATCGCAAAAAAAAGCGAGATCTCGATCAGCCAGCTATATGGTATCGCTACTTTTTATTCTCAATTTAACCTTGAACCTCGGGGCCGCAATATTATTAGTATTTGTGACGGTACCGCCTGCCATGTAAGCGGTGCGCCAAAATTAGTCACTGTGGTGGAGGAGAAGCTAAACCTTGTGGCTGGAGGAAGTGACCCGGATTTTCGATATACCCTTGAAATAGTTTATTGTTTGGGGTCTTGCGGACTGGCACCAATCGCTCTGGTAAATGACCAGGTGTATGGAAACACGACCGCGGATTCCCTGGTTGAACAGGTCATGGAACTGGATTGAAGATCAAGATAGGAGACACATTATGCCGGTGATTACGAGCATTGATGAACTTGAAAAATTACAGGAAAAAGCCCGAGCAGATATAACTGACCGGGAAGATAATAAAACTACAATCATCCTCGGCATGGGAACGTGTGGAATTGCAGCAGGAGCAAACGAAGTTGCTGCTGAAGTCCGGTCGGAACTGAAAAAGCACAAGATTAAGGCAGAAGTGGTCAGTGTCGGCTGTATCGGCATGTGCCATAACGAACCGCTGATTGATATCCAGCAGCCCGGTCTCCCGCGGGTTACCTATAAAAATGTAAAGCCCAAAATGGTGGGGAAAATTATTGAAAAGCACTTGGTGCAGGGAGATTACAATAAACGCTGGATCTACGGTCAACTCCCCTCCGGGAATGGAAAATCTATTGAGGGGTTACACGCTTACGATGAACTTCCCTTCTATAAAAAACAGGTCCGTATTGCTCTGAGGAATTGCGGGATTATTGACCCGGAGAATATCGAGGAATATCTGGCTTCCGGTGGATACAGCGGTCTTTCCAGGGTGCTCTTTGAGATGAGTCAGGAAGATGTAATAGAGGAAATCAAAGACTCCGGTCTGCGCGGCCGGGGTGGGGCTGGCTTCTCGACTGGCATGAAGTGGGATTTTTGTAGAAAGGCAGAAGGATATCCCAAATATGTGATATGCAATGCCGATGAAGGTGACCCCGGCGCATTTATGGATCGCTCTGTGTTGGAAGGTGATCCACATGCCTTACTGGAGGGTATGATCATCGCCAGTTATGCCATCGGTGCTCCAGAAGGTTATATTTACTGCCGGGCGGAATACCCCTTGGCGATTGAACGCCTAAAAATTGCTATTGGGCAGGCCTGCGAGCTGGGCTTACTTGGCGATAACATCCTCGGCTCAGGATATTCATTCAACCTTACTATCAAAGAAGGCGCGGGCGCATTTGTGTGTGGGGAAGAGACCGCTTTGATCGCATCTATTGAGGGGAAACGGGGAGAACCCCGGCCAAGACCTCCATATCCCGCTGTGGAGGGGTTGTGGGGTAAACCAACCAACGTGAATAATGTAAAGTCATTTGCTTTAGCTTGTCAGATCATGGTAAAGGGCGCTGAATGGTTTAAAAGCATAGGTACAAAAAAATCCACAGGAACAGCAATTTTTGCATTGACTGGCAAAATAGAACATACCGGATTGATTGAAGTGCCCATGGGTATTACCCTGAGGGAGATTATCTACGATATTGGCGGCGGCATCCCTGACAAGAAATATTTTAAAGCGGTGCAAACCGGTGGTCCACTAGGAGGTTGTCTGCCCGAAGAAGCGCTGGACACTCCCGTAGATTTTGATTCTCTGACAGCAGCTGGAGCTACCATGGGCTCTGGAGGCATGATCGTTGTTGACCAGGAAACCTGTATGGTTGAGTTTGCGCGTTATTTCCTGACCTTCGCCTCCGCGGAATCCTGCGGGAAATGCGTCCCCTGCCGGATCGGCGGACAGCGTCTGTTGGAAGTGCTGACCCGGATTACAGACGGAGATGGGAAACTAGAAGATTTAGATGAAATCGAATGGATCTCTGCGGGTATGAGGGAAGGGTCCCTCTGTGCTCTGGGACAGCTCACGCCAGGTCCAGTGATGGCATCTCTGCGGTTCTTCCGGGAAGAATACGAAGCCCATGTAAACGAAAATTATTGCGAGGCAGGTGTTTGCGCGGGCATGTTCACTTATGTGATTGATCCTGATCCCTGCACCGGATGCGGATTATGCCTGAAAGCCTGCCCAACTGAGGCAATAACTGGCGAGAAGAAAGAAGTTCATGTTATTGACCAATCAATGTGTATCCAATGTGGAGCTTGTTATGATGTCTGCAATTTTGGTGCGGTTCTTGTGAAACGAAAACACGAACTGACTGAAATTGAAATGGTTTAAAGAGAAGGAGAAATCCAAATCATGGGAAATGTAAACTTCACCATCGATGGTAAAAAAATACAGGGCGAAGGTGGGCAAACAATCCTGCAGGCCGCCCGGCAGGAAGGTATTTATATACCCATTTTATGTGATCATCCTGCCTTAACCCCTGATGGAGCTTGCCGGATTTGCCTGGTGGAAATTGAAGGCCAGCGAGCGCTGCACCCTGCTTGCACGTACACGGTATCTGATGGTATGGATGTTGATACAAACAGCGAGCGTGTACGTGCCGCCAGGAAATTCAACCTGGAATTACTGATCTCTGATCATCCCCTGGACTGCATGACTTGTGAGGCTGCCGGGGATTGTTTACTTCAGGACCTGGCCTATGAATATGATATAGCTGAAGATCGTTTTGATGGCACCAGGCATAAATATTCAGTCAATGATCCCAATCCTTTCATTCAGGTGGACCGCAATAAATGTATTCTTTGCCGCCGCTGCGTCAGAGCTTGCTCAGAAATTAATGGGGTTGATGCTATTAGCGTTTTTTACCGTGGTTTTGGCGCCTATATTGGCTTTGGTGCTGATAGTTCGATGGATGACAGCCCCTGTGAATTCTGCGGCAGCTGTGTGGAAGTGTGCCCGACAGGCGCATTGTGGCCAAAGAATTCCCTTGGCAAAGGACGGCTCTGGCAGACAGAGACTATTCAAACGACCTGTCCTTACTGTGGCGTTGGCTGCCAAATCAACCTACAGGTTAAAGATAACCAGATAATCAAGGTGGATTCGGTCTGGGAGGGCCCGTCCAATCACGGCTGGACCTGTGTCAAGGGCAGGTTTGGTTATGATTTTGTCCATCATCCGGATCGTTTGGATAAACCCCGGATCAGAAAATATTTACTGGATGGAAAAAAGAAACCCTCGGCAAAGAAACGAAAACCTGAAGTGGAAGGAAATCCCTGGCAGTGGGTGGAGGTGGATTGGGAAACCGCTCTGGGAATCACTGCCGGGAAGATGAGTCAGATAAGGGATGAACATGGTCCCAGGAGCATGGGTTTCTTAACTTCTGCGAAGTGTCTCAACGAAGAGAATTACTTGATGAACAAACTGGCAAGGCAGGTGATCGGAACTAATAGCATAGATCACTGTGCCAGGCTTTGACACTCTTCTACAGTGGTCGGTCTGGCCACCGCATTTGGTTCGGGAGCAATGACAAATTCAATTGATGATATCGCTGATAATGCCCAGGCATTCTTTGTGATTGGTACAAATACCACCGAGAATCACCCTGTGATCGGCATGCGCCTTAGACAGGCTGTCCGCCAGCGGGGAGCAAAGCTGATCGTTGCTGATCCACGAAAGATTGATCTGACAAACTTCGCGGTACTTCACCTGCGGCACAAATCTGGCACGGATATCGCTCTAGTGAACGGGTTGATGAATATCATTCTCTCAAATACCTGGGAAGATAAAAAGTTCATTAATGATCGAACGGAAGGCTTTGATGATTTCAAAGCTGTTGTTGACGAATATGCCCCGGAGAGAGTTTCGGAAATCACCGGTGTTCCAGTGGAGGAACTCCAGCAAGCCGCCGAGATTATGGCACAAAACAAACCAACGGCGGTCTTATGGGCAATGGGGATTACCCAGCATATAACGGGAACCGCCAATGTCATGAGTCTGGCAAACCTGCAGATGCTGCTGGGCAATATGGGTGTTCCCGGCGGTGGCACGAATCCCCTCCGGGGGCAGAATAACGTCCAGGGAGCCTGCGATCTGGGCGGTTTACCCAATGTGTATCCCGGTTATCAAAAAGTCACAGATCGGGCTTTGCGGCATAAGTTTGCCAAAGCCTGGGGAGTAGCGGAGGATGATTTATCGACCGAGGTGGGTTTAACCATCACGGAAATGATGCCCCTGGCAGCAGAAGGAAAGATGAAGGTGCTTTATGTTTTGGGTGAAGATCCTATTATGAGCGATCCCGATACCACCCATATCCGAAAAGCACTGGAAACCTGCGACCTGGTTATCCTTCAGGAAATTTTCCCATCTGAAACAGCTCCCTACGCTGATATATTGCTTCCTGGGGCGAGTTTTGCTGAAAAGGACGGCACATTTACCAATACTGAACGAAGAATCCAGCTGGTGCACAAAGCCGTTGAATCGCCAGGATTAGCAAAACCTGACTGGTGGATTATCTCTGAACTGGCAAAGATGATCCTGAAGAAAGGCGGACGAAAAATCAACCTGGCTGAGTTCAGCGGCTGGGATTACCAGGACACCAACCAGATCATGGAGGAAATTGGTACCTTGACACCCATATATGCCGGAGTGAGCCACCAACGATTGCAGGATGGGGAAACCCTGCAGTGGCCTGTGAAGGACTCTGAGCATCCAGGCACACCGATTCTGCACGTGGGTCAGTTCTCTCGCGGCAAGGGTCAGTTTACTCCTGTTGATCACATTCCCCCCGTAGAGATGCCGGATAAAGAATATCCCATGATCCTCAGCACAGGGCGTGTGCTGTATCACTGGCATGGTGGGCAAATGACCCGCCGTTCTAAAGGGCTATTGGAAATTTACCCCGAGACTTTAATTGAGGTTAACAAGGATGATGCGGAGAGAATGGGTTTGAACGGAAACAGGCGAGTGCGAGTTTCTTCCCGCAGGGGAACCATTGAAGCGCAAGCAATGATCACCGATCGGGTACCACCAGGTATGGTTTTCGCCAATTTTCATTTCCCAGAAGCCGCGGCAAATGAACTGACTATCGCCGCCCTTGATCCGGTGGCAAAGATCCCGGAGTATAAAGTTTGTGCTGTTAAAGTGGAAGCAGTGTAAAAAAAGTTGAGATGAATTAACAAGATGCGCAATTTTATATTGATTGCGCATCTTTTATTTTAATTCCCATCCCTTGCCTGATACTGCAGTGCTTCCCCTAAATGGGCGGTTTTGATGGTTTCTTCCCCGGCCAGGTCCGCGATAGTGCGGGAGAGTTTTAGTACTTTGTGGTAAGCCCGGGCTGATAATCCCAGCTGCTGGGCAGCGCCCCGCAGCAGGGACTGACACTTATTATCAAGGGAGCAAAACTCACTGATTTCCCGGGGGATCATTTCCCCGTTGCTGGACCGGGGCGATTCTTTCAGGCGTTCCAGCTGGAGGCTCCTGGCTTTTTCGACTCGTTCCCTGACCTGGCAGGATGGTTCTCCCCGCCGGTCGGAGCTGAGTTTTTCAAAATCCACCCGGGGCACATCAACCTGGATATCAATTCGATCCAGCAAGGGCCCGGAAAGGCGTTTTTGATAGCGGGTAATGGCTGTGGAAGAGCAGCTGCAGGTTTTAAGGGGATCACCATAATATCCGCAGGGACAGGGGTTCATAGCTGCTACCAGCATGAAGTTGGAGGGAAAGGTCAGAGAACCCTGAGCGCGGCTGATGGTGACAACTTTATCTTCCAGGGGTTGGCGCAGCACCTCCAGCACCCGGCGGCCGTACTCGGGAAATTCGTCCAGAAAGAGTACACCCCGGTGGGCAAGGGAGATCTCTCCCGGATGGGGCCAGGTGCCGCCGCCCACCAGACCAGCATGGGAGATGGTATGGTGGGGCGCCCTGAAAGGGCGGTGCTGGAGGAGAGGCGTGTTTACTGGCAGCTTATCCATGATAGAGTAGATCCGGGTTACATCAATGGCTTCGTCAAGCGACATCCTGGGCATGATACCTGGCAGGGAGCGGGCCAATAAAGTCTTGCCTGCACCGGGGGGACCGTTCATGAGTAAATTGTGGTTTCCAGCTGCTGCCACTTCCAGGGTTCTTTTAACATGTTCCTGTCCTTTGATGTCCTGGAAATCGGTTTGGGTTTCCAGGGGAGGAAGCTGCTGGAAAGGGGAGTTCTTATAAGGGGAAATGGTTTCAGCTCCAATCAAGTGCTCGGTTAATTCTGCCAAAGAACGAACCGGCAGGATCTGGAGATCTGGCACCAGGGAGGCTTCCTGGGCATCTTCCGCCGGAACACAGATACTTTTAAATCCCTCATCCCTGGCCATGGCGGCCATGGATAGTAAGCCCGGCGTGTGGCGGACTGTTCCGTCCAGAGATAATTCCCCCACGATAAGCAAATCATCCACGGCGCCCTGGGGTATGATTCCCGAGGCGGTTAATATCCCTACCGCCATGGGTAGATCATAGGCAGGACCTTCTTTGCGCACATTTGCCGGCGCCAGATTGATCACAATGGATCTTCGGGGGAATTTGACGGGAATATTCTTAATGGCGGCCCGGACCCGTTCGCGGCTTTCTTTAACTGCTGTGTCCGGGAGCCCTACTACAAAGATCAAGCCAAACCCGCTGGTGAAGTCTACTTCTACTTCAACTAAAACCCCCTCCAGCCCCAGCACGGCGCAGGAATAAACGCGTGCTGGCATGGTTTCAGTGTATAAAAGAAAAAGATAAAAGTCAACTTTATGCCTAAACTATCGACAATCGCCCAGTCAGATTAATCAGTGCTATTCCATGCTACAATATCGTTACCATGACAGGGAAAAAGAAGGCAACCCGGGGATCGGATTTATGGCAGATTTTCTTTCCAACACTGGTTGGATTGATACTGGTCGGGACCCTCTGTGCCTGGATCGTCGTGGCAGTCAGCCCGGGAAACATCTCTCGCTTTGCTGAAATATCAACGGTGCTGCTGGTGATCCCGGTATTATTCTTTTCGTTATTCAGCCTGCTTCTATTGGGCCTGCTGATCTATCTGGTCCAACGGATAATCCAGGTCATTCCTCCTTTCACTACCCAAGTAGTGGAATTCCTGGAGAAAATTCAGGAAGCTGTCCGGAAGATATCCGAGGTTATCGTTAAACCTGTTATCCAGCCGACCTCGGTGATAACCGGAATCCGGAATATATTTGCCAAGAAAGGCGCCCGTTATCGCATTGAGTGATCAACCGGAAAGGTGGTAATCCTTTATGAATTCTGAAAATCAAGATAATCAAAACAACTTCGGCCTCTATATAATCCTTGGAGCAATTCTCGGGGCAATTACAGGCGCTGGAGCCGGATACTTGTTGTCCCGGCGTATTGAAGAAGGTGAGGAACTACAGCTTACGGCTGGCGATGGCATTAAACTGGGCGGATCGATCATTACCCTGCTGCGCCAGATTTCTGCCCTGGGAAAGTAAATTGGATTTCCAGAAACTTTTTTCCGGATGATTTTAAACAATCCCACACCCCGGGACCTTTTTTTGGGGGAATTGAATCGCGAATTTTCTTTATCCCTAGACGACAAATGGATTCTGGATGCCCCAGGCGGAAACGCCCTTTATGCGTCTTGCGGTTATTTAATCTGGGAAAAAGAACATGTTCCCGGGATTTGTACACGAGTTGGTGAAAATTACCACCACGACTGGTTGGAGGATTTTAGGGAACGGGGTATTAATACAGAAGGTGTCGTTGTTCTTCCCCGGGCTCTTGACCTCAGGGTGTGTTACGTTCAGGAGGGAGACCAGGCTCAGCAAGTTGATGATCCGGTATCCTATTTCTCAAAGGCTGGTTTGACCTTGCCGCCAGCTCTGATCGGGTATGCCCGGAAAAACTCGATAACCCAAAGCCGGAGGACATCCAGGGAAAGCTCAATTCGGGAGAGTGATATTCCCCCCTCTTACTTAACCGCAACCGGTGCTCACCTTTGTCCCCTCGATTACTTATCCCATAATTTACTTCCGGCAGTATTAAGGCAGCAGGGATTTTCAACCATTACCCTGGACCCCGATTCTTCTTATATGGATCCAAATTTTTTAAGTGATATTCCGGGGCTGATGCCTGGATTAACAGCTTTCCTGCCATCTGAAGAGGATCTCAAGAATCTCTTTAAGGGAGTGAGCTATGATATTTGGGAGATGGCAGCGGAACTGGGTAGATATGGCTGTGATCTGATAGTCATTAAAAGGGGAGCTGCCGGTCAATATCTCTATGAACCTGCCAGCGGAAGAAAATGGGCTATTTCATCCTACCCGGCCAGGGTTAAGAATCCCATCGGAGCAGGGGATGCTTTTTGCGGTGGATTTTTGGCAGGATACCGCAGGACTTTTGATCCCCTTCAGGCTGTATTGTACGGCAGTGTAGCGTCATCCTTTGCGGTAGAAGGCAGTGGTCCTTTTTACCCCCTGGAAGCCCTGCCTGGATTGGCGACTGCCAGGCTGGAATATCTACAAGGAGCTGTTCGGGAAGTGTGAAACTCTGCTCTTTACTCAAACAGGAGCGCCAGCTCTCTCTTGAGCGATTAAGGAATACCAATCTGTCATTAAGAGCGTAGCGAAGCAATCTCCTTGACAGGGGATTGCCGCGTCGGCCTCCGGCCTCCTCGCAATGACAGTTAAAATACTTATCTCTTCTTGGATCTAATATCCAGATATCCATCCCCCATAAAGAAATTTGACAGAGCTTCTGCCTGCAAATCCAACACTTTACTGTTGGCAAAAAACGGGAAATCAAAACTGGTTGGATCGCCGGCTTTCTTGCCAGGGATGGGCATTAGCCGGGCCGTAAGAGGTTTGTCCAGCCGGAGAGATAATACCCCCAGGTCAAAAAGAACCGCACTGATTTGTTCGGGGGTTGTATCTCCCGGCAGGGGAACTGTGTCCAGACCGGTTCCACAAACCGAAGAGAACAGCAGCATGTCCTTAATGTCCAATTTTCCACTCGCCGCCCGTTCGGCCAGGATTGAATCTTCCAGGACCGGAAGCATTAGTCCGCTGAATCCTGACCTGGGGAAATTTGCCCGGTCAAGAGTATCAGCTAAAAAAGCAGCTGCGGCCAGGGAACCATGATTCCCTATTGTGTTCACCCCGGTTTCTTCAAGGGCTTTTCCTATCGAAAGGGTATTGTCAGGAAATGGAGCCAGGGAAAAATCTATCCCGCTAAACTGAACTCGGGTGGTTCTAGCCAGATCATAGGAGACCTCTCCGATGTTATTGCCATATTTTTCAACAAGATTAATTAGCTGATCGTGAGCATCTGCGAATGATGTGGAGTTAACAAAAGCCTCTACCGCCAGATCAGCCCCTTCCACGGCAATGGAAAATTTAGGTCCACTGCCATCATGGTATGCTGCGGGAAAAAATGGACCCCCTGCGGGCACATTACCCAGGGCGGCAAAATAGAGATTCTTAAACCCATTTTCATCCAGGGGTGCCAGCTGACAGATGATCTCACCACAAGCTCGCACCGCTGAGAGGGATAATCCTTTGTCAGCGTGGGTCATTAAACCAGAGCAAAAAGTATTTTCTGTATTTCGGATCAGTTCTGTTACCACAGAGAAGCTTTCTGGTTTCTCAGGAAGGGCGGGACCCAGGGAAATATAATCAAACCCGTTTTCGATTAATGTATTTTCAAGACTAATTGCGAACTCAATAATCTGGTCATTAGTCTGGCTGGATAAGAATATTGGGAAGGGTGGCGACGCAAAACGGACAGTTTGTAGTTCCAGACCATCTGCTTCGAAGCACCTGCGCGTTTCTCTGGCAAAGTTTCCAGCCTGGGAAAAGAAGTCATCTCCGGGCGGATTTCCGGGATGATCAAAATAGGTAACTGAACGAATTTTCATATTAACATCGAGTTTAAAGGTTTCTAAGTACTGGTTTTTTCTGTGATGTCATCTGGTTGTGCCTGTTCTTTCCGATACAGTTCCCTGATATCATCGATAGATTGGTATTTATTACGGCCATTCTTTACAAACCAGTAAAGCCAGCCATTGGCAGGTTTTCCTCCCAGGATATGTTTAGTGGTCTGGTGAATTGAGCCTTCAAAATCAGCCAATACTAAAACCCCGTTCGGTTTTACGGCAGCCACATTTTCGGTGTCCTGATTGAAATAAAGCTTTTGCCCGGGTTTTATATACCCTGACTCTACCAGTCGGGAGAATGGAACCCTAGGAGCCAACCTTTTATTATCTTTGATGTCAAAGATTTCTCTCTGATATTCTTCTGCATTGATACCCTCAATTCTTTCCCGGGCGATGGGAATATAAACGGGATCTTTTTCTATCCCGATCCAATTACGGTGAAGAATTTTTGCTACTGCCCCGGTTGTACCAGTGCCGAAGAATGGATCGAGGATAACATCCTCCGGATTAGTGGAGGACAGAATGACCCGATACAGCAAAGCCAGAGGTTTTTGAGTAGAGTGGACCCGTTCTCCATTCAATCGGATGCGTTCCCTGCCCTTGCAGATCGGCAGCTTCCAGGTGCTGCGCATTTGTTTGCCATCGTTAAAAGATTTCATGGCATGATAGTTGATGGTGTACTTGCTGGCGGATGTTTTTTTGGCCCAAATTAGTGTTTCGTGGGCGTTGGTAAAACGAACTCCCCTGAAGTTGGGCATGGGATTGTTTTTTTCCCAAATAATTTCATTGATAACCCAGAATCCGATGTCCTGAAGCAGTTTTCCCACCCGATAAATATTATGGTAGGTACCGATTACCCAGATAGCGCCATCAGGTTTGAGAAGTCTGTGGGCAGCTTTTAACCAAGCCTCGGTGAAATCATCATAAGACCTGTAATCTTCAAATTTGTCCCAATCATCATCAACGCCATCCACTTTACTAAAATCGGGCCTCCAGAGGTTTCCCTTGATCTGCATATTGTAGGGAGGATCGGCAAAAATCAAATCGATCGATTTTTCAGGCAGCCCTTTCATAACCTGAACGGCATCTCCGGAAAGTATCTGATTGAGGGGAAGATCGGATTTTGACATAGGGATAATTCTATATAATAACGAAGTTTATTTACTGGTCAATGTCCGCTGCCGGCGAATTTCATACAGGAGTACAGCACCGGCTGCTGCCGCATTGATTGATTCGGACTTATCACTCATGGGAATATGGAGGACCTTATTCGCCAACTCACGGGCGATTTTTCCCGGCCCATGGGCTTCTCCGCCAATAATGATTACAAGAGGTTTTGTCAGGTCAGGCTGCCAGAGATTAGGGCCTTGATCCATGTCGGCGAGATATACTGTCAGACCCCGGGTTATTTTTTTGATTTCAGGCCAGGACGCGGTCTTTACAGGAAGATGGAAATGAGCTCCCATGGCAGACCGGACCACTTTTGGGGAAAAAGGATCCACTGTTCCTGGAGGTAAGAGTACACCATCCGCGCCTGCTGCGAGCGCTGTTCTCATTAATGTACCCAGGTTTCCAGGGTCGCGGATCTCGTCTGCTATCAATAAAAAATCTGCTCTTTCCGGTAGAGGTAGGGAAATTAGCGGGTAAACTGCCAGAATACCTTGGGGTGTTTCTGTGTCACTGGCCGAACTGAAAACGTTTGGAGCTGTGAGTTCACAGTTCACACCCCCAGATTCAAATTCTTTAACCAGGGCAAATCCCCGTTGATCCAGATCAGCTGTATAAAGCAGCAGTTCAGATGCAAAATGTGAATTTAAAGCTTCTTCCAGAAGCCGGACACCTTCAAGAACAAAGGCTCCCTGTTTTTTGCGTGCTTTTGTTTGGGTGAGCAGCTGCCGCACCAGTTTAATTTTTGGATTTTGGGTCGATGTGATCATGAAACCTTTTTAATTGCTGAGTAAAACTACTCTTGGTGGGAGGACCCATCAGAATCGATTGTAGCATTAAATAGAAAAGGACAGGTTTCCCTGTCCTTTATCATTGTTTAAGTAACAGCTATTTTACGGCTGCTTTGGCTTTTTCGACCACCTGGGCAAAAGCTTCAGGATGGCGAACAGCCATATCGGCCAGAATTTTGCGATTCAGGTTGATTTTGGCTTCTTTTAGACCGTAGATCAACCGGCTGTAAGGCAGTCCATTCAACCTTGAAGCAGCGTTAATCCTGGTGATCCAGAGCCGGCGGAGATCCCGCCTCCTTGTTCGGCGGTCCCGGTATGCATACCAGAGGCTCTTCAACATGGCTTCGTTTGCTCTGCGGTAAAGTCGGCTTCTGGTGCCGTAATTACCCTTGGCCATGCGAATGATTTTTTTGTGCCGTCGCCGGCGGTTTGTACCTGTTTTTACTCGTGACATTCTAAACTCTCCTGCAGTCCCCTGGGCGCCGGTTGCTCATTATTGGCGAGCACCTGTTGCCGCACCCAGCAGCTGTGATACTAAATTCCAACCGGGTTAATATTTTCTATTACACACAAAGGGAAGGCGGTTCTGGTTGGATGAAAACCACCTCTACATCTCTGGGAAATATAGAAAAGGAAGTCTTATTCTTTCATAGGGGCTAATACCATCAACATGGAATAGCCTTCCCGGGAAGGTCTTTGCTCCACAACACCAACGTCACTTAGTCCTTCGGCGATATCTTCCAGCATTTTTAGGGCGATTTCCGGATAATGTGCTTCCCGACCCCGGAATTGAACCCGGACATTGACTTTTTTGTTGCTCTCAAGCCATCTTCGTGCGTCGCGAACTTTGAAACCTGTGTGGTGTTCTGTGGTCTTAGGCCTGAGGCGAATTTCCTTTACCTCGACATTTTTTTGTGCCTTGCGAGCTTTTTGACGCTTCTTTTCCTGTTCGTAGAGGAATTTTCCCAGATCCATCACCTTGCAAACAGGTGGATTGGCATTGGGGGAAATCTCTACCAGGTCCAGGTCAGCTTCCCTGGCAATGGTCTTGGCTTCTTCTGTCGATATTACGCCTATGTTTTCCCCGCTAGGGTCAATAAGGCGAACCTCACGAGACCTGATACGGTCATTTGCCCGGTAGTTAATGTTTCCTATTGTGCTCTCCTTTTTTTACTTATTTCAGAACTCGATAATACCATAGTTAAGGGAATACCGTCAACGAGCAAAGGGGACAGATATGGCAATGAATAATCCTATCTGCCCCCTTATTTTCAAACCTGGTCGTGATTGGCAATCTCCTCCTGCATTCGGACGATCAAATCGTCGACGCTGAGTGGATCAAGTTGAGCACCTGACCGCAGTCGGGGAGCCAGAGTGCCGGCTTCTTGCTCCCGGTCGCCAACAACCAGCATATAGGGTATTTTTAGTTTTTCTGCATCACGTATTTTCGCGCCCATGCGATCACTGCTGTCGTAAACTTTGACCCGGATTCCTGCGGATTGAAGTTTTTCAGCCGTGGCGTTCACATATTCCAGATTCCTGTCAGTGATTGGTATCAGGACAGCCTGGGTGGGTGCCAGCCAGAACGGGAAAGCACCGCCGTAATGCTCAACCAGGACACCAATGAACCGCTCCATGGACCCCAGCAGCGCCCGGTGGATCATATATGGCCTGTGTTGTTTTCCATCCTCGGCGATATAGTTCAAATCAAAACGATCCGGCAGATTGAAATCAAATTGGATTGTGCTTAACTGCCATTCTCGATCGAGGGCATCGATCATCTTCAAATCGATTTTCGGACCGTAAAAAGCAGCTCCTCCCTCATCGACATCATATTCCAATCCCGCTCGTTCCAGGGCGCCCCGAAGTGCTTCCGTGGCATCATCCCAGCGGTTGACCTCACCGGGGGATTTGTCAGGGTCTCTGGTCGCCAGGTAGGCATGGAAATCCTTTATTCCAAAGCCGCGCAGGATATGCAGGCAGAAATTCAGCACCCGGTCAATCTCTTCCGGCATTTGTTCTGGACTGCAGAAGATATGGGCATCGTCCTGGGTAAAGCCGCGCACCCGCATCATGCCATGAAGCACACCGCTGCGTTCGTAGCGATAAACCGTTCCCCACTCAGCCCAGCGTAGAGGAAGTTCCCGGTAACTGTGCAGAGAGTTCTTGTAGATCATGATATGGAAAGGACAGTTCATTGGTTTCAGATAATAGGACTCCTGATCGATATCCAAAGAGGAGTACATAAGCTCTTCATACCAGGCCAGGTGTCCGCTTGTTTCCCAGAGATTGGCCTTTCCAATATGGGGTGAATACACAAACTCATACCCGTTTTTAAGATGCTCTTCCTTGCAATACTGTTCAGCTTTATATCTTACATAAGCGCCATTGGGATGCCAGAGCACTAAGCCGCTGCCAACATCAGGGTTTGTGCTGTAAAGATCCAGGTCTTTACCAAGGCGGCGGTGATCGCGCTTTTTGGCTTCTTCTAGCTTCTCGAGATAAGCCTCGAGTTCTTTTTCGGTTTCCCAGGCGGTTCCATAGATTCGCTGCAGCATGTCATTGTGTTCGTCTCCCCGCCAGTAAGCCCCGGCAACATTAAGCAGTTTAAAAGCTTTGGGATTGATGACTTTGGTGCTTTTAACATGAGGTCCCCGGCAGAGATCCTCAAAATCATCATGAGTGTAGGTGGAAATCACTGTCTCTTCATCCAGCGGCTCTCCATACTCATCGACCCCGCCCTCTTCAAGACCGTCTATTAAGTCTTGTTTATAGGTCTGATCTTTGAAGATCTCCCTGGCTTCATTGGCGGAGAGCTCTCTGCGGACAAATTCATGATCTTCCGCAAGGATCGCCCTCATTTTTTTCTCGATTTCTACCAGATCCTCGGGAGTTAAAGACCGGGGAAGGTCAAAATCGTAGTAAAAACCATCCGCGATGGGAGGGCCAATGGCAATCTTGGCAGAGCCTTCGGGAAATAAACCCCGGACTGCCTGGGCCATGACATGGGCGGTTGAATGCCTGATCTTCCAAAGCTCAGATTCCAGATAATTCTTTTGTGCCATATTGCACCTCCAAAAAATAAAACTCCTGCCAACTGGGGCAAGAGTTTCTCACGGTTCCACCCAGATTTAAGTCCGTTCTTGATAGATCGCACTCATCTCATGGGGCCGGTAACGGGGCCAAACGTGTCGCCTTATTCTCAGGTGTGATTTCAGGTCTCCGCTCGCGGGGGGTTTTCGGGGACATTCTCTCAAGAAAGCTCTCAGTCAGTGATTTCATTCCCTGTTGAGGATTTTTTCTCCTACTCGTCCCGGTCATCGCGTTTGAGTAATTGCTGGATATTATAGCGGTTTTTACCAGAAAATCAAGCTGGCGCAGATTTATCCACCCATTTCCTCTAGATAGCTTTTGATTCCAGGGATCGTGGTCAGTTTTTCATAAAAGAAGTTGTTAACGATATTTATCACTTCATCCCGGGCAATTGAGACTGTCTGCGGCAGATCATGTCCTTGCTGCTGATCTTCCAGGGCATCTCTTAATCTCAGGAGATGTTTGACAACCAGGGCTTCATCATCACCCTCGAGAGTTCGGACTACCTCCAGAATTAGCTGATCTGCCTGGGATTGAACAGCATCTGCTGAGATGCTCGAATCGGGATGGCTGCATTCTTCCATGGTGCGAATTAAAGCCCAGACCTGGTATAACATCGAGGCGGGTTCGTCAAATAATTCCCGGATTAATGCGGCTTCATTGTAGCGGCCAGTTAATCGGAAGATGTTGTATATCCTTTTGGCAGCTTTCCCGTAATTGATATCCTTGGTGATGTACTTGTTGACTTCTTTTTCAAGCTGTTCCACATATTGATCGAGGGCGTTGGCAGACACGTGTTGGGATAATTTGAAAAAGATAGGGATCGATTCGCTATCCAAATAAATTTCCTGAAAATAGGGATCCAAAAATCCATCCAGGGGAGTAATTGTCCCGTCGGGGGCTTCCCAGGTGACATCAAGCATATTGCTGGCATTAACCAGTTCGTTGCGAATTGGGTCAGCGACTACCCAATCAAGTTTTACCCAGCCGGGATCATTGGCTACTTCGTTCCAATCCAGAATAAGCTGGGAGCCATCAGGAGTGACACAATGGATATGCGCGTCCTGGATTTGATCAGGAGTCCAGCTAATTGATCCCCCTACTGGAAATGCTTTGCCATCCAGAATAACATCCTGGGGATATGAACCAAATCGAACTTCCATTAGTTGATATGATGGCCCAGAACTTGTTTCGAGGGCTTTGTCGTGGATGATCTCAGCCAAAATTTGACAGGCTCCATGTCTGGTATCAGCAATGATATTTACTCGCTCAAAATAATCTGCATCTCCTGGGTAAGTTTGAATCTTGGATTGGGCTGCTGATCCGGATAAGGCCAGGGCAGTTTCCACCTTTCCTGGAATATCCAGAAATTCAACTAATTTGCCCAATTTCCTAAAATGGGACAGATCATCCGGGCTGAAATCCAGCATGGATACTTTATGGCCAAACACGCCTGTCCGTTTATCAAATACCACATCCCCTTCCCCCTTGGAGCTGGTAATAGCGGTCAGCCATTGTTTGAGGGCTGTTTCATCCAGACCAATGCCCAGGCGCTCAGCTGATTTTTTAATTCGATCCAGATCGTCGTCCGTTGCGGATTGGTTGGATGACATATCAATAAACACCTTTAATGAATCTCATTTATGGGAGTCATTTCAAATAACCCCGGCACAACCATCAGGTGTTCAGTTGGGCCGGGATGTTGTTCTGACCAAATAGTAAAATGTTATTCTTGTGCTTGACACT
>SDBT01003861.1_pt1 | contig 25733 bp, 19 predicted proteins | sample 2277101 | NCBI WGS metagenome assembly SDBT01 (sample SAMN10404973, study PRJNA504765) | marine sediment metagenome | isolation source: marine sediment core GS10_PC15, 103 cmbsf | place: Arctic Ocean: Southern Knipovich Ridge | collected 2010 | reverse complement strand
GTCAGTCTTTCAGGGTATGGTTTTTGCTTATACATGAATTTGGACACCATGGTTGACGGTCTCGTGAAAAGTCCGAATTAGACGGCAAAGCAAAAAGCTCCAAGTTCAAGGCGCGCAAATCCTTAGGAATGCGGCGTGCTTACTGTACGCCACAGTGACGAAGGATGCAGCGCAACACAGAAGTTGGACTTTTTGCGAAGCCGTCATGGTTGCCCAATTCAAGAAAGGAGATTTGGATGCATGAAGAAAAACGTTGTTCTGATCGCTTTGTCAGTCTTGATGGTGGTTGTCGTCTATGTGACAGCGTATGCCTCAGAGGAGGGAACCAGGCATATCTCAGGAAAAGATATTGACATGTACTTTATGAACGACAAGGTTTTTGGACATTTCAAAAGGCATCCTTTATGGGCCATTTACAACTGCGGCTCCGATATCAAGGGAGAAATTGACATACGTGGAACCTATCACACATTTGATTTTCGGTATCACATGGAGGGAGACAAGAAGATAACCGGGGTCTTCGGCACGGAAGAAATCTCAATGGGGGCAATCAAGAGGGCAGAGTCCGGATTTGTCTATCAGGTGTTTATTGGCAAGAAGGAACACTCATTTTCGATCAGATACGAACGGTTTGAAAAGGGGCATATGATCAATTCCATTATCGAAGGGGAAATCGGTGGCGGGGAAAAAATAAAGATGGTAGTGGATGGTCGTCTCTGTCCCTTTGCCACCACGGGGATAATACTGATTGCAGCAGGTTCGCTGCTGGTGTCCCGGTAGCGGCAGCTGTGACCATCAATGTTCTGCCAGAAAAAAGACGAAAGGATGAATGAAACAAATGAGGTATGACGCAAAAGACCTTGAAGGGCTGTCAATGGGACTTAAGGCAATTACAAAGCAAACGGAACAACTGGCCACGGTGGTCAGGAAGCTTGAAAAGGCTCAGGCTGTTGAGAAGCGCAAGGCCAGAGCCGAGACAAAGACAAGAAAAAAAGCTGCTCTAAAAAGGAAGGCCGCTGCGAAGAAAGCTGCCGAGAGAGTTCTCAAGATCGTCAAGAAGTCACAAAAGGGTGTCGGCGTGTCGGCCCTGGTGAAAAAGACAGGCCTCAGTGAGAAGGGGGTGAGGACCATCATTTCCAAAGGGATTGAGCATGGCAAAATCATGAGGATCGGCTGGGGGGTGTACGCAAGCACCTAGGGCTTGCGCAAGAATAACTTAACATTTTGGCATCTCAGCTTCAGGCCTTCTTTGGCCGATGCCTCATTCGCAAAAGCCGCGAAATAGCTAGCTATTCCTGTGGTTTTGCTCAATCAGATCGGCCAAATCCGATTCGGAGTTATTGAACAGAATGGTTGACGGTAGCGATATCAGCGACATTCACGGTTGTTGGGTCAAAAAAGGTGATAAGATTTTCAAGAATCAGATGAGGAATCTTATTCCAGATCTTGATGAACTTCCTTTTCCTCACTGGAAAATCTTTGATGACATTCACTATACCGATTCCTATGTCAAGTCCCTTTTCAAGGGAGCCAGTATTGCCGGCGCATTTGAAGGGAGCAGAGGATGCCCCTATGCCTGTACCTACTGTACAAACGATTATGTTCGATCACTTTATAGCGGCAAGGGAAAATGGCGGAGAGAAAAGTCGCCGGAGCGGATTGTTCAAGAGGTACGAATGTTTCGCGATGAGTATGGTCTCGACTGCGTATACTGGATAGACGAAGTCATGCTGACAGACATCGACCGGCTAAGAAATTTTCGAGATATCTATAGCACAGAGATTGGAGCCCCATTTGTTTTCATGGAGCGACCAGAAAATATGACCGATGAAAAGGTTCGCACGATCAAGCAGGCCGGCGCACAAATGGTTTCGATCGGTATCGAATCTGGAGACGAAAGCATTAGAAAGAATCTCCTAAGTAGACGGCAGTCACAAGCAACAATCGTTTCCGCTTTCAAGACAGCCAAGAAGCATGGCCTTACAACTCATGCCTTTACGATGATTGGGTTTCCTGGCGAAGAGACGGATTCCATTAAGAAAACCTATAACCTTATCAGCGAATCGCAACCAGATACTGTTCAGGCCGCCATTTTTTTCCTATCCGAAAGACAAAACTCTACGAAAAAGTTGTTGACGAAGGACTGTTTGATCCCCACACACGCATGCCGGCCAACTACTATTCAAAATCCGCACTTGATTTTTCGAAAAAGAAGAAGCAGCAGCTTCTATTGGCGAGATATGTTCTTACCAACTACAAGAATAGACTCATTAGTCATTTTGGTCTGTTTGCGATATCTCTGCCTCCCCCTGTTATTCACATATCATGTTTCATTGTTCGCTGCCTGGCTGTTTGGCAAAACCGCTCAAGAAGAGGGGGGCTTTTGCCTGCGCTGAAGCAGTTTGCCAGAAGACGAAGTTTGCCTCGGCCTTGAACGTCACTGGAGAAATGAACAGGTCATGTTGTTTTCCGAAAGGCGATATGTCGGTGTCCTGCTCAATGGGGGGCGTAGAGGCTTCGCGGTCTATTGGGTGTCATGACAATGAGGTCAACGTGAAACAGCGAATTCCAACTCGAAGGTTTCAACACCACGTAACCGCCCAGATTCTGCGCAAGACGTTTGGCTTCGCCTTGAAATCCAGGCGTGTAGTACACTGTAGTTCGGAAGGAGTTGGTGGAGCGGGTTGAGCAATTGATCCATTCCACATCATATCCCAGGTTTCCAAGATTCTTTTTCATGTCACTGGCAGAACCAGGAGAATCAACCCCACTGAGCACTTGGACTCTGGGTTTGCGAGCGGGTTTTTCAGGTTCCCGCGATGCATATAAAGATGCAGAAGGATAGGTTTTGTTTTCTAGCCTGTTCAGTCTTGTTTCAAGAAGCCGGTTCTCGTGTGCAATCTTCCGAATATCTTCTGCCAACCTGCCTGTTTGCTCCTTCGCGCGTGGGTCATGATGTGTCGTCGCTGCCACCTGGATCTCATTTTGATTTCTAATTCTCTCATTCTCGGCTGTTAGAATTTGGACCTGTCTTTGCAGCCTGACCTTCTCATTCCATATTTCGCCTTTCGTCATCCTGAATAGCTCTATTTCTTCTTCTGAGCTACCATCCAGGTACTCCAAAGTCGCACAACCTTGAGAAAGGAGTGCAACGCACAGAATGAGGATAGCTGGACAAACCCTGAACATTTTGTTCTCCCGTGCAAAGAGTACTGTGTTTGGCATCCGCCAAATTTCAGCATAGTGCTTTTCCTGTTTTCGGACGTAGGGCGAGATTTCTTTAGGAAATTGTGCTTGTTGCGGAATCTTGGACCTGTCAAACACCAAACAGTGTCGGATGTTGACGGCAGGTTTTAGACACGCTGGAGGTCCGAAGTCCAGGCTGTTTGACTGGCCTGCTCCCCGCAAGCCAGTGGAGGCTTTACAATAGGCTACAATAATCGTATTGATGTGCCGATATACAGGTTGAGCTAATGGGTATTTGGATGGGTTCAGGGTTGACGGCTTCGCAAGTCTGGACGCGTCGGGACCTGTCGGGATTGCCCTTTCAACAACGAAAAGTGAAACAATTACCACGAAAACACGAAGGTACGAAAACACGAAAAAGGATACAGTTTAGAGCTTTTTGTTCTGCCGTCTAATTGGGACTTTTTACGAGACCATCAGGGTTCAAAGGTCTACGCCTTTCCTTGAAAGTTGACGCTTGATGTAAAGAGGGTTGGAGGTTTTGCTGTGCCATTACCATTGGGTCACGCAGCTGTTGGCCTGGCTGCCTACGAAATGTGCAGTGACAAGAAGTCTACTGCCAGCTGGTGGAAACTATTCGTTCTTGTGGCGATTCTGGCCAACCTGCCGGACATTGATGTACTGATTGGCCTGCTTTGCAAGGGAAATGGATGGGCTTTTCACAGAGGCCCCACTCACAGCCTGGTCTTCGCTTTGTGCGCGGGATTCCTCGCCTCGATCGCCTGGAGGGCCTGGTCACAAGTTCCCAAAGTGAGTTTCATGAGTTGTTTCCTGGTGGTTCAATCTCATGTACTGGCGGATCTTTTTTTTGGCAGCTCACGGACTTCTCTTTTTTGGCCATTTGAAGTCAGTTGGGCCGGTGGATACATTGGATGGGGTGGCGTTATTGATTCAGTATTCCTGGACTCCTTTGATGATGCGGAGATGATCGTCATGGGCGTCGTGTTGGCCATTGCGATCCGTTTCATCAGGAGATATCCAGAAAACCTCAGAAGCATCACGAGCACTCTCTTTCCGCATGAACGATAGCTCTCAATGAGAGCGACCCCTTCTCACCTGGCACTCCCAAGCGTCAAAGCTTTGACAGATCAGGAACCCATCAAGTCAACTCCTCCTATCCAGACTACTCAGCAAAAGAGCCTTCAACTGTCCGGAGTTACAGGAACATATTCCTTGAGGCCTTCGAAGCCCTCCGGCACGGTTCATGCGGGCACAACTGGCGTGGTGTCATGTCCTGAGTGGGCTGACACCCATGGCAATTGTCCGCACTGCTTGTTTTTTTGCACAATTTTTGTTTCATCAATATCATGAGGCCGTCGTCATAATCATGGCAAGATTAGAGATAGACGAACTAGAGCCGGGCATGGTCCTGGCCAGTGACCTGAAGGCCTGGAACGGCCGCCTTCTTCTGGGCAAAGGCGTAAAAGTGACGCCAGATCGCCTTCAAACCATGAAAACGTGGGGAATTGTTGAGGTAGAGATAGAAGGAATATCCGAAGATGATGTGGATGCAAAAAGAAAGACCCACGTGGATTCGGCAATTATTGAGGAAGCGGACAAGATCACCCGCCAGCGTTTTGTCCATGCCGACCTTGAGAACGAAGTTATTCGCCGATTGTTTCAAATCTGCGTCCGACGAACGGCTCAGGAAATCACCAATGGGACGCATCCTCCTCGTGTGGAGGGGATGTGTGATCAGTCGGAAGACTTACACCAAACCCCTCCGGAAGAGGGTGCCGATTTCAAGATTGATCCCCGTGAATTAGTGAGAGGAAATATTAAACTTCCTTCATTACCGGCCATATTCAACCGAATAAGTGAGGCCATAAATGATCCACGGAGTTCGGCAACTCACGTTGCCAACATTATCGCAAAAGATCCCGGCTTATCTGCCCGACTGTTGAAAATCGTCAATAGCGCGTTTTACGGCTTTCCGTCTACTATTGATACCATATCACGAGCAGTTGCAATTATCGGAACCAAGGAGCTTAGCACGCTAGCCTTGGGAATGAGCGTGCTTAAGGTGTTCCGAGATATCCCGTCTGATCTCATAGACATGAAAGCATTCTGGAAACACAGCATCGCTTGCGGAATGATCGCTCGGATCATTTCGAGTTATCACAAGAACACCATCAGCGAACGCTTTTTCCTGGCGGGATTGTTGCACGATATTGGGCGGTTAATTATGTTCAAGTCCTGCCCCGTCGAGTCCAAGGAGACCCTTGTAAGGGCCAGACGGACACAGAGTCTGTTGTGTAAAACTGAAGAAGAAGTCATGGGGTTCAATCATGCTGGGATAGGCGGTATGCTGCTGAAAGAATGGAAACTTCCCTTGGTGTTAGAGACTTCAGTGGCCCGCCACCATACACCCACAGCACCTCAATCACGGTTGGAGCATGCAGTAATCCATGTATCAGACATCGCCGCAAATGCTTTGGGAATAGGCTCAAGTGGAGAACGGTTTGTGCCCCCGCTGAATACCATGGCATGGGAAGAGACAGGACTGCCGACGGCGATCTTGAACACCGCTATAAACCAGGCGGAACCGCACATTGCGGAGACAGTGCACGTTTTTTTTCCAAATGAGTGAACAAGAGCTAAAAAGAGATATTCGCAAGTACCAGGGGCGTATTCGATACCTTGAAGAGGTCAATCGTCTCACATGGGATGCACTGGAGATGGCCGGATCCATGGGGCATTTTCAGAACAGTATCAGAGATCTGGACGCGTCAACCATTTTGCAGGAGACGAGGGCTCGTGTAGAAAAACTCATACCATTCAGGGCTTCAGCCTTCTTCCTCGTGGACGAAACTAATTCTCAGTTTTTGCTCTCTGATTCTAAGCCAGAAAAGTACACTCAATTTTTTCGGGACGAGGTGGATTTCCTGATCAATAGTGGAACCTTTTCCTGGGCTTTGAGGGAAGATAGACCGATTATTGTTTCATCCAGCGACGACCAACGGTTAGTTCTGCATGTAATGACAACGTTTTCTAGAATCAGAGGCATCTTCATTGGGTTGCTGGAGCGAGGAGAACAGGATATCCCGCACATCTCTTTGGCCTTGCTGTCGATTGTCATGGTGAACAGCGCCAATACCCTCGAAAGCTTCGAACTGTACAAGATCATAAAAGACATCAACGTGAACCTGGAAAAGACAGTTCAAAAGAGAACAGAACAGTTGACATATCGAACTAGATTTCAAGACCTTATCGCCACTACATCAACGACCTTCATCAACCTGTCTCCCCGCTTGATCGGCCCAGGCATAGATCGTGCGCTGCAGACAATCGGAGAATTTATCTGCGCAGACCACGGCTATGTCCTCCTCATATCTGAAGAAGGAACCTGGGTGGATAACGGGCACGAATGGTGTGCAGAAGGAGTGGGGTCGCAGACAGAAAAGTTCAGGAGATTGGAGCTAAAGGACTTTCTGTTGCTTGCAGAGAGGATAGAGAAGTGCGAACATCTTCATATCCCTTCTGTTGCTGAACTCCCTCTCGCAGAAAAAGCTGACGCCGGAGTACTGAAGCTGCTAGGAATTGAATCTCTTATCGTCGTGCCGATGGTTTATGATAAGGCTGTCATTGGCCTATTAGGCTTTGATTCGGTGCGTGAGGAAAAATCATGGTCTGATGACACGGTGGGGCTCATCAAGATGGTAGGAGAAATTTTTGTCAATGCTTTACAGCGCAAGTGGACGGGGGAAGAAAAAAAGAAACTTGGAGCGCGCCTTCAGCGTGCCGAGAAAATGGAGACAGTCGGCACATTAGTAGGAGGAGTAGCCCATGACCTGAACAATATCCTCGGCGGCCTCATAAACTATCCGGAACTGTTGTTGATGGATCTTCCTGAAGACAGCCCTCTACGAAGTACAGTTCTGGCCATCAAGAACTCAGGCAAAAAAGTTGCTGCCATTGTTCAGAATTTGTTAACTCTGGCAAGAAGAGGAGTTACTGTCACGAAAGTGTCAAACGTAAATAACATAATCACTGATTACTTGGGGTCTCCTGAGTATGAAAAACTCCGATCCTTTCACCAAAGTATTCACGTTGATACCAACCTTGAGGCAGACTTATTGAATGTTCTGGGCTCCCCTATTCATCTATCACAAACTGTGATGAATTTAGTTGCCAATGCAGCTGAGGCACTGTCTGATGGAGGCAAGGTTACCATATCAACCAAAAACGAATATATCGATAGACCCATAAGAGGCTATGACGAAGTGAAAGAAGGTGATTACGTTGTCTTGAAGGTGGCCGACAATGGGATAGGCATTTCTGCTGAGGATTTGGAAAGAATATTTGAGCCTTTCTACACCAAAAAGGTCATGGGAAGAAGCGGAACAGGATTAGGCATGGCCGTTGTGTGGGGGACAGTAAAAGACCACGAGGGATACATTGACGTTCAAAGCGCTGAGGGAAAAGGGACTACATTTAGCCTCTATTTTCCGGTGACGCGCAAGGAGGCAGAAAAAGAAAGGCCCACTGCATCAATCCAGGAGTATATGGGCAATCGTGAGACAATTTTGGTGGTAGATGATGTTGAGGAACAAAGAGAAATTGCATCCGCGCTCCTGACCAAATTGGGATATTCGGTCAATGCTGTTTCCAATGGTGAAGAAGCTATTGAATACATGAAGACCAACTCAGCGGATTTATTGGTTCTGGACATGATTATGGACCCTGGCATAGATGGTCTTGATACCTATAAGAAGATCCTTGAACTTCATCCGGGGACAAAGGCAGTGATCGCAAGCGGGATGTCTAAATCAAAACGTGTGAAAGAGGCTCAAAGGCTTGGTGCGCGGCAATATATTAAGAAACCATATACCCTGGAAAAAATTGGGTTAGTTATAAAAGCTGAGCTAGAAGAATAAGAACCCCTGATGCTTTCGGCTGCAGGAGCCAGAGCATAGGAGGCTTTCGGTGTGAATCAACGCGGTCAACCGTCCCCCCTGCTCAATCAATAAATCCATTTCAGATCCATGAACAGTCCGCCAGAACCAGAGCGGCCTGCTTTTTTTGCTTGACAAATAGAACATTTGTTCTATACAATACCAAGTCAAGTGCAGGGCATAAGACTCAGGGCAGGGGGCCTTGCGGCCCGTTGGAGGTTTGAGGAGCGTCCACCTCCGGTGGACTTTAGGCTTGAGGCGGTAAAGCGGTAACGCTGATAGCTCATAGCTGACAGGAAAGAGACCTTTCAAAGGGGTTGTGCAAAGGTCTTGTAAAGACTGGAGGGCGTAAAGAGATTGGCCTTTGGGCTACAGTCAGGGAAGGGAGGTCTGATGGAAGATCTATCCAGCAAGCAAGGGCAGGTATTGAAGTTTCTCGTGGAATTTAACGCAGAGCATGGGTTCCCGCCGACCATACGAGAGCTTTGCGATTACTTTGGCTTTAAATCCCTCAGCACTGCCCATTTTCATCTGCGGTCCCTGGAGAAAAAGGGTTACATCCGGATTCATCCGGGCAAGGGGCGAGGGATTACCCTGCCTGAGGCACATCGGCTACCTGAAAGAAAAATACCGGTTCTAGGCAGAATAGCCGCAGGCACACCTATTTTAGCCCTTGAAAATATCGAAGACTCTTTGGGCATTGATAAAGGCTTCTTTGGAGCTGAAGAAGTCTTCGCAGTCCGAGTCAGGGGAAACTCCATGGTGGATGCCCATATTCAGGACGGAGACTATGTGATCATAAAGATCCAGGACCAAGCACAGAACGGTGACATTGTGGCTGCCCTGATTGATGACGAGGTTACCCTGAAATATTTTTACCGACAAAAAACCCAGGTCAGGCTGGAATCGGCCAACCCCAGGCATCCTCCCCTGATTTTGAAAAAACGCGATGCCAGGTCTTTTAGAATACTCGGGGTGATGGTTGGGTTGGTGAGGAAAAGGCATAAGGCGTAAGGACCGCTCCGCTGTCGCTTCGCTTGAGGAGCATCCCGCCTGTGGCGGGATTTGAGGAACGCTTCGCCCGCATGGGCTTCGCTGGAGGCAGAATCTGCTGATCTTCAGCCTTGGGGGCGCTGCCTCGAGGGCCGAAGTCTCCGCTCCTCCAACCTTGACGGCTTCGCAAAAAGTCCCACTTCTGTGTTGCGCTGCATCCCCGCCCTGTTAAATTCTCGCTACGCGAGGCGGCGGGGCCGCTTTAGGCGGCGGGGCCGCTTTAACAGGGTGAATCATTGCGGCGTAAACTAAGTACGCCTCATTCCTCAGGATTTGCGCGCCTTGAATGTGGAGCTTTTTGCTTTGCCGTCTAATTCGGACTTTTTGCGAGACCGTCAAAACGTATTCAGGCTAGAAAAAATAGGGCATGAGATCTTACACCTTGCGCCAACACATTATGTTCACCCATCTGCATGTCCATAGTGCTTTTTCTTTTCTTTACGGGACATTTACGCCCGAAGCCCTGGTGGACAAAGCAAAGGATATAGGTTTTAGTGCAGTTGCCCTTACGGATAAAAACGGCCTCTATGGGGCTGTTCGATTTTACAAGGCCGCACTATCCAAGGCCCTTAAGCCTATTGTCGGCTCAGAGGTTACCCTCTGGGATGGAACTTCTCTCATATTACTGGCGGCCTCTTTTGAGGGTTATAAAAACCTTTGCCAGCTCCTATCCAAGGCCTACGAGAAAAGGCCAAGAGGAAAACCCGCCTGCTCCCTAAGTGCCCTCACACAGTTTGCCCAAGGGCTCATCTGCCTTACCGGAGGAAAAGAGGCAAAACTGCAGAGGCTCATCTCTATGGGAAACCTGGATCGAGCCCGCCACTGGCTTAAGGTGGTAAAAGGCATCTTCGGGCCTGAATGCCTCTTTGTTGAGATCCAGAACCATGGCTTCAAAGATGACCAAGCTCTCATGCAGACCGCAGCAAAACTGGCCAAACAAGCAGGCCTTGCCCTGGTAGCCACAAATGATGTGACTTTCTTGGACAAAGAGGATTTTGAGATCCACCAAAGACTAATAGGTATCCAGCAGACGGTTCATCACAGGGACGTACGCGAGGTCCCCAATGACCAATTCTATCTTAAAACACAAAACGAGATGATGGCTGCGATCCCTTTTGCTAAGGCCCTGGAAAATGCTGAAAGCGTTGTCGAACGGTGCAACCTGGAGCTTCCCCTTGGTCAAATCCATCCTCCCTGTTACCCCGTGCCCAAGGGTGAGCCTGCAGACACATGCCTTGCAAGACTTTGTTTTTCGGCCCTGGCAACAAAGTACAAGCCAGCTACGTACCAGGCCATTATGCAGTTGGAGCGGGAGCTGGAACTTGTTCGCCAAAAAAGGCTTTCCGACTATTTCCTCTTGGTCAAGGATGTGCGGGATTTTGCCAGAGAAAGGGAGATTCGCTGTACAGTTAGGGGGTCAGCAGCTGGCTCCCTTGTGACTTATTTGCTCCTGGGGGGTGTGGACCCCTTGGAACACGACCTTTTGTTTGAAAGGTTTCTGAATGAAAATCGCGCAGATATGCCTGATGTGGATCTGGACTTTGACTCTGTGAGAAGGGATGAGGTAATCACGTATGTCATGGAAAAATATGCAGGCCAAGCCGCCATGGTTGCCACAATCCCTACCTTCAGGGCCCGGGGTGCCATACGCAAGCTCGGAAGGGCCTTTGGGTATTCTTATGACAAGATCAATCGACTGACCACATTTTTGCCATATTATTTGAAAAGCTCCCAGATTGAGCTAGCCTCTCAAAGACTTCCTGAACTAAAAGACACCCCCTTAAAGGATGAGTCTGAACTCTTAAGGATGGCTGCAAAGATTTCAGGCCTTCCCTATCAACTTTCAGTTCACCTGGGGGGTGTAGTCATCGCACCCGGACAATTGGCCTCATGGGTCCCTGTAGAGATGTCCAATAAAGGGTTTCCTGTAGTCCAATACGACAAGGACGATGTGGAGGCCCTCGGCCTGGTCAAACTTGATCTTTTAGGACTCCGCATGCACACGGCGATCCAAAAGACCCTGGATCTGCTTGCAGGACAAGGGGTTTTTCTGGACCTTGATGATATCCCTTTAGATGATGAAAAGACTTTTCGCCTCTTAAGGACCACAGAGACCGTGGGGGTCTTTCAGGTTGAATCCCCCGGGCAGCGCCAGCTTCTGGGAAGACTTCAGCCCAAAAGATTTTCAGACATCATCGCTCAAATTTCCCTTTTCAGGCCCGGCCCTATGAAGGCCGATATGGTAACTCCATATGTAGAGAGACGAAACGGTAAGACGTTGGTTAGTTATCCTCACCCCAATCTTGAGCCAAGCCTTAGGGAAACTTACGGGGTTGTGCTTTTTCAAGAGCAGGTCTTAAGGGTTGCTCACTCTATAGCTGGATTTTCGTTTGCCGATGCCGACCAATTGCGGAGAGCCATGACCAAGGATCGCTCGGCCGCCGAGATGGAAAGGATCAAGTCCTACTTTATCCAGGGCGCCATAAGACAAGGTCACAGCCAAAAGACAGCCGAAGAAATCTTTGCTGTGGTTGCAAGTTTTGCCGGCTATGGCTTTTGCAAGGCCCATGCAGCCTCCTTTGCCCACATTACTTACCAAAGCGCCTTTTTAAAGGCCCATTATCCTCTCGAGTTTTACCTGGGGTTGCTGAATGCAGGCCATGTAGGCTCTTATCCCAAAAGTGTTATATTAAACGAGGCAAAAAGAAGGGGATTTGAGGTGCTGGGCCCTCACATAAACTCCAGCGACAAAGACTATAGGGCAGAAAATAGGGGCATCCGAATCGGGCTTTTAGCCGTCAACGGGCTTGGGCCAAGGTTCTGTGAGCGGATCTTAAGGCAGCGAGAAAACAGCCCCTTTCACAGCATCAAGGAGTTTTGCCGCAGAGTGAATCTGCCGCAGGAAATCATTCTAAGGCTTTCTCTGACCGGGGCCTTTTTGGGGATCCCCTTAAATGAAAGCAAGGTAAGCAATCAGTCCAAGTCCCTTAATCTCTCACAGAGTTCACAAGCGCTTCGCCCTGGCGGGCTCGGCGTTAAGACCACTCTGCCCTAATGGGCTTCGTTTGCGGAGCGGCCTGAAGGCCTGGAGGAGGAGTGTCCCGAATCCTTTCGGGATGGTCCTCCTCCAGGCGATCCTGCGGGAAGAGCGGGCGAGAGGTAAGTATGGACAGGAAAGACCTTGAAAAGGCTTTAACCGAATCGGATCTTATCGAGGTCTCTGCCTCCACACACATCATGGCCTCTTTTAGAGAGGATCTTAAAAGGCATGGATTCATCAAGAGCACAACACTGAGATGGAAGCCCCATGGAAGCATGATAAAGACTGCGGGTCGCGTTATCATTATCCACACCCCCCCCACTAAGAGCAAAAAAAGGGTCATGTTTTTGACCTTAGAAGATGAAGACGGGCTTTTTGACCTGACCGTATTTGAAGATGCTGGGGCACACTATGCAAAAAAGATCCTGGCCAGTTCAGTGCTCCTGGTACAGGGCGTACTGAATCGTTTCGGGTTAAGGGGTGTGTCTGTCGTAGCAAAACGTTTTTGGACCCTAAAAGAGTTTTATAAAAGGATATCCAATGACGAGGTCAAAGCCCTCTCGCCCGGTGCCTCCGGCCGCTCGAGCCCTGTGAGAGATAAAAACACTTCTGAGGATCAGTTACATGAAAGGATCAAACATGAACAAGATACGTGTGGGCACCGCATCATGGACCGACAAGACCTTGATCAAAAGCGGCACCTTCTACCCGAGGCAAGCAACTACCGCGGAAGGCCGTCTTAGATATTATGCCGAGCATTTTGACACCGTGGAGGTAGATTCTACCTACTATGCCTTGCCTCCTGAACGGAATGCCGTCCTATGGGCACAGCGCACCCCGCCCGGGTTTGTGTTCCACATCAAGGCCTATTCAATGCTGACCGGTCATCCCACTTTGGTCAAAAGCATACCCAAGGTATTGCGTGAAGAACTTCCCGAGGCAATCAAGGACAAGGCCCAGGCAAAAGAATTTCCCAAGGAGATCGTAGAAGCCGCCTTTGACATGTTTCAAGCGGCCTTAAGACCATTGAAGGAGGCCGGAAAGCTCGGGTGTCTGCTGTTTCAATTTCCCCCCTGGTCAGTGCCCTCTGCCGCGGCTTACGCTTGGCTGGAGCTGGTTTGTGAAAAGCTTTCCGGTCATCACCTGGCAGTGGAATTTCGCAACTGGCGATGGATCACGTCTCCGGAAAAGGAAAAATCTTTCCAGTTTTTGAAAGACCACTCAATATCCTATGTAGTAATAGACGCCCCCTGGATCAAGGGCTGGCAGGGCCCCGTGGAAGTCACTGGCCCGATTTGTTATATCCGTTTCCATGGCCGAAACCGTAAAAACTGGTTCAAAAAGGGCATAGAAACAGTGCAGCGGTACCGATACCTTTACAAGGAAGATGAGCTAAGAAAATGGACCGAAAAGGTCAAAAGGGCGAGCCAGGAAGTTGACCAGGCATTTGTCATCTTCAACAACTGCTACGAAAACTACGGCGTGAAAAATGCCATGGCCTTTGATCGATTGCTTCAAGAGACATAAAGTGAACCGCGTTGTTATTCATCAGGGCCATCCAAAGGCGTGGTCAAGATCCTAGGGCTTGCGCAAAAACAACTTAACATTTTGGCGTCTCCGCTTCAGGCCTCATTTAACGGAGGATCACGCCGCGTCCTTCTGGTTCGTGCCGATCAGTCTCATAAAGTTGTCCACTAGTTGAGGATTGAAGGACTTGCCCTTGCCGTCTTCTAAGACCTCCAGGATTACTTCCAGGGGTCTTGGTTGCTGGTATGAGCGTTTGCTTCGCATGGCATCGAACACATCGGAGATGGAGATCATCTGACTGACAATGTTCGGTGTCCATTTTCCCTTGATCTTTGGGTAACCGGTTCCGTCATATTTGATATGGTGCTCAAGGGCGGCCAGAACGGCGAGTTTCGAGATTCCCTCAAGCCCCAGCACGTAGCGGGCACCTCTGATCGAGTGAGTTTCCATGACTGCCCGTTCCTTTTGCGTAAGTTTCCCTGGTTTGTTAATGATCTCGTCAGGGATAAAGAGTTTGCCGGCATCGTGAAACACGGACGCGACCCCGACATGGTACAGATGATCTCCCTTAAAACCCAGAGTCTCTGCCTGGCTCATGGTCAAAATGCACACATTTACAACGTGAGTAAAGGTATACTCGTCCGCGGACTTAAGGGGTGCCAATAGTCCAATGGGCTGAATGCCTTGCCCAAAGCCCCTTATGAACTGATTGATCATGTCATCCACGCCACGGACATCGACCTTCTTGCTGCGTTTTACATCGGAGTAGAGTGTCTTTAATTGGTCAAGATTGACGTCCCTCAACTCCATCAACGCCTGGAGATTCTCCTGGGTCTCGGCCGACAGAGAGGCGCCGGTGTCAGCTTCCGCCTTAATTGCCCTGACCTCTACTTTGCCGAGCCTTATGAAGGGGCTGGAGCGCAGTGAGGTCGTGTCCGGCGAGGTGAGGTCGTGGATCAGGCCCTGAAGGTCAATCTTAGGCAGCCCGGCGAGAAACGTCATCCGCTCGACAGAATTTTCTCTCAGAATATTGACGAACTTGGTTACATTAGGCCCGCGGGACGAGAGCGCTCTGTTGTCCACCACCAGGTCGTTTCCAGCCAGGAAGACCGTTATCTCCGGGGTGCGTCGCAGCAAATCCGTAAGCCCCGCGTACGCCGTTTTTACACAACGGCCGACGTGAGGATGATCAAGAGAATAGAGCTGGGTATTAGTAACTGCCGCAGTTACCTGGGTTATCACCCGGGACAGTTCGTTGTCGTAATTAGAGCCTGACATTTTTATTCACCTTTTGTCCAGATCAACGACGCACAGTCCGTGGAAGTTCCGTCAAGGGTTCTACGTGGACCCTCACGCTGATTTTCTGGCCCCATCCTAATTATGCGATGGGCAAAGTGTGCTTGAAGATATCGAAGCAATGTTTGATAGCCCTTTTGTTTTTTTGGTTCAGGTTGACAAACTTGCAACCAATGCCACGATCTCCTATAGTTGCGACGCGAGCTCTTACCGTGAGCGCCTCATCGTGAGTGGGAAGTTTCATAAACAAGAGTAGCGATTGGTGCTCATACAGTCTTCGTCTCAATGTATTTTCGCATTCGATAAACAGGCCTCCCAGGCTGAGATCCGTGATCCTCTTTTCACCCTTGAAACCCTCGATTTTGACCGGGCAATGGAACTCGACCCTGGGCGCGCCTCTCTTTTCATCACCCACATCTTCGATTCTTCTGCGCAAGTCTATCCAGGAACGATCCTCTTTTCTTGCTGACCTTGCCGACCCTTTTCTAGCATAACTTTGTGGATTCATGGTCTTTTCTCCTAAATGTTGTGCCAGGACATCGCAGACAGCGACAGCGGCAGGATCGACGGCCGGTGACCCCCAAGAATGGTCTTCAGATCACCGGAACGGAGCAAGGGGTTTTGTCGGCTACCGCCAGGTTCTGTCTCAAGCCTGACTGCTTAAGACCTGCGCCCAGTCACACTTGTATTGGCAGGTCTGAGGGTCCGATCATGAGGATTGCACGGAGGGGTTTTCTCCAGACGCTCCACCATTTTCTTAAACCAGCCCTTCTTCTGTTTTCCACTTTTCATTTTTCGTCTCCTCTCTTTTTCCGGGAAGAGGGTACGCCTGGTTTTTCAATCAAGAGGATTCTATCTCTTTGATTGTCTCTACCTGCCTTCGCATAAATGGTGCCAAAAAGAGGAAAGCACAACAATCGTGTAATTTCCGGGGGTTATCGCCGCCAGGGCTTTTTCGGACGCCTTGCGAAATAGCCAGATTTGACCAATAAGCCTAACGCACTTTGGCCAAAAGACCGATCTATTCTTGGTATGGTTATTGCTCGTTTCCTAGGGATGAGAAAATCCAGGGTGGAATAATGGCAGATCACCTAAAATATGAAAATGCACCTTCAGCCGCTGCACCTTCGGCCGCTGCACCTGCTGCCGCAAAAGACATGCCCCTGGACACCAAATGCCTGGCCGAAGCTGTCATCGAACTCAACATCTCAAGAAAAAATGTCTCCTTCTACCCGCCTGAGCACGTTCAGGTCAGCCGGAGCATAGAACGTGCGTATAACAGTGTCTGCAAAATCACCAACAGCCAGCCGGAAATTACGCTTGGTGTTGTAAAAGACCGGTTGCTGGTGGGCGAGGAATACCTGGACCCAAAGAACCAAGTTTATAAAGAACTGGCGGTCTCTCTGAGCCGGTATGGCATAGCAGCAGTCACGTTCTGCCGGGGCCTGGACAAGGAAGAACTGTTTGAGTTCCTCCAGGTGCTTTCACGCAAACCAGAAGACTTGGGACTTGCGGGCGGAATAGAACAAGTCGTGCTCCATAGCAATATTGCACATATCAAGATCCAGACCGTCGACTATGGCAGGTTTCACCTGACAGAGGAAAAGGAGATAGTCAGGCAGCAAGCCGGGAAGAAAGAGGCCAAAGGCGGTGACGTCTGGCACGACTTTGTATCACATCTAGTGTCAGGCACGTTGTCGAGAACCGGGGAGGGGACGACAGTCAATGACCTCTCCGACATTGACCCTTCTGAACTCGCACGGTTCATAAATGAACATAAGCTGAATACTCGTGCTGCGATCCAGAGTTATGAGGAGACCATCTCTGGTCACCTGCGAGAAACGACCGAAACCAAAAAATCGTCCAAGGAGAGGTCCGAGAACCTCGTCAAGCTGAACAGTCTTCTACAACAATTGCAACCGGAACTCAGGCGACAGTTTCTCTCCGCCACGTTCAGGCACTGCACAGCACAGAGCACACCTGCACAGACAGAAGCCTTTCTGGGCGGTTTCGCAGATAATATGGTCATTGAGATGTTGACCCAGGCTAACGAAGAGGGAAGAGAGATATCCCCCACGCTCATGGGGCTGGTTCAAAAGATGTCTCGGACAAGCCAAACGGGATTTGCGGGTCTTTCCAAGGGCAGAACCGACCTTTCTGAGACGGAACAAACACCCGACATCTCACCTGAAGACCTTCGGAACCTGTTTGACCGCGAACGTTACGAAGGCTTTGTTGACCCGGAATACAGTGAAATGCTCAAGCATGTTTCCGAGACAGCTGAAATCGTGTCGTCAGGGGATCAAGAGACGCCCCCTATTGAACAGTATTTAGAAACGCTAGAGGAAAGCCACATCGAATTCCAGGTCGCTCGTGCGCTCCTTGCTCTTATGGATCAAGATATCAAAGAGGACGAATATAGAGATTTTTCAAAGAACTTGTGGGCATCCACAGACACACTCTTGGAAAGAGGGGAATTCATATTCCTGTCTGAAGTGATCGAGGCACTGACCACACACAGCCTGCAAAATCCGCTCCCGACAATACGGGCTCTGGCAGAAGAATCTCTGGCAAGATTCAAGGGACCCGACTTCGTGTCAAAGGCTGTTTGCGCCTTTGACTCATGGTCAAGCCGCAAAGGCAAAGAGGTTTCTGATTTTCTGCTGGCACTGGGTCCGGAGGTCATACCGGGACTCCTCAATCTCTTTGTCGAAAAGGAACGCCGGGACGAACACCGTGTTCTTGTTGGGCTCTTGTTCGGCTTCGGCCGGGCCACTGCCGTTGAGGCCAAGAAAAGGCTTGATGATCCTAGAGCATCTGTCGTCAAAAGCCTCCTGATGCTGATTCGTAGAACAGGAGACCAAAAAGACGCCCCTGCCATAAGGCCGCTTCTGAAGGATCAGGACCCTGGCGTACGCACGGGTGGGCTGGCAGCACTACTCACACTTGGAGATCCCTGGGCAGCCATTGTGCTTCGCAAGGCGCTCCGGTCAAAAGACTCGGACGTTTCCTTCCAGGCAATTTCTCTGGCGGGAAGATATCGGGCGGCTGAGGTTACCAAGGACCTTGTGTCGATGATCAAGCGGGTGGTTTTTTTTAGGTCTGATTACCAGATGAATGAACAAATTATTGGAGCCTTGGGACAAATCGGGGACCCATGTGCCATACCGGCCCTGGAAAAACTCGCAAGTGTTTCAAAATCTCTTTACCCAAAGAGCCTTTCAAATATGAAAGTAGTCTTATTCGGGTCTCTCTCAGGGTATCCGAGAAAGTACCTGACGCTCCTGCTCCGCATTGGAAGACAATCCCCTGACGAGCGTATACGCCGTTTGTGCAAGGAACTTGCAGGCAAGCAACAGGTTTAGTAGGTTATGGCCTGAGGTCCTTGAGCTTCTTTCTTCGGTATCGGAAGGAATAGTAACTCATTTTCAGCAGCTGGGCCGCTTTTGTCTCATTGCCGCCAGCCCTTTTGTAAGCCTCTCTGATATAGTATTCTTCCAACCCATTGAGATCGATTCCTTCGCCGGGAAAGGAAGGCGACTCGGTGTCACTTGTGGGTTGCAACACAGTGGGGGGTTGGTGAGTTTGCTCCAGGCCTAAATCCTCAATCGTCAGATTCGGGCCCTTGCCGATCAGAACGGCTCTTTCGACAAAGTTTCTCAGTTCGCGGATATTTCCCTTCCACTCATAATTCATCAGAAAATCTTCACTTTCCGGAGAAAACCCCCTGAACGCCTTGCCGTGCTTTTCGCTAAACCCCACCAGAAAGTGCCTGGCAATAGGGATAATGTCGCCTCGACGGTCGGTTAAAGAGGGGATCTCCACCTTAATAACCGCAATACGATAATAAAGATCTCTTCTAAAGAGACGTTCTTCTGCCATGGCATCAAGGTCCTTGTTAGTGGCGGAGACCACCCTGGTCTGTATTCGCAGCTTCTGGGTCCCTCCCACCCTGTAATACTCCCCCTCTTCGAGAAAGCGCAGAAGTTTTGCCTGGGCATCCAGGCTCAGGTCACCTATCTCGTCAAGGAACAGTGTGCCGTCTGCAGCTTGTTCTACCAACCCCTTCTTGCCTGATGTACGTGCCCCGGTGAAGGCACCTCTCTCATAGCCGAAGAGCTCACTTTCCAGCAGGTCCTTGGGTATGGCCGAACAGTTTACCGTGATAAAAGGTCCGCTGAAATTCGGACTTTTGTAGTGGATCGTACTGGCTATCAATTCTTTGCCCGTGCCGGTCTCGCCGAGGATAAGCACCGGCGTGTCAGCAGCCTTGGCTATCTTGTCCACAAACTGCATCACGTCCTGAATGGCATTGCTTTCTCCAACAAAACACGGGATGTTCTCCTTCAGGTATTTTTCCTGAAGCAGCTGGACCTCTTTCCTCAGCCTGGTCTTTTCCAGGGTGTTTCGAATGCTTATCTCCAAGGCACCTATGTTAATGGGCTTGACCATGAAGTCGTAGGCACCAAACTTCATGGCAGAGATAGCCGTTTCGATATCTTTGGTAGCAGTAATCATTATGATGGCAATATCAGGATACAGCCTCTTGATCTCTTGCAGAGCATCAATTCCATTCATGTCTGGCAGCGAGATATCAAGCAGTATCAGATCTGGTCCGTCTTCCTCAAGAGAAGCAATGGCGGGGAGGGCTTCAGAAAAGGCCTTCAACTTATATTTGTCCTCCAGGGCGGCAGTTATGATATGCTGCAGCACTGGATCATCATCAACTACATGTATGGAGTAGGAAATCATCTCAATCCTCTTTCAACAAGGACCTTGGTAGCATCAATTGCATAAGGGACCCAAGGGTTGGCGTTTTTCACTAACGGATGCCAGGTTCTGCATAGAACCTACCCAACGTCCGGCATCGCCTATCAGTCGTCTGCCCCTGACACAACCGTCCTGAATCTGTCGAACTCGGTGACCAGTCTGTCGGCAAGTTCTCGGGCTTTTTCCAACTCACCATCATTTCCCGCCCTCTCGATCTCAAACGCCACCCTCTCAATGGCCTTGGCCCCCATGTTGGCCGACGCCCCCTTGACTGCATGCCCATGACGTCCCACCAACTCCGTGTTGCCCTCTTTCACGGCTTTTCTCAGGTCAGCAATTTGTGTCGAAGCGTTATCGAGAAATATATCCACTAACTTGTCACAAAGTCCCACGCGGCCATCTAGTCGCTCGATCAATCCAGACTTGTCAAAAACGTCATCTTGCCCCGGTCTGGCCTCGACCCCTTGAGCAGATCTTGGCACAGCCTTGCCGGAAATGTGCCTTTCAATGGCCTTGACGAGTTCGTCGGGCCGGATGGGCTTGGTTACGTAGTCGTCCATTCCAGCTTCAATACAGCGCTCCCGGTATCCCTTCATAGCGTGAGCTGTCAGAGCGATAATGGGAACATCATGATTGCGCACCGCAGAGTGCGGATTTCGGATTTCCGCTGTTGCCTCGAATCCATCCATCTCCGGCATTCCTATGTCCATGAGCACAATGTCAAAACGGGCCTTCTCCAGCGCTTGGAGCGCTTCTCTCCCATTGGTCGCGATGTGGGCACGGCATCCAAGTTTGTCCAACATGCTCAGGACTACTTTTTGATTTGTCAAGTCATCTTCGACAAGCAGGATTCGAATCCGGCGCTTTCGATCCTCGGCAATGAAATGTCGGGTGACCAGAGTTTGAGGCCCTAAGCCAGAGGTTTGACTTGTCCTCCCCGTAACCATCGCAAGGCAGTCAAAAAGCTGTGAGCGCTTCACAGGCTTGGGAAGGTAGCCTGCGAAACCGATTTTTTTCAGATGAGTAGCCTCCCCGCGCTGGCCTGCCGAGGTCAGCATGACCAGGATGGTACCCATCAAATCAGGATCTTCTTTGATCTTTTGCCCAAGTGTCTTTCCGTCCATTTCCGGCATCTGCATGTCAAGAAGACCTATATCGAACGGGTCTCCGCTAGCCACGGCCTGGCGAAGTCTGTCCAACGCTTCGTATCCGTTTTCGGCCTCGCTGAAACGGCATTCCCACAGCCGCAACTGCTCCGTCAGAACCCGCCGGTTGGTTGCGTTGTTATCAACCACAAGGATCCTCTTTCCTTTGATGTCCCCAGGAATAAGGGTCTCCTCATCGTCTCCGTGAAGCTGCTTTTCAAAAACAGCTGTGAACCAGAATGTTGAGCCTTTGGCTACCTTACTCTCCACCCCAATCTCGCCACCCATCATATGCGCAAGCTGTCTTGAAATAGTCAGCCCCAAGCCGGTTCCGCCGTACTGGCGCGTTGTTGAAGAATCCACCTGGGAGAAAGATTTGAACAGACGATCTGTCCGGTGATGGGGAATGCCGATGCCGGTATCTGTAACGGCAAAGCGAGCCGTGGCCCGGGTGTCGTCCTCATGTTCAAGGGTAACCCGGACAACCACTTCACCCTTTTGCGTGAACTTGATAGCATTTCCCACGAGATTGATCAGTATCTGGCGCAGTCTGCCCGGATCTCCACGCAAAAGCGAAGGAACTTCATGGTGGATCAGGCATGCGAACTCAATGCGCTTCTCGTCTGCCTTCAATGCGAGCACATCCATCACACCCTCCACCGCTACCCTGAGATCAAAGTCAATGGTTTCAAGATCCAGTTTTCCGGCTTCGATCTTGGAATAGTCGAGAATGTCGTTTATGACCGACATCAGAGCTTCCCCGGATGTATGGGCAGTTTGAGCATAGTCGTGCTGCTCCAGGCTCAGCTCTGTGTCCAGAAGTAGCCCGATCATGCCAACCACACCGTTCAGGGGAGTGCGAATCTCGTGGCTAATGTTGGCAAGAAATTGACTCTTAGATCGACTGGCCGCCTTGGCCTGCTCTGCCATTTCACGCGCCTTCTTAACGGCCTCTTCCAGTTTTTCGTTAGTCTCCTCGACGTGTTGCAGTATCCCCTTTTCCCTTTGTATGCGCTCTAATTTGGCATGCAACTCCTTCATGTCAAACGGCTTGACCAGGTAGTCTGCAGCGCCGGCACTGATAATGTCAGTGTAAGAGTATTCAGAGGCATGGCCTGTCATTATGACAAAGTCCACGTGGGGAAAGCCCTTTTTTGCTTCCCGCATCAATTCTATGCCGCTCTCTCCTTGCATCTTAATATCGGAAATGACCGTAGTGTAATTTTCTGCGCACAGCATTTCCAGGGCTTCAGAAACGTTGGCAGCACCATCACAGACGCAGCCCAGTCCGACAAGAAACTTGCAAACTGTAGTCCGGATATCTTCCTCGTCATCCACGACCAACAAACGTCCAACGGCCATAACCATTATCCAATCGAAAGGTTCATATCATATATGGACGGACAGTCCCTTTTTCGCCGGGACCCCTTTACGTGGCACCTTTAGGTCTACTATCGGCTTGTTCACGCACAAACATAATGAAATCGAAAAAGTTTCAGAACATGTCATTGCCATCACATGCCGCATTTGCTGCAGATATCTTCATATTGTGGTCCCTCTATGTCCTTGAACATCACGCCAATACCCGGGATCTTCATGGCCTTGCCCCACGGAATCGCCCATCTCACTTCGGCTCTGATGGGCCTATCATCGGCTAATTCCTTGATTATCAACCAAGCATTGCTGTGCTCTTCCCACTCGTCACTGCAATAGATGAAACAGCCTCCCTTGGAAACGTCTATTGTGATGGTTCGATGCACATCTGCGTGACCAAAATTCTTATTCCTGGCCAAAACAAGGTTGAAATTTACGGCTATTCTCCTACTTGAACGAATTTTTCTTGCAGCAAAGAGACGGCATTGTTGATTGACAAAGTCCTCTAGTGAACCGGAATGTCTGAACTGACCGAAATACAAGGTACTTATAGTGTCTGTCTGGTTTTCCCATTTCAGCTGCACCACGGGAAATTCTTCAAGCACTTCATGAACAAGGGCCTTGTCTTCTTTTGGTGCCCTTATCTTTGTCGTGACGTCCACAATTACCCCGTTGTAGGGCTTAGTGATCATAGTTTTGTAAACTTCACCGAACGATGACACAATATCGATGTGAACGTCCAGAGGCTCTATGACATCCAGATATGCCTGTCTGGCTTCTCCTTCTTTGCAAACGAGTAACAGCCTGGTGTTCATACGAATATCAAGGTAGAATATGTTTGACGGCTTCGCAAAAAGTCCAAATTAGACGGCAAAGCAAAAAGCTCCAAGTTCAAGTCCCAACTCCGTCGGGACTTGCGAAGCCGTCATGTTTCTTGCATAAAAATCACCCGGTTATGCTAAAGTTGGCTTGCAATCATCATGCCAGTAATCATCAGTGATTATGCCTTTCCCAAACCTGTATGGGCTGCCTCCCGGACAAAGGCTCTTCTGGATGGACGGGAGCACCCCGCACGCTCCCAGCGCCCCTTTTTCCTTGACACACAAACGCGTTTGTTCCTAATCTTCGAGTCCTTCGACCAGTGGGGAAGGTCTGTGCATAACCTTTTTGAGACCTTTGAAAAACGGCCCCTTTTGCCCAATGCTGGCGTTAGGCTCAAATTTTAATCCTCGAAATACTCAATGTATTCCTGTGGTTCAAATTTTCGCCTGCCTTGGCCTTGAACAAAATTGAACATTTTTCAAGGGTCTCTGTTTTAGCAACGATTGTGAGCTTTTTGGGGCACCCATCTGGGCCAGGTGAAAGGAGGATCGAGCATGCAACGAATCTTGGTGGTGGACGACGAAATCGAGCAATGCAATGTCTTGAAGAAGTTCTTGAGCCTTAAGGGTTATGAAGTCGACACGGCCACAAACGGGTCGGCCGCCATAGACAAAGTAAAACAGGTCAGGCCCCACATAGTGTTGCTCGACATAAGAATGCCCGAGATGGACGGCATAGAGGTTCTCCAAGAGATAAAGAAAGCTGATCCCGCAGTAGGGGTCATAATGGTAACAGGGGTTACCGACCATGAAGAAGCCAAGAAAACCCTGGAACTGGGAGCCTACGACTACATTACCAAACCCGTGGACTTCGACTATCTGGAAACCGTTTTGATGGTAAAGATAGTTGACCTCCTGGGTTGACCCCTATGACTGAGGCACATGGAGAAGCTCACCGACATATCGCCTTTCGGAAAACACCATGACCTCTGCATTTCACCGTTCACGTTGAGTTCAAGGCCGGATCAGACTTGATCTTGGGGGGAAACGGGGGTGCGGAACTTGAGTTATTAGGTTTTGCCGGGATGGGAGGGATAAAGGCTCAGGTCACTGCCTGTTGCCGCCTCGGATTACGCTGTTCACTTAAGCCCCAGCCAACATCATACTCTGTGAGAAGCCCCCTTTCCAAAAGGACTTTCCCGATTCTTCTCTTCATCCTGGTCAAAGCCCAATCCACGTCTTCGTCAGTTGCATATGCCATTTCCCTGAGAATTTCACCTATTCTCCTGGGATCCTGCTTTTGTCTCTCCAACGCCAGGTCCAATTGCTCGGCGGTCACGCGACCTGTCTTGACTAGGATTTCGCCCAACCTTTGTCTCTGCTCTCCTAGGGCCTGATTCAGCTCCTCTTGCGTTATGTATCCTTCAGCAACAAGGACTTCGCCCAACTTGGGCTTGAAGATGGTGCGTTTCAAAATAACCAAAACATCCAGGACCGCGGAAACACCCCAGGCGAATACTGCCAACAGACAAAGAACCACCGGAAGGCCCCCTGGAAGACGTGCGATTCTGAGAAAAAAGTTCCCGTCTCCGGACAGTGCCATCAGCATGAGGTAGGAAGGCAATGATAGGGCCAGCACTCCAACCATCAGATAAAATCGCAGTCTGTGTGTCATCGCGTCCTCGCTGGTTCTCGATCGCTGAGCTGAATTTACGTTCGTCAACCGCAGATGCAAAAAACACACCAAGAAACCCGGCTTGGATAAGCCTGTCAATATTGATGGTCTCGTAAAAAGTAAACAAACAGACGGCTTCGTAAAGAGTTCATATGCAAGGCGCGCGAATCTTGAGGAATGAGGCGTACTTTTCGTACGTCGGAATGACGAAAGATGAAGCGCAACGCCGCAGATGGACTCTTTACGAAGCCGTCAATATTTGAACATACCGTTCTCATACACTACCACCATGTGCCCGGATGTCAGATGGGCAGTCACGGTCTTTTTCTCTGTGTTCACCAGGTCCCAGTGAAGGGCGGAGTCGTTGAAGCCCAGATCTTCTTTCTTCTCTTTCGTCAGTCTCCGCACGTCTCCTGAATAGGTGTCCGAATAAGAGGCGCCCAGGGCGATGTGACAATTTCCCTGCCGCCCGCCAAAATTTTCGTCAAAAAGGGTATTGGCCATGAACGTGTCGATCTTTGAAAATCGCTTATCAGTTAAAGAAAACTCCCCAATCCTGCAGGCACCTTTGTCCATGGACAACTGTTTGATGACAAAATCTTGGCCTTTTTCTGCCTTGATTTTCACCGCCCTGCCCCTTGAGAATTCCAGCCGCACGCCCTTCACATAGTTTCCGCTTCTAAAAGACGGCTGGTTGGCAAAATAGACCCCTTTGGTTCCTCTGTGATCAGGGGAAAGAAAGATCTCAAAGCTGGGAATGTTGTGGCCGGACAGCCCAATCCATTTTCTCTGCTTTCCAGGGGTGACTTTCAGGTCTATGTTCTTTGACTCAACGTGATAGTATTCTACATCCATGCTGTTGATCCACTTCTTTACGTCAGTGGCGTCTTT
>SDBT01003860.1_pt1 | contig 25736 bp, 24 predicted proteins | sample 2277101 | NCBI WGS metagenome assembly SDBT01 (sample SAMN10404973, study PRJNA504765) | marine sediment metagenome | isolation source: marine sediment core GS10_PC15, 103 cmbsf | place: Arctic Ocean: Southern Knipovich Ridge | collected 2010 | reverse complement strand
ACGCTCCATAGAACTTCATCCCCCACGCGGCGTTGCTGCGTCAGAGTTTCCTCCATTGCGCAATATTCCTCACTGCTGCCTCCCGTAGGAGTCTGGGCCGTATCTCAGTCCCAGTGTGGCTGATCACTCTCTCAAACCAGCTATCCATCGTCGCCTTGGTGAGCCGTTACCTCACCAACTAACTAATGGAACGCAGGCCCATCCTTACGCGATTGCTCCGAAAAGCAACCTTTGATTATAATATCAGGTGATAGCATAATTTTATACGGTATTAGTCCAGCTTTCGCTGGGTTATCCCATTCGTAAGGGCAGGTTGCCTACGCGTTACTCACCCGTCCGCCAGTATACTAACCCAATCGAAATCGGGCGTTCCCCTTGACTTGCATGTGTTAGGCACGCCGCCAGCGTTCGTCCTGAGCCAGGATCAAACTCTCCATTGTCCTTGCTCTTTTTTATTACTCGCAAAATTTAATGAAACCCGCTTTGCGGTCTCATTCTCCCTGCTGTCAAAGATCGTCTCACTTAAAATATCCGTCACAGATAAATTGTCACTTTTATGAAAAAAAACCTATCAAAAAGTTCGAAGTGAGAATAGCCCAATAATTTAAAAACTAATATTAACCATGTCAACAACAACAACGTCTTTTTTTTCAATAATTTGAGATAAAATGGATGATTTCTGGTTGTTTCAACCGTCTACCTTTGATTGCACCATATTATATGAGATAAAATTCAGCACCCGGTAGTGGCTGTTCGCGAACGGCCACTACAATTGCAAACCCCACCATTTATCTCTGTTAAATTATTCCATAAAAAAATCCCTGACGCTTTTTCAAATCAGGGATTATAAACGGATGATCTATTCATCCGGAATACTTAAAAATCTGTACCGAATGACCAGTAGTAAATGGGTTTACTGACGCTTGTAATATCATATCGCCAGGCTACATCTAAACGTACCAGGAATCCCATAAAATAAATCCGCGTACCAACACCGTAACCGGCAACGACATCCTTAAAACGTTTTTTGCCAGTGATTGGGTCGATATATGTGGCATGCCAAAAAGTTGAATTATCCCAGGCACTTCCAACATCAGTGAAAAATACCCCCTGAATATTGCCTAACCGAATCGGCGGAAGACCTAACTGAATAAAAGGAATCAATGGAAAGCGGAACTCAAAATTGAACAGACCGAAAGTATTCCCCGTTTGTTCATAATAGGCTGCACCTCGAAGTGGTGTGACAAAATCAGAAAAATAAACATCCTCAATATTATTGATTCTTAAACCGCCTTTAAATTGACGGTTTATCCAATTATCCACACCACCTAAAAAGAATTTCTGCGGATTCCTCCCCAAACTTACACCACCATTCAACCGGAAAGCGAAGGTATATCCGCTTGTCAATTCAAAATAGCGTCGATAATCAACTTTTACGGTACTAAACTCCAGGCTGTTAAAAGCATATTTAGGACTTAGCAGGACAGAAGCTGTTGCGCGTGTACCATGTGCCGGGCCTGTCATACCCCATTCAATCTGGTCATGTACAAGAGATATACCGGGCAATAATGTCGTTACCTCTTCCGAAGGCAGATCAGGGCGTTCAATATAATCCAGATTAACATTATACCAGGTTAGTCCAAATTCCATTCTCGTAAATTTGCTGAACGGTCTGGATACCAACAGACTGAATCCATAATTCCGGAATCTTAACAACCCCTCATTAAATGTTCGGAAAAAATTGGATACATGAAAGCCACTAAAGCCCCAATCTGTTCTATTGGGCAAATACCAATATGTTGCACTCAGGTTTGAGTTTCTTAGATCGAAAACTAAATTAGTTCCAATATAGATCTGATGATTACCCAACATATCACTCAGCAGTATTTGCGTATAGCCCTGCACACCAAAAAATGTGCTATAACCAGCCGCACCGTTAATAAGGTCCGGCGAAAATTTGATCCGGTAATTGTTGATGATATATTCACCATCAGATGATTTATAATCAGATTCCTTTAGGATTATTTTTTCATCCTTCTCCGTAGTCTGGCGGTTCATGTCTGCAAATACATATTTACTAAAATCCTTCACTGCCGGTGCCTGACCACCCTTCTCGGTATCAACTTTCGCTTCTTTATACGATTTAGTATTATAAACCAGGTATACATCATCCCCCTTTTGAAGACGTTTAAAATATTCTGTTGGTTCTAATTTTATGGGCTCTATATTCAGAGGGTCTTTTATCATGTAGATATCATAGCCACCACGATAAAAAGATGTAAACACCAGTTTTTGAGCATTTTTATCCCAGGATAACTGGAATGCCCCGGTTATTAAATTCGTTATTGACCATCTTTCTCCGCTTTCGATGTTGTGAATAAAAATATTAGAGATTCCGTTTTCCTCTGATACGTAGGCGATCCTCTCATCATCAGGTGCAAAGATTGGATGACCTTCAATAACCTTGGTGTCAGTAATCCGCGTTAAATTACTGCCGTCGCGATTGATGATATAGATGTCTTCATTTTCAAATTCATGCCGATACATATCAAACTCACCTGGCGAATACTGGCCATCAGTATATGAGCCACGATCAGAAGTAAAAACAAGTCTCTCGCCATCCGGAGACCAGGCCGGGTCAGCATCTGAGAACACATCATTGGTAACTTTGACTATTTCTTCTGTCTCTAAGGAGAAAAGATAGATATCTGCGGCACCATCTTTTGTACCAACAAAGGCAATTTCATCACCCTTTGGCGACCAGGTGGTTGAGAAAATTCCATCCAAATCAAATTTATGCTGCTTATAGCGACCCTTGCCCAGATCATAAATATAGATAGCATCTGTACCGCCGGCTTTTGCTGCAAGTGTAATTTTCTTTCCATCGGGTGACCAGCCAAATCCCGGTTCAAGAAAATGAAGTTCTTCAAAATTTACATCTGATTCACCCTTTATCAGTTTCCTGATGATCTCCCCTTCAATGACATCCATTAAATATATAGACATTTTGCCGTCCCGGTTGGAGAGAAATATAAGCTTATCGCCCTGAGGCGATATGGCTGCACTGGAGTTAAAATAACTACGATCATCCCTGTGGTCGGTCATTGCCTCTGCAATTTCACCCGGCTCTTTCCGGTCCGCGATATCCGGCCAGTACTCCCGTTTCATTTTTAATTGCCAGGCTTCAGTCAACTCTTTAAAATCAATTCCAATAGCAGATTTAAAAGCAGCCTGAAAATTAAAACTCCCCTTTATCTTGTTCAGAATCTCTCCAATTTTCTGACTACCATATTTCTGAGCGATAAATCGAAACACACTCGCCCCTCCCTGATAAGGAAAATAATCAAGAAAATCTATCGGAGGCAAATAGCCCGTAAGGGTCGCATCGCGGACAACCATATCTAACCGCGTATCCCAGCGCAACGACTCAAACTCAGCAAGACCCTCCGCAAACCACAAAGGAACCGGTGCAACCTGCCCTGTAATAAGTGATTGAATTGACCCGCCGTAAAGCATATCATTCATTACAGCATGCACCATCTCATGATGAATAACATGTCTGTATTGACTATAGGATCCTTCATAAGGTACCACGACCCGGTTTTTTAATAATTCTGTAACACCACCGACACCCTCAGGCAATAATGAGCCCACAACATTGGTTTGCTGGAAATCATTATGTGATTTATAGGTAATAATTGAGACTCTGTCAGCCAGTTCATATAAAAAATCATTTTTTAATGATACGTATGCCGACTCTGCCACTTCCGCCGTGAAAATGGCAATATCGTAACCACCATCATAAAAATAAATATCAAAATGCTCGGATTGAATGAATCGCCAGTCAAAATCTTTATATTGAATCTTGTTCTGACCAAACTGGGCGAAGAGCGTATTAGCAGTGATCATGAATACGATGAATGACAATGAAATTAATTTTGATCTCATATCTGAGCTCCGTTAAAAATATATATAACAATCGCTTCCATTGGATTGATATATATTTCAAAATTTCTAATTTTTTTATTTGTATTCATTTTGTATTTTACGGAATACAATAGCTATAACGCGATAATAAAAATTAAGTTTAACTTTTATATGATAATATCCCTCAAATCGTTCCCAAAATTACAAATTATTTTTCTTTTTTTTCTAATTTCTTTTATTTCCTGCTCAGAAGAAACCAGTGTAACCATAGATAATGAGAAATTTATAGAAATTTATGCCCGACTGCTAATAATTTATGAAATGGAAATTAGTAAAGAATATCATGACCGTCTGATAGATGAACTATTCAGGGTATATAATACAACGCCGGATCAAATTGATTCCACGTTGTCTTATTTGAATGAAAATCCCGAAAAATGGGTAACAACCCTTGAGAAAGTTCGGAACCGAATCCAGGAATTGCGAAAAGAACTTGCTCCTGATGAAAAAGTACCGGAAGGTATACCAAGGGGAAAAAGATCGGCTATAAAGGAACCTGTCCGGTCTAAGCAGCAAAAAGAAGCAATCAGAAATCAAGAAAATAAAAAGCGATCAGAAAAATTTAAAGCACGTTCCAGGAGACAGGAGGTTAAAAAAGACGAATGACATTATTTTGAGAAGTTTATTCCTGTAAAATTAATGTTAAAGCACTTGCCATAAGTCCAAACATCATACTTTCGACTGTTCCTCGTTATACTTGGAAGGACATTTTACTAAAATTTCTTTAGCTACGAATGTCCCGTTTTTGTACTGACCCACACAAACGACTTCCGTTGCCTGCTCAAAATTACCAGGTTTAACACCATCATACACAACTGTAATCCGTTCACCTTTTTCATCGATAAGACTGAACTTGAATAAATTATTTTGCGTATCAAAGGTTCCATTGTCAGCACGTTTTCCCTTAACCTGAACAACCGAAGTACTTGTTTTTGCCTCGGCAATGCTTACATACGGGGTGAGGGTTTTATTAAATGAAAAGCCTGCCCAGATAATAAACCCAACAATAATAATGATTCCAAATATATATTTAGCCTTCATAGATGACATCCTTAATTTTAAACCAAATTTATTAACCTTGCTTTTCTTCCATTTTCTTTAATTTTTTTGATAAACTTTTAATCTCTTTATCTAAATACATCATATAACCAAATATCCCTATCCATATAATTAGGATTATAACCAGGACTGTGTAAATTGGTTCCATTTAAAACTCCATTTTTCTCAGGCGCAGCCTAATTTTAACAAGATCAATTTTTTTAAAAAACATCCAGAAAAAGAGTACGGTGAATCCAAAAAGTGAGGACAAAAAAGTTATCAGCATTTTACTGTCCATGTTAATTTTTGCTTGCGTATTGATCAATGGATCAGGATGCAAGGTTGAATAAACACGTGGAACGATAAATACAAAAAACGGTACGGTTACAAATGCCAGGATCGAATAAACAGATCCGAGGGCGGCTTTCCTTTCTTCATCCTCGATTGCTGAACGCAGAGCAAAGTAAGCGGCGTATATGAGGAGTAAGATAAAAATTGAAGTCTCCCGGGGATCCCAATTCCAAAAAGATCCCCAACTGACTTTTGCCCAGATAGAGCCGGTAATGGTGGCAAGGATACAAAACACTAACCCCAATTGACCAGCCGATTCAGCAATACTATCATAGATGATATCACGTTTTTTTAAATAGATAATGCTGTAGACAGCGCCGATGAGGAATGCCAAAACGGTGACCCAGGCTACAGGGACGTGAAAATAGAGGACCCTTGTATATTCTCCCAGGCCCTCTGCTAACGGTGCCCAAAGAAAAGCAGCCATGACAACCAATGACAGCCAGATCAGCAATCCAATTTGCCAAATTTTATGTATCATAAGCAATTCTAAATTTTAAATTTTAAATTTTTATACTCTTTACTTAGCAATCTTAATTTGAATTTGCAACTGGGAATTAGGGACTATATTTATTGCAGACAACTTAAACCAGAATTTAATTCCAAATTCCTAATTCCTAATCACGATATAGTATAAGTTTAATTATATACCCCAAACGGTTTACTCATTCCAGACAAAGTCAAAAAGCAGAATGGCAGAAGTTAAAACGACGACTGAATAGGAAAACAACATCTGTAGTACACCACCCGCTTCCGAAAACGTACTATGTTGAACGGCAATCTTAGTCCCATTTATTCCTGCAATAATCACAGGCAATAATATAGGGAATGAAAGGACTGCAAACAATGCACCTTTTGCACTCGCTTTAGATATAATTGCAGCTATCATGGTGGCCCCGGCTGACAGGCCGAAACTACCCAGCACAAGGACACTCAAAAAGATGCCGACTCCTTCAACTTTGAAATTCATCACCGCAAAAAACAGGGGTACGGTTATCATTTCAAGAAGGTAAAGCAAAAATAAGTTGAAGAAAAATTTACCTAATAAAATACTGGTCGGTTTCGCCATTAACTTTAAGGTGTCGGCCGTATGTTTTTCTTCTTCACGCACAAAAATATGTGAAAGTCCGGACATGGCTGAAAAAAATATAATCACCCAGAGCAAAGCCGATTTAATATCGGTTCCTGCATTGAATGCACCAATAGAAAATGAAACAGCCATCAACGTTACCAGGGCAAAGAGTAAAATAGCATTGATGGCGTACCGCGTTTTAAATTCCTGTAAAATATCCTTTTGAAATATCAACCATGCATCATGCATTAACTGCAACCTGAAAATCTCCATAGATTAGATCATCATTTTCGTTCGTTGCGATAAGCAATATTTTTTCCTGCTTTTGTTCGCCCATAATCCTGTAAACCCGTTCGATGCCATCCGTATCCAGATTTGATGTCGGCTCATCCAGGACCAAAACTTGCGGATTACCCAGCAGCGCAAATACATATTTAAGTCGTTGCTTCATTCCAGAGGAGTAGGTTTTAACGGGATCATCTTCCCTGCCGGCTAAATTTAGCCGTTGCATCAGGTTATTTATTTTCTCATCAAGATGGGATATTTTTTTGATACGGCCAAAAAAGGTTAGATTCTCTTTGGCTGTCAATTCTTCATACAATTCCAGGTAGGGACTTACCAGGCCAATCTTTTTATAGACCTCTCCCTGATCAATCAAATCTCCATTTATCGAAAATTCTACTTTCCCCCTTGATGGTCTTATCAATCCGCATATAATCTTAATCAATGTGGTTTTACCTGAACCATTAGGGCCCACCAGGGCAACAGACTGGCCCGATTCCAGCATAAAATTTATATCACGAAGGACCCGTCTCTCACCGAAATTTTTTTCTATATTTTCAAGATATAATTTCATTCTTCTCTTCAATTTCTTTCAATCGTTAAAGCTAAAAACAACTTTCTTTAATAACAAGGGGAATCATGATATAAAAAATCCCCTCGACAAAGGCAGAGGGGATCTAAATTTACACCAGTAAATTTTAGAACTCAATTAACTCTGATGTTGCATTTCTTTTTCAGTGAGATACTTATTCAAACTTTCTAAATTAAACAGCCATTTTCCACCAAGCTTGATTGCCGGAATGTCGGCCTTACCACTCTCTAACAAGCGGTAGAGACTACCTTTATGCATCCTCAGGTATTCGGCTGCTTCTTTTAATGTCAAGAGCTGGTATCTTTTCTCTTCCACAATGACCTACCTAAATAGTTTATCTAATTATCTTTATCACAAAGGTGCAATTTAGATGCCATTAATTCATCACTCAAACAAACATGGCCAAGTCCTTAATAAATAGCATTATGCGGGAAACCAATTTTATACTTTACTTCTTAGATTTAAGAATATTGTTTAAAATTTTTTAAATATTAGGAATAATAGAGAAATTCATATAATTACGTATATAATCATTTACACGGTTATTGATACGATGGATTATCTGTCCGTGCTGAATTTGCGTAATCGATCATAAAGAGGCTCAGATAACAGTACGACGATAATTGTAATCAGAATACCGGCGACAACATCGATGACATAATGGTAGCGGAGAATCACTGTGGATAAAATAAGACTTGAACCCAGGATAGAAAGAATCCAGAAAAACTTCCTGCTGTATCTCCACGCAAAGATCATAGTGAGAAGCGTAATTTCGGTATGACCGCTGGGAAAAGCATCCCGTTGAATATTTTCCAGGGTATTTAAAGTGTAACGAATTCCCTCAGTAAGCCACAATCCTGTGAGAGGACCTGTTTGTAAATGATCGAGGGTAAAGCGTGGTCCGATTGCAGGAACAAAAAAGTAGGTTAAGTAAGAAAAATAAAAGCCAAAAACAATAACAAATACGAAATAATGAAATCCCTCCCAGTCTGTGCGCTTGTATAAAATTCCTGCCAGAATAATCGGAAGAAAGTAAAATACCGCATAGACAATCTGAAGGTATTCAACCAGAACAGGAGACGAATATGGTTCCAGCCAGACAGTAGGATGAATACCGAAGATTGCATAATCAATATTGATCAGTAATTGATCGAAATCAACAGGATTCACATTGTGTACCAGATAATGTAATTCCATAAAGGAGGTAGGGATAATGATAACAGGATTAAAATCCCGTAACCAACCTATATACTTATTCTCCTTAGCATTGGAAAGCCATAGAAGAAATAATATTATGAGAACATGGTAGATCAGAAAATACGGGGCCGGTGGAATTGAAAAATAATGAAAGATAATGATTATCATGACGAAAAGTTGATAACCAATATTTACAAGATCCGCCGGCGGTGGAAATTTAAAATAACTTATTTTCAGCATTAATTTTAGCAATCATTTTATAGGCAGTTCGTTCATTCAATAGAAATTTTAGTTCTATAGAGGAATATTGCCATGCTTCTTTTTAGGATTTTCATCAACTTTGTTTTCAAGAATCTGAAGAGATTGAATTAAACGAAACCGCGTTTCTCCGGGACGAATTATTTCATCAATATAACCACGTTCAGCGGCCAGATAAGGATGGGCAAATTTTTCCCGATACAGACTTTCTTTTTCGGCCAGCATGGCGTCTGGATTATCGCTTTCATTTATTTCGTTTCGAAAAATTATCTCAGCTGCCCCTTTTGGGCCCATAACAGCAATCTCAGCTGTCGGCCAGGCCAAATTAACATCTCCTCTGATATGTTTGGAGCTCATCACATCATAGGCACCACCATAAGCTTTTCGGGTTATAACCGTTATTTTCGGCACAGTTGCTTCACAATAAGCATAAAGTAACTTGGCGCCATGTTTTATAATACCGCCCCATTCCTGCTCGGTTCCCGGTAAAAACCCAGGAACATCAACAAAGGTGATCAGGGGTATATTAAAAGCATCACAAAAGCGGATAAAACGTGCTGCCTTTAATGATGAATTTATATCCAAAACGCCGGCCAGGACAGAGGGTTGATTTGCAACGATGCCCACAGCCATGCCGTCTAAACGGGCGAATCCGACTATGATGTTCGCCGCATAAGTTTCATGAACCTCAAAGAATTTTGATTCATCCATAATGATATGAATTATTTTTTTCATATCATAGGGCTGACTGGAATCATCCGGAATAATTTCATCCAATACCTCATCACGTCTGTCTGCTTTATCTTCGGTACGAATCCGGGGAGGATCTTCCAGATTATTAGAGGGAATGTAACTTAGTAATGTTCGAATTTTCTGTATTGCGTCCATTTCATTTTGACAGATAAAATGAGCAACGCCACTTTTTGTGGCATGGGTTTTCGCACCCCCAAGTGACTCCGAATCAATGGTCTCGTGTGTAACCGTTTTAACAACATTTGGTCCTGTTACAAACATATAACTTGTCTGCTTCACCATCAGAATAAAATCAGTAATCGCCGGAGAATAGACAGCCCCTCCGGCACAAGGCCCCATCACACAGGAAATTTGAGGGATAACACCAGACGCCAGAGTATTTCTTAAAAAAATGTTAGCGTACCCCCCCAGACTGACCACGCCTTCCTGAATTCGGGCACCGCCAGAATCATTTAATCCAATGACCGGCACGCCAACCTTCATCGCCATCTCCATTATTTTACATATTTTTTCAGCGAAGGTTTCAGACAAACTTCCACCAAAAACCGTAAAATCCTGGCTAAAGACAAATACCTTCCGACCCTCAATAAATCCGTACCCGGTAATGACACCATCTCCCGGGATCCGCTGTTTGTCCAAACCAAAATCATGACTGCGATGTTTGACGAATCGATCTATTTCCACAAATGATCCCTCATCCAGCAGCAAATCAATCCTTTCGCGTGCCGTTAGTTTACCTTTATCATGCTGGGCCTTAATTCTTTTTTCCCCGCCCCCTATTAAACTTTCATGCTCCATCTTCTCTAAAAAGTCTAATTGTTCGCTTCGGTTCATTACGATCCCTCTTTGAATGACAGTATTAATTATGTAGACAGACTTATTATGATCAGAACTTATATCCATCTTCTTTGAGGCTTATAAAACCGTCTCCGGCAATAATCAAGTGATCTCTCACAGGTATCCCAACCAGTTCACCCACCTCAACTAGTTGCTTCGTAACCGACAAATCCTCCTTACTGGGAGTCAGTTGCCCGGAGGGATGATTATGAACGAGAATTATTGCCGCGGCTGCCTCTTTGATAGCAACCCTGAACACTTCCCTTGGATGAATCAGGGAGGCATTGACTGTTCCACGGGTTATGTCACGACTATGGATATATTTTCCTGCTGAATCAAGAAGTGCAATTGAAAACACCTCCTGTTTTAAATGGCCAAGTTTTGGAATAAAGATTCCGGCTACATCAGCAGGGCTCTTGAAATAGATTATCTGGTTTTCTGCAATCTCGCGATTCATATTCCGGGACAACTGGAAAGATGCCAGGAGTGTGATGGCTTTCGCCGGGCCGATACCCTCAAATATTTGTAATTCATCAATCGAAGCTTGTGATAAATTTTCTAACGTTTCGAATTTTTTAATTAATGCTTTACCAAGATCTAAAGCACTTAGTTTCCGCGTGCCACTAGCGATAAGTATGGCCAGCAATTCAGCGGAACTTAAATTTTCAGCACCGAATTGAGAGAGCTTTTCCCTGGGTCTGTCCTGTTCCGGCCAGTCTGTGATTGACTTATTCATCAGGTTAGTTCAACCATAATCTCCACCCCGTTTATCAGCCCATTCCTGCATATAGGCTATCGCTTCTTTTGTTGTAGTGCCGGGCCCAAACAGTTTACCGACGCCCATGTTGTGCAGCGCTTTCATATCATCGGCGGGTATGATTCCCCCACCAGTCAATAGTTTATCCGCAATTTTATTTTTCTTCATCAATTCCAGAACCCTGGGGAACACAGTCATATGCGCACCGGATAATATGCTTAATGCAATAACATCAACATCTTCCTGAATAGCCGTCTCAACAATCATTTCCGGCGTTTGTCGCAAGCCTGCATAGATCACTTCAAAACCGGCATCCCTCATAGCAGCCGCAATTACCTTTGCGCCACGATCATGTCCATCCAGACCCGGTTTCGCAATCAGAACGCGCAATATATGTGCCATACCTTCAGCTCCTGTTTATACAAATAAAAGAATAATGATGAAATAACAAAAATTAAAGAGTAAAGATTTAAGAAAATAATTATAAGAGAGGACATCGTTATTATGTACCCAGGATCTTTAAACTTAGTGACCCCCATGATATCGTCCTTGCAGATCAAAACTGAGCCGGCTCAACATATTCCCCATATCTCTTTTTCAGTATTTTTACCATCTCTCCTAGGGTAGCATACATTTTCGCACAGTTGATGAATTCCGGCATAAGATTCCGGCCTTCGCCGGCTGCTTCATCCAACCGGTTTAGGGCCTGTTTGACTTTATCTGAATCTCTGGATGTCCTCAGTTTTGCTAAACGTTCTACCTGCTTTTCTTCCACTTCTTTTTTTATTTCCAAAATTGGTATTTCAACCTGTTCATTTTCTTCAATAAAATCATTAACGCCAACAATGATCCGGTCATGACTTTCAATTTCTTTTTGATAATCGTATGCTGCCCGGGCAATTTCATTCTGAAAAAATCCTAATTCAATAGCAGGTATCACACCGCCCAGGTCATCAATTTTTTTAAAATACGTTTCAGCCCGCTGTTCCATTTTATTAGTGAGATCTTCAATAAAATAACTCCCGGCCAGGGGATCGATCGTATGCGCCACCCCAGTTTCATTGGCCAGTATCTGTTGTGTCCGGAGGGCTATCTTCACAGCTTTTTCTGACGGTAAGGCCAGGGTTTCATCCATGGAGTTTGTGTGTAAGGACTGGGTACCCCCGAGTACAGCCGCTAGTCCCTGATAGGCGACACGGGCAATATTGTTTTCCGGCTGCTGGGCTGTCAATGAGCAACCTGCGGTCTGGGTATGAAAGCGGAGCAGAAGTGAACGTTCATTTTGGGCACCATATTTTTCTTTCATATGTTTTGCCCATATGCGGCGCGCGGCCCGATACTTTGCAATTTCTTCAAAAAAATCATTATGGGCATTAAAGAAAAAGGAAAGGCGGGGAGCGAATTTATCAACATCTAATCCACGTGCCAATGCTGCTTCTACATAAGCAAATCCATCCGCTAAAGTAAAGGCAAGCTCCTGAGCGGCGGTAGAACCAGCTTCCCGGATATGATACCCACTAATACTTATAGTATTCCATTGGGGTAATTTTTCACAACAATATTCAATCGTATCCACAATAATCTGCATGGATGGTTCTGGAGGAAATATGTATTCCTTTTGAGCAATATATTCTTTTAAAATGTCATTTTGTATCGTACCCTGCAGTTTTTCCGATTGAACGCCTTGTTTTTCAGCCACGGCGATATAAAAAGCCAGAAAGATCGCAGCAGGTGAGTTTATCGTCATTGAGGTTGAAACTTTATCCAGAGGAATATTATCAAGGAGGATTTCCATATCCTGTAAAGAGCTCACGGATACACCACAAATACCAACCTCTCCTTCGCTGATGGGATCATCCGCATCATTGCCCATCAACGTTGGCAGGTCGAAGGCAATTGAAAGACCTGTCTGCCCCCTGCTCAGCAAGTAATGATATCTTTTATTTGAATCTTCCGGCGTACCAAAACCGGCAAACTGGCGCATAGTCCATAATTTACCCCGGTACATATTATGATGAATTCCTCTTGTGTAGGGAAACTCACCAGGAAATCCAAGATCACGGCTATAATCTAAATCCTGCAATATATCGGGAGTTGCCAGCAATTCTACCGGCTCACCTGAAACGGTAATGAATTTGGCATCTCGTGTCATCACGGATTCATCAATTCTATTTTTCCACTTTTCATTCTGTTTTTTTATATCATTTATTTGATTTGACATCTATTCCTCCGTCAGACTAGTGTCGTGTCAACTATGAAATATCGTACGACACATGTAATTTAAAGATTCTGTATTTACGAAGATCATAGGGTCTCCTGCATCTTTTCAAGCATTTTCTCTGCTAAAATATAGGGCGAAATATTATCTTTCTCATTTTTCAAATAATCTTGAAGGATCTTCGATCGTTTCTCATCCCAGAATTGCTCTTCCATACGCTGTCTGATTATCGTTTCGATTTGTCCCTTAATCCGGCTATCTCTTTTTTTCTCCAGCAAATCTGTGGAGAGCATTAAAGATCTATGGTTTTCCAATTCATCCCGGATTACATTTATACCTTTTGACTCGGTGGCAATAGTTTGAAAAACTTTAGGCGACCAGGCACTATCTGACTCCCGAAGATGCAGGACATATTCCAGATCTTTCTGCATTCTGTCTGCTCCCGGACGATCCGACTTATTAAGTACAAAGATATCTCCAATCTCCATCAGGCCGGCTTTTAATCCCTGTATCATATCACCAGACTCGGGAACAATCATAACCATGGTTGTATCTGCTGCTGCTGCAATATCCAATTCAACCTGCCCCACACCCACTGTTTCAAAAATGATGAAATCAAAACCAGCGGCATCGAGCACATCGGCCAGTTCAGAGGCCATTCTCGCCAGGCCACCTGCACTACCCCTCGTCGCCATGCTTCGAATAAATACGCCTTTATCCAGTGTATGGTCATTCATCCTGATACGATCCCCAAGAATCGCTCCACCGGTAAATGGGCTTGTCGGATCTACAGCAACAATTCCCACTGTCAATTTCTCTTTTCTCAGAATCTTGGTTAACTGACTGGTAAGGGTACTTTTCCCTGCGCCGGGAGGACCTGTTATGCCAATTCGATAGGCGTTGCCGGTATAAGAAAAGAGTGTGTTCAAGAGGTCATAGGAATCATCATTTTCATCTTCGATTAATGTCATAGCGCGGGCAATTGCCAACCGATTACCCTTGATAACATTTTCAGATAATATTTGAATATTTGGTGACAAATTTGATCAACCTCAAATTTTTATAAAAATTATCTACTTAATATTATCTCTATATATTTATATGGAATCATCTAGCCTGATCTATTCATACCGCAGTCCCGATTTAATCGGGACAAACAAAAAATAGAAGTTCACGGATTACATGGATTTTAAGAATTAATGTCTAAGATTATAAGTAACATATAATCAACAATTTAATTCCTCCTTAACAATAGACCTTAGATTATTAATCTCACAATCCTCTTTATTTTTGTGTACAGACTAATCTCACCCATGAGTTCCCGGTACAACTTTTTATGTTTGCCTGATATTTTAGGTCTACCATCAGCCAAATCTTTTAAAGCTGTTTCAACAACCTCCGAATGTGTTTCATTCACTCGAATGAACCACAAAAATCTGTATCTTTTTTCTTTAGACAACCAGATATACGATCTGGCTTTTCTTAAACGAGAGGATAAATAATAATAATATATTTCCCCTGCATATAATGACCACATTGATAAAAATACGGATCCATGTTGGATAATATCTCGAAGTTTATTCATTCTATCTAAAAATTGATTAAAGTGATCATTATCTAACTGAAACAACTTGACCTTTTCTCTATTAAAAATAAAGGGGATCAATTCTAATTTGAGCGGTTTAAATTTATTAAAACCGATCTTCACAAGTAGGCCTTCGTAAGATTTCGGGCGTTTTCTTCTCGTAAAAAAATCAAATATAAAATTTCCCAATCCATAGAATATTGGAACACCATTATAAATCTCGTAACCACCAATGACATGAGAATGATGACATATTATTGCCGACGCACCATAATCGACAAACTTATGGCAAATCGATTTCAGTTTGGGACCTGGGAGAGGATAATATTCTGAACCGACATGAAGTGAAAGAATAACATGATCAGATTCCCTTTTTTCATGCTGAATTCTCTCCATAATATCAACCGGATCAATAGGAGCACATCCTGCTTTCTCGGCAGTAGCAATGTTGAATACGTTTTCACAATATGACATGAATGAGACTTTAATTCCCTTTTTTTCAATCCGAAACGGGGCTTTCGCTTCTGCAATGTTTTTTCCTGCTCCAAAACAGGGCGTATTATCCTTTAATAAATTAAATGTATCATTGAGCCCTTTTGCTCCGTAATCCATTATATGATTATTGGACAAATTTAAAATATCTATTGAACATTGATTTATAAAACTGATACATTGGGGGATTGCTTTTAAACTTGGTCCTGCTTTTTTAATTTTCGTTTCACTAGTGGTTATAGGACATTCGAGATTTGCTACAAACAAATCTTTATTTTGTAAATAATCTTTTAGATCAATATGAATATCGGGTTGGTTATTGCGAATTATATCATTTTCTACTACCCCCATAGGGCCAAAATCACCGGCAAATAAAATATCGAGATCTACTTTTTCATCATCTAATTTTATAGAATGACTTGACATATTTGGTTCCAATAATTAATAAAGTGCTAAGGTAGACTTAATTGTTATCAGTAAAGGATTCCTGGGCATAATTCGATTGTTAATAAAAAGTTATATCGAGAATTAAGTGAATTAACGCTGCATATTTAGAATATAAAGATTCAGAGAATCCGAATCAAAATTGATGGTTTGTAGCCCTGATGAAAGGTAAGTAAGACGGGCTTGTTGATTAAAAGATAGAATTAATTATCAAGTATGCTTGAAAGTTTTCTCAGATTCCTTTTCGACTCTAATATGAGCACCCCTGTATTAGTTGAATTATCAGCGAAGATAACCAGAAATTCCTTACGATTGGCAATTCTATCGATTTTAAGAAAAGCTTTATCAAAAGCGATGGTTATGTTTTTAGGATCATTTACTTTAAGATCTTCACCCATTAAATCAACCTGTTTAATTAAAGCAGAAATCATCGGGGTCAATTCCTGTATACCATATTGTTTGGTATATTTATCATTAATTTTTGAGGCGACAGGAAACCCTTCAGGATCAAAAACTGTGGTTAGAATTACCCCTTTTAGTGAAACGATTTTCTTCAGAATGCTTGTGGTATTCTGTTGAGCCCTGGCAATTTCTCTATTCATGTCTGTGCGCCCGGGTTTAGATTCATCTACTCTGCGCATACCCTCCAGTAAAAGACTTTGCCAGCCCTTAATAATTGTCTCTTTTGGGGATAGTTTTCCCCGCTCGGCTGAGAAGTTCCCACCTTCCCAGGCAAGCATTTCAAACATAGCATCCTGCCCCTCTTTATCGCCACATAAAGCATGGACAATATTACCTTCTTCAATGTAAATACTGCCCTCATAATCATCCCCAGTAATATGCAGGGCAGTGGTCATCCTGCCCAGACAATTCATTTGGATCAAATCACTCAATTGGAAATCGGAGATGGTTCCCATGAAGCCCTTTTTTTCTTCAATCGCCTCGAGAATAAGTTGGCGCAGATCTGCTATTTCGAACGGCTTTTCTATATACTTGAAACAACCAAGGGCATTTGCCTCATCATGAACTTCAGAAGAACCGTAAGCGGTCATGATGATTACTTTTGTGGTGGGATAGGAGTTTTTTACTTTTGACAAAAGTTCCAATCCTGAAATTTCCGGCATTCTTATATCACTGATAACTAATTTAACCGGTAATTGTGAGAGTACCTCTAATGCCTTTTTGCCACTATTGACACAAATTAATTCATATTTTTCCTTATCTTTGGCGAGATGCTTGGAAATCGACCAGGTAAGGTCATCTTCATCATCAACAACAAGAACACGCTTGATTTCATCCGTCATCCGGAAGTCTCCTTAACATAATAAACAAGGCCTTACATGATATTCTGGCCATGACTAAGTTTTGTTAATATAGATTTTTCGTTGGTTAAGTTCTACTCCTATTATCGATAATTTGGCCTGCTTTCTTTAGCCTCACTTAGAGAGAAATTTTCCTTACAATTAAATATTATTAAAATAATATATATGCGAGGATAAACATTGCCGGAGATAAAAAGATAAGACTATCAAATCTGTCCAACATACCGCCGTGCCCGGGTAAAATACCAGAAGAATCCTTTACACCGGCATCTCGCTTAAACCATGACTCAACAAGATCACCTGTTTGTCCAAGCAACCCAATAGTGAGGCCAATAAATATTGCAGATAACCAACTGATTGGCAATATCTGCAGAATTTTCACAATCGACAATACCATCACGGCACCAAGCACGCCTGCCATCGCCCCTTCAATTGTTTTATTTGGAGAGACTTTTTCATAGAGTTTGTGACGCCCAAACAACATACCGAACATATAAGCGAATGTATCACACATCCAGATAGATATTAATAATATCATAATGAATTTAAATCCTGCAATTCTGACCTGAGGGAGGACAAGATCAAAATAGTTTTTGGTATACATCAGCAGACCCAGAAAGAATGGTATATATAAAACACCGATCAGGGTCGTCCCAATATTTGCACTGACATTGCCGTAATTTCGTAACATTTCATAGGTGTAGATTATCAGAAGCATCGCAATAAAAATCGAGATAAAGACAAACCATTCTCCTGTTTGAATCCCCAGTAAGACGACTACACCTGTTATCATACCGTTAAAAATCTGTGGATAAATATCGATCTTTTTTTGCATCAGGTAAAACTCACCTTGTGCCACAAGACTGATGATCAGGATGAGTGCAAAAAAGTACCAATCACCCAGGTAAGTTAGTATCGTAACGATGGGTATACCTATTATTGAGACAGATATTCGCTTTGATAGTTCCTTCATGATGGATCTTTCTTTTGGTCAGTTTCTACCATCGGATTCAGGACAAATAGCGGATAGCACGGTACCCAATATCTCTTCTGTAATGAATATCCTGGAAAGTCACACGCTCAACATTTTTATAAAGGATTTCTTTCAATTCGATCAAATCATTTCCGCAGGCTACAATATTTAATACACGACCACCATTTGTTAATAATTTGCCATTCTCACTTTTAGTACCGGCATGAAATACCAAAATGTCCTCATCCAGTGAGTCCAGACCGCAAATAACTTGCCCCTTTTTATATTCATCCGGATATCCCCCGGAAGCCAAAACCACATCAAGGGCGTATCCGTCATTAAAAATAATGTCATATTCCATTATTTTTCCTTCAATACTGGCCTTCATCAACGGTACCAGATCAGATTTCAATAAGGGTAATACGATTTCTGTTTCCGGATCTCCAAAGCGGCAATTGTATTCCAACAACTTCGGGCCGTTATTTGTGATAATTATTCCGAAATACAGAAGCCCTTTATAGGGAGCTCCCTCTGATTTCATTGCATTAAGGGTTGGTTCGATAATTGATGATTCTACCTGCTCAATCAGATCAGTCGTAGCAACCGGTGTTGGGGCATAGGCGCCCATTCCGCCAGTATTTTTTCCCAGATCCCCATCGAGCGCTTTTTTGTGGTCCTGAGAAGGCGATAGTAACTTGTAATTTTCACCATCACAAATGGCAAAAATCGAAACCTCATCCCCTTCAAGAAATTCTTCTACCACCATCTGATCTCCGGCCTGACCAAAGGCCTTATCATCCATGATGAGAGAGACCCCATCCGTTGATTCCTTCTCGTTCTGACAGATTAACACCCCTTTACCAGCTGCCAGACCGCTGGCTTTAAGTACAATGGGATAATTTGAATTTTCAGTAAGGTATTTTCTCGCCAAATCGGGTGACTGAAATATCTTATAATCAGCTGTGGGGATATTATATTTTCTCATCAATTCTTTTGAAAAAGATTTGCTGCCCTCCAGTCGGGCCGCGTTACGATCAGGCCCAAAAACAGGTAGGCCATAGGCCTTAAACTCATCAACAATACCTCCAACCAGAGGATCTTCCGGGCCGACGACAGTTAAATCAATCCCTTTTCCGATGGCAAAATCAATCAGCTTTTCAAATTCCATTGGTCCGATTGAAATATTTTCAGCAAGGTTTTCCATCCCGGGATTCCCGGGGGCACAAAATATTTGGTCTACCAGCGGGCTTTGCGCAATTTTCCAGACAAGCGCATGTTCTCTCCCCCCACTTCCAATTACCAATACTTTCATTGATGAATACTCCTGATTTTTTCCTGTTTTACATCTTAAAACAGGGTTTCAGCTTAATATCTTGAGGACTCAACACCCCGGTTTAAATTATAAAGTTAGTTATTTTAATTTAAATTTACAATTCTGATCGGCTTCATATATATCAATAAACAAGTATAATTTTGGTTTTTATTAAGGTAGGTTGTTTGTAAACACAAAGTCCACTAAGAATGTTCAAAGTGCACAAAGTTTTATTAAAATATTTTTTGTGACCTTTGTGTTTAAAATGACTCGCGATTTGATACGATACCAAATAATTACGTAATTTAGGTGGTATTTTTGCGGGACAAAGCAGAGTTGTATTAATCGTTAAATTTTTAGATGAAATGGTCGAGGATAATGGAAGTCGTAAACAGGAATCGGATTTATGGAAGACAAATTAGAAACAACCTATATCAACTATCATTTTCTCTTTAAGGATGGATCAGAAGAATACTTCCCGATTAATCTGCGTTTAAAAGACCTATCCTATATATCCGATGGCGAAATTAATCAGCCTCCCTGGGCGAGACTTGTATTCAATCAATGTGAAAATTGTCCCCTAACGCCTATAAACCATCCCTACTGCCCCTTTGCTGTCAGTATTGCTGAAATTATTCCTAAGTTTAAAGATCGCAAGTCATTCGAGACTGTATTGTTGCGTGTTACAACACCGGAAAGAATTTTTGAAAAGGTGACACCGCTTCAGCTGGGGTTAGGATCCCTTCTTGGTATTTTTATGGTCACAACCGGTTGTCCCCATATGCGCATGCTCAAACCTATGGTTCGGTTTCACCTCCCTTTTGCCACGGTTGAGGAGACTGTTTACCGGGCTGCCAGCACCCATCTGCTAGGTCAGTTTTTCCGAATGAAAAAAAATATGCAACCGGATTGGGATCTTAGAGGTCTGGCTAAGGAATATGAAGAGATTCAGTCTGTAAATATGGGCATTACCGATCGCTTGCGCAGTATCTCAGAAGAAGATGCTAACGCAAATGCTATCGTGATTCTTGATGTCTTTGCCAAAGCCCTACCCTCCTCAATCTTTGTTGACTTGCAGGAGTTGGAATACCTGTTTACAGATATAATCGATACCAAGTGAAACCTGACATTCAATCCCTATCTATTTAACTTATTCGCCTGTACCGACATCCATTGTTTGATAATCCAATTCTGATCCCATCATGCTGTGCGGAATAGAATAAATAGCTAATAAAATAACAGATGCCAGAACAATCCATATTCGGGCAGATTTTTTCTTGTACCCTGCCCAGGCAGCCCAGGCCCATGCGATCATCGCAACCAGGGTTTTATTATCTGTAAGATCAAAACCAAATGGTACACCGGTCCAGAATTCACCAAAGGCAAATTTTTGGACAACAGGTCCCAGAATCATCCCGCCAAGAAACAAAAATAAGGCTGTCAAATAGGTTAATTTATACATCTTTTCATTATTAAAAGCAGCCTCCAGACCTGCCCATGTGCTGAGCAGCATTGCAATAAACATAAGGATAATATGAGGGGCCAGGACAATTCGTGGAACATATCCGGTAAACCGCGTAATTACCATACGATCTTGCGGCAGATTATAATTGTCATCTCCCTTTTGTATCTGGATAAAATATTCAAGTTTGCCTGCCGGGGGTTGATGAGGCAGACTGGCATGAAGGATTGCACCCTGCCTCTTCATTTTCATCCCGATCCATTTGTCTGTCGTTTTGTATCGACGATGGATTAAAACAGCCTTAATAGTCGTATCTGCAACGGTTATTTCGATTGGCTGATCATCCTCTTCATCATAGCTTCGAGATAATTGTCCGGAAATCTCCGCACCTTTCCAGCTAAAATCAATATCTATCGGATGAGTGGGACCCGTTTTACGTTGATAAATTGCTGCTGTTATCATAATGATAAAGGCAATAGTGATGCGGATATAATTTGCTGACTTCATTTGATACTCCCAGTTTATATGATTTTTCTGAATTGATTTTTTTCTCTCGCAAGGCGCGGAGACCAGCCCCCGCGTCTCTAATTTACCTACTATATTACCATAATATTTCTTTTGCTTTCGCCTTTTCAGGGCTTGGCTAATATATGATATGGATTTTATTCATAGGGCGTTGCCCTATGTTTTTGCTATTGCCCCTTTGGGGCATTTAAATAATTATTATAACCTTTTTAATAAAAATTATTTAAATGCGCTGCGAGAATATTTCCTCAGTTAATAAAAATTTTGCTAAAATAATAAAAATTTTTAAATGAAATTCGTGTAATTCGTGGAAAACTATCTTTGTGCTCTCTTCATGAAAGAGAATATCTTCAAATTTGAAAGTGGATAAAGCAATCTTCCGATTAATCCGCGTGGAAATTTTTCAATATCCTCAAAGCCCAGGGATTCCGGTTGTTCTTTGTCTGATGGATAATAGGCCGTGCCGAACAACCAGTCCCAGGTACTCAGAACAATAGCAAAATTCTGACCATGCTGGCCCTGCAAAATCACATCGTGGTGCCAGACATGAAATCGTGGGGAGTTCAAAATATATCTGAAGATCCCATAATCAATTTTCAAATTGGCGTGATTGAGATTACCAATCAAGGTAGCAATGATGGCGATGGTCAAGATGATTTGTGGATTCACACCAAGCACGATCAGGGGAAAATATTTGATACTCTTATAGATTATAATTTCCATCCAATGAAAACGAAAATTCCCAATCCAGTCTAAATCTAAAATACTGTGATGCAATTTATGAAATTCCCACATCCAACTTACACGATGCAGCAAATTATGCACCCCCCATTCGATAAAATCACTGAGCACAAAGAATATGACAAACTGGAGCCACACTGGTGATCCCTGCAACAGATTTAGCTGCTCCGGAGCGGGCATATTCCCAAAAAAAAAGATTGTATTTATCTGAAGTACTACCCAATAGGCTAGATAGGCAACTAGCACTCCGGCAAAATGACCGTTAAACACTAACCAGAAAAAATCCTGGCCTATCTGTTTACGGAAAGCTTTTTGATTCTTTCGCCACGGGAACATGCGTTCCAGCAGCCAGCAGAATACGGAAATGACCAATAACCAAAAAAAATAACCGCGAGGGTCCCATATAAAATCGAACATACAAAAAATCCTTTTTACTTTCTTTTCTTCTCTAATTTCTTCACCTCAGCCCACAGTGCTTCATATTGCCGCGCAGGGACTGATCTTGGACTAAAACAGCCAACCGGCTCACGGTAGATACCCATTTTCTCAACAAATGAGGAATACGGAATTCTCGATTCAAGAAAATACGGATATTGTTTTTTAAGCGTCTCTATCGAGTCTTTATGCATATTTTTGCGTATTTCCACCATAGAGAAAAACGGAATAATTTTCTTTATTCCTAATTTCTCCTTTTTAAAAAATGAAAGAAGTTTCTCAAAAGTCCGGCAAGATAATGTTGTCGGAATCACCGGCACCAGAATTAAATCTGAGGCATAAAAAATATTTTCTGAAACCAATGTGATATTTGGTGGGCAATCAAGAAATATATAATCATATTCACCCTTAAATGATTTTAAAATCTCTTTTAGCCGTTGCTTTGAACCTTTAACATTATCCAGAACAATATCCATATTTCTAAGAGAGAAATCGGCAGGAAGTAAATCCAGGAATTCATAATCTGTGCCCTTAATATTTTTCTCAAGTTTTTTCCCTTTCACAAAAGGTTTTAAACCGGATTTGATTTTGGGCTTGACCCTGAAGTAGTAGGTTGCAGAACTCTGAGGATCAAGATCGCAGAGAAGTACACGCTTTTTTTCCTGTGCTGCCAGATAGGACAAATTGACAGCGGCGGCTGTTTTTCCTACACCACCCTTTATATTGTAGACAGATATCGTAATCATTATGTACCTCCTCCGGATACACCGAAGAGTTGTCGAAATTTTTTTTGAACATTCTGAGCCAGGTACAGGTCAAAATTTTTAGTAAAGGATTTTTTCATACTCTGTTCCTTTTCATGAAGTTTGCCTATCAGAATCCCTAATGTTAGGACCGTATTTATGCTTAAATTCCCCTTTAGGGGCAATGATTCCGAAAAGTTTTTTAGCGAATTTTGCTGAACAACCAGATCATTCAATTCACCCAGATTATCCTGTAACTGTTTTAGTTTCAGGATCGATTTCTGAATTTGCTCATGAGGAAAAAGAGAACTAAAAAATTCTATTAAATATCTGAGTTTTTTCGCCTCAATTCTTAATTTATGCAGTAGTTCATCAGAGGAAGTTTGCAAAATTTTCTTGCCATATTTTACAATACGTTGATTTCTTTTTCGGATCACCTCCCTGGCAACTTCGATGATGGGCCGGATATTTCTATTTTCTCTATGCTCCGCTGCATCCTCCTTTTTTAAAAAGACTTCCCAATCACGTAATATCAGTTTATATTTCTCCGAGCGGAGTAACCGCACCAATGATCGATGTTCTTTTTTTCTTTCCAGCCTTAAAAATGAAAAAAACGGATCCAGGTTATCGCGTAGATGTAGGGGTAACATTTTTTTGTATTCTATTTCTTTCAACAAATAAACATCAATATCACGCAGTTTATTGGTCGCCTGCCCCAATAATGAAAAATTCAGTTTAGCCTTTTGGGTTATTTCCTGTTCGAAAATATTTTTTAATTGACTTAAACCAGAACGGGTGCGGCGGACAGAAACCCTGAAATCATGCAAGAATTCAGTATCAAAATCTTTAATAATACCATTTTCATTTGATTTCATCGTCTTCATCAGGTGAAGATAAATAATCTTCATAGCTTTATCTGCAGATAAATGTGGTGTTAAGGTTATTTTAATTTTCGAAGTATAAGACCCCGGCTTCTTTTTTAATACTTTCAGGCCTAGCAAAAGTAAATTTTCATTTGAGGAGGTCAAATCTTTTCTTGAAAATTTTTTCAGGATTGAATTAACTTCTTTATCGTATCCTTTTAAGGGGTGAAATTCGAAACAAGGATTTAATCGATGATAAGCTTTTTCCGATTTGATCATGCTCTGCTCCATGATCATTCGGGCAATTGTTTTTTGATCAGCATTTTGAAGGCGAAAGACCTGTTTATGTTTCTGAAAGATCGCCATTTGCAGTAGTCTGCGGATACCGATAAGGGGTGAAATTTTTTTTTGGATTTTACCGGAAATCTCCAGGGTTTCCTCTTTTCCTTTTCGTTCATACGGTTCAGATAATACAACTTTTTTTTCTTTGAAATTGTAGAGTACAATTTCCCCTTCTGCCAGGTACAGGTGTAATCCCCGTAGATATAATCTCCAATCAAAGGTATCGTAGTAGGAATGTATACCTGATTGTTTGGATTCGACTCTGGTTTGACTTTTAATAAGGGTAGTTATCCGATTTTGCATTTGCATATTGGACTCTTTTAAGAAAAATGAAAAAACCATTATGCGGTCTTACCTCCGGCTTGCGACTTAAACCTGATTGTTTGAAATATATGACTTTAAAGACTTCGAGAGTTTATTAAATTTTAAAAGAAGTTTCTTCAGATCTGGCTTTTCTACCAGATTTAATGCGTCATCCGGAGAGGTCCAACAACGTTTCCTCTCTTCCGATTCCAACCATTGATCAAATATTTTTTTAACATGAAGCGGGTATACCCGAACATGGCAGGTACCACCCCATTTATCATAGCTATAGTCACCTATTAATATATCGAGAACTTCTCCTTCTACCCCTGCTTCTTCAAAGGCTTCTTTTAAAGCAGACTCCTGAGCTGTCAGATTGTCTTCAACAATACCTTTCGGAAATATCCATTTCCCACTATTCAAAGAGGTAATTAATAAAATTTCAATTTGGTTTTTTTTTACCCGAAAAGGAATTACCGCCGACTGAATATATTTTGAGTTAGATTCAATTCTCAATTCTCAAATCCTAATTCTTAATTATTATAAGAAATGTAGTATAATTAAAAAAAAGACACAAACATCCATCCCGATTTATTTGATAGAACTTTTTGATCTTAATAAAAAAATATTTATTATCGGGATTCTGTGTACATCCGTGTGATTCCGCGGTGAATAATTTAGATTCTATTCTGTTAGACATTAATTTTTTATGCTATTGCTGCCAAAAATTTTGTTATTTCCGCCTGGCGGATCGCCTTGGGAGATTAGCAAAGTTTTGATGTCATCCAGAAGGGATCTTCCAACTTGCTGATATGATTTCGACAAGCAGGAAGATTCCTACGGAATGACAGA
>SDBT01003859.1_pt1 | contig 25737 bp, 19 predicted proteins | sample 2277101 | NCBI WGS metagenome assembly SDBT01 (sample SAMN10404973, study PRJNA504765) | marine sediment metagenome | isolation source: marine sediment core GS10_PC15, 103 cmbsf | place: Arctic Ocean: Southern Knipovich Ridge | collected 2010 | reverse complement strand
GAGATTTAAATCTCTAAGAAATTATTTTAATTAGATTGAATCTGATGATTTTAAATAGCCAATTGTGAGGTTTCGATCACTCTGCTGGAATACGGGAGCTGACACATATTAGGCCTTAGTTCTGCAGCAATAGCCATCATCAAAGCTGCTATAAAAACAGCCCCAGCAGCTATATATAACCAGACCATTCCATGTTCTCTTCTATTTATATCATTCCAAGTTTGTCTGATTACAATGATGGCCACGATAATTAAAATTAGAGCCACCAATCCTACTAAGGACGCAGCCCAACTAAGAGACTTTCCGGGCATGGTGGGCTTTCTTGAGATAAGATTCTCTTTTAGGATGGAATGAATTTGAATTTTCCAAATTATTCTGAAACTTAATCTCTCTAAATTAAACAAAAATATATTTAAAAGATGGGAATTAGATATATCTGTTCTTGTATTCCTGCTACATTCTCATGTAGTTTCAGGCTGTCCAAGAATGTTGGCTATTGTCTCTGGTATTCGGTTTCTGGATGCCGCTTGACTAGTCTTATGTTTTTAGTTCAGGGTATGATATCTATGTTAGGTATGATGATTGGAATTACTCTGATTAGTTTAGATCATCTTAATAAGGACGATAACACTTATTTGACAGTTGGAATCGGAATGACATCATCATTGGTCGGATATTGGCTCCCAGAGCCTAGAGCTCCAGGTAAAAAGAGGAAAAAGAAGAAAGAAGATACCTGTTCCACAAAAAATAATCAAGTTTCCCCCGCAACACAAAATAGCCAAATTTCTCAGATAGCACAAAACAGTAAAGTTTCTCGCAGAGCAAATAAAATTAGAAGAAAATTAGATACACCCGAATTTGCGGCAGGAATAGACCTTGGGAAAAATATCTTTACCGGTGTGAAGGGAGAAATAGTAAAAGAAAGACAGGCAATGTCGGAAGCTGGGCTCGCGACAGTTGATATAGACACTGAAATGTCCTCTGCTAATTCAAGAAATTGCTGTAAAGTATCAATAAGTTGTTTCAATCCATGTAAGAAATGTTATGCCTGTTTTAGATCAAGAACTTCGTGGATATCTAAAAAGAACGGAAAATTTCTGGTCTTTCTTGTTAGATCTATTTTATCTATTCTAGGAATGGTAGCAGGAATAGTCTTAATAGTTTTAGACAAACTTAATGATCAGGATGGACCATATTTAACTGTCGGAATCGGATTAGTTTCATCAATTATTGGTTATTGGCTTCCAAGTCCTAATCAACCACAAAAAAGAAAGAAAAAAGACAAACCCTTTTCTAAGAAAAAATTGCGGAAAGCACGTCGGGAAGCCGAAAAATTAAATAAAAACATCAGGCGAGGCAAAAAATTACCAGCTAATTCGGATAATATAGTATAAACTACAAACAATTGATGGCCCAAGTTAATTCTTGGACAATCTGATTTCTTGAATTTCTAATCAATTTAAATGAATCTCAATCTGGGCAAACCTTCTGACAAAAACCAATAAAACAAAAATTGATTATTAAAAAGAACCATTTTAATCTTAGAAAGGTTTGTCACAAATAGTATGGACCCTCCTATAGATTACAGCGAGCCTAATAATGTGCCAAACTTACTCGGCCTCCAATTAGGTTCTCTTGGTGACACTAACGCTCGTAACGCTACTAATGTCTCTTTTCAGGTTTTTAATGTACCCGGTATTGTCCCCCAAGAAGAAGGAAATGCGAGAGACTGTCCCATGAAACCGGAAATAATTGAAATGAAGATTAAACCGGAAGATAGGGTTATTTCTATCGCTAGGAATGAAGCAAGAAATTTAGATAGATCATTTCAAGAGAGGATGGCTAAGTTACCTGTAGGGGTATTTGTAGGAATGTCGTTTTCTATTTTCGATGATGATACAATAGAGAAAATATCTGCAGTAACTGTGACAAGTGCTGATAAAGCAGGTTTCGGTACTGTTAACGATCCATGTTTTGGTGTAATTTCGGGAAATCAATCGTGTCCTAAATGTGCAAATACTCTTTCACATTGCCCCGGACATATTGGTCATATTCCATTACAATCACCATATTCCCCAGAGATATATTTGAAATTTATAGTTCAAGTATTAAATAGTATCTGTCTGGGATGTAAACATCTTCTGTTAACTGAAGATGAATTAGGGAAATATGGTCTTTGGTATTTGAGTGGAAAACATGACTCTCGAGGAGAAAGAAAAATATGGAGATATCACGGTGATGATCGTTTAAAGAGAATCAGTGAATTGACCAAAAAGTCGGGTTTAAAATGTTCGCGCCATTTGTATAATAATGATAACTTAAAAGCTTGTCCTCCTAACCCAGAATATAAAAGGGAACGTAATCGAATTACATATCGATATAATAAGAACGAACAGGGGGTTATTTTGCTCTTGGAACAAATCAAGGAAATTTTCAGATATATACCCCCTGAAGATTCTGTTCTTATGGGATTTGGCAAGGATGTCCATCCTAAGAGATTGATAATGAATAATTTGCCAGTCTTGCCGTTATGTAATCGACCGACAAGACCTTCAAATGGTCAAATGGAACAAGACGACTTAACAAAATTATATCGCTCAATTGTGTCAGCAAATTCAGAAGATAAAATAACTAAACTGGAATTCACCGATGATTACATCAATAAACTTATTTCATTCCCAGAAATAAAGAATCCCCCCACAGGTCAGGAAATGGGTCACATTGGTGCATTGCATGCTGAAATAGGGAAACTTATTTTCGGTCCCAAAACTAAGGAGGAACATGCCAAATCGATTAAGAAACTATTACAGGGAAAGAAAGGTTTACCTAGAAATGAAATGATGGGAAAACGGGGTGATTATAGTGCCAGAACAGTCATATCCCCGGGACCTGAATTGGAATTTGGAGAAATTGGTATTCCTATATCGTGGGCTTCAACATTAACTTATCCTGTTTTAGTAACATCGGAGAATAGAGATGCATTAACTAGATTGAAGGAAGCAGGGAAAATTTCCAAAATACATTTAAACAGAAAAATAGGCCACCAGATCACAATTACACCCAGTAATAGGGTGTCTTGGCTTCTGGAGGTAGGTGATACTGTCGAACGTCATATGCAGGACGGTGATTATGTAGCAATTAACCGTAATCCTAGTTTACATAAATATAGTATTTTAGGGTACAAAGTAAAATTGATGGAAGGGCTAACTATTCGATTACATATTGGCAATACCCCCGGACATAACGCAGATTTTGATGGGGACGAAATTAATTTGTTCCTTCCTCGTTCTGCCGAGGCTATTGCTGAATTGCAAACAGTTATGAATTCTCGCTATTGTATAATCAATGTTCAGGATAATCAATCGCTAACTGGATTAGTATTTAATGATCTCACAGCTGCTTATAAATTAACTCAAGATGATATCATTGTCAGAGAGAAAACATGGGAAGATTGTATGAAAATAATTCGCCAAGGAGGATCTTCGCAATTAGATGTTATAAACGGAAAGAGTTTCGAAGACCGCCTGAAAATGCACAATGTCAAATCAAGAAGTGGAAGGGCTTTATTTTCAGCTCTTTTACCAGAAACACTCTATTACCAAAGCGGTGATGTAAAAATCACTCAGGGGATTTTAATTAGAGGCTCTATTAGCAAGAAACAAGCAGGAACCGGCCATCGGTCAATTGCCCAGTTCATCTTCAAAAATTATCGCCCTGGTGATGATAGTACAGTATATAATTATTACGCTGGAGCTGAAAGAGCAGCAAAATTTTTGACGGATTCTCAATTTGTATTAAAACGATGGTTGGAAGATGATCCTATTACTACAAGTTTGGCTGATTGTTATCCTAAAGCCGATCCTGAAAGTGATATCAATCAAATATATTCTATTATTCACAGCACCGATAAATTGATATTAATGGACTGGGATTTCAGCAGAGAAATTTTAGGTAACCACTCTCTCTATGCCGATTTTGATACCCTAAAAGGAAGACTTGTGAGAAATCCTATAGACAACGTACGTTTTTCAGCACAGGATGAAGAACTTCCACAATCGGGTTATGTATTAATTTCATCTATTCTTCCCAATGACTTTAATTTAACAATCGACGGTCAGAAAGTAATTTCGGAAGGCATACTAACTAAGGAAATTAAGGAAAAAGATGAAGCCACTGAACTTAGAAAAAGTATTATTAGAGAATTAAATTTTAATCCGAATTATGGCAGCAAGAGAGCTTTTAACTTCATTAAAGATATTAAAACCATTTTAGTTAGGTGTCTCGGGATAAGTTTAGAAACCGGTGAATACTATGAATTACTTCATCGCGAATTAGAAAAGACCAAATCTTATATGGAAATATATCTCCCTAAAATGAAGGATCCAATCGAAGGATCACAAGCTAAAGCCACTTTATATACTCAATTAAATAATGTTAGTAATATTGGTGAAACTATAATCGAAAAGAATTTGGATCAGGCCAACAATTTTGTTACTATTGTAAATGGTGCTAAAACTAAAGGTAATTCTACAAACATTGGTCAAATTATGGGAACTCTTGGACCACAATTCAAAGGAACTGAGCTTTTTACTGAAGGTAGAAATATATATCAGGCTGCTGGTGATTTGGATCCAGTCGGTTATGGTGTAGTTCAATCTAATTTCAGGGAGGGTCTCGGACCTTCTGAATTTTTTCATCATGCAATGGCGTCTCGAGTTGGGTTAGTTGATACTTCTATTAAAACTGCCGAGCCGGGAACTCTCTCTCGTCAAATTGTCAAGAGCACTGAGGAAATTCTTGTTCAACGTGACAAAACCGTTAAGTTGCAATGCAGGCAAATTGTTCAGAGTGTTTATGGTTATACGGGATTAAATCCAGAGAAAATGATTAACGTCACTTTTCCTGAAGGTGAAATACCATTTTTCATTGATATAGAGAGTGTAGCTAGAAATATTAATGGATCTTATGGACATTATTCTTAAGTTTTAAAAAAAATCAACCCAGTATTTACTGGACTGATTTAACAGATTAGCAACAAAATCGAAAAGGTTTCATCTAAAACTTATTTATCGCTAATAAAAACTAGATTTGATCGCTGGAGAATGAATAATAGGCTTTTGGATCCCGTTTATATTCCAAATCCCTGCCGTAAATTACCAAAACCCATAGGATTCGAGTTAAATTGTAATCCGAAAATTAGTCCTCCAAAGAAAATAAAAAATTTGACTTCGCCTCCGGGACTAGGATCAACTAAAGATCAACTAGAGTGGAGAAGAAGACCAACAAATTCGGCCATAAAAAATAAACGCATAATTCTTCCTGATCGTCGTTTTTCGAGAGACTCGAAAAATAAATTGAAGCTATATAAACAAGAAAAAGTGTCGGGTAGAAATTCCCCTGAGAAAAATGTCTGGATCAAAATGGGCACTAAACACAAAAAAACCGCAAGGAACCAAGGAAAAGGACTGAGTTCTGCCGATGGCAGAAAAAGAAGAAAAAAACCTTATCGCAAGAGAAAAAGTAGACGCGATAAAAGATAAATTTCTAAATCCAACAATTTTCAAAACTCCGATAATTATCGAAGTTTATAATACAGAAGTTTTTTAGCTAGGAAATACTTTTCAAAGATGCAAGTGCTCGGGCTAGGCTATCTGTATTTTCAACATTTAATTCTTCCCCGGTTTGCATATTTTCTAAATCTAGCGCAACATTAATCAATCTAATTACGCCCCCACTATGAATTTCCGCCATCACAAATGGTATAATCCGTTGAGGTAAATTTCCTGGTCGCAATGCGTTGACGGAATTTCTCTGATCTAGACGATAAACTTGTTGTGAACCCTGATGGTAATAACTTGACTGTGTTCCCGAGGTCCATGTCATGATTAAATCTTGATATGCTATTTCAGCTAGTGGTCTCAAAGCATTTATAACACCTTTAGATGTGAAACGAGCAACTTCGACCTTGTATTTTAGTCCCTCGGGAGAATATATCCTTTCCATGGAATTTTTAACTTGGTTGATTATTCTGAGGGCTTCTTTTAATTTTCTATTATTAATGCTATTTTGAGTCGACCATTTCGTGATTTCTCTTGGTTTGGCTTGTGGTCCACCCATTTCTGATGTAAATTTATTCCACATATTAAGAATTGTTTCGACATCAGAATATCCTTCAATATCACTAAAATATTCCTCTTTATGAGACATGAGCATTTGAAGATATTCACTATAATTTTGCCCATATGTTTTGGGTGGATACCAGAAATAAGATGGACCATAAGAATCAAGCAACGATAAAACTACTATTCCTGGATAAAGAGGATGTTTCTTTTGGGCCCATAACCATAGAATAGTGGCATTTCTGACACCGAGAGGAAAATTGGTTACAAAACTACCAGCCTTAGTTACATATCCATCTTGTTTAATTAATTTTAATTGGGTAAGGAGAGTGATGGCCTTGCGAATTAATCTTTTGTCTAAGTTAACTAAAACATCTGATGGTTTTAGACCAACTTCAATTAATTCCATAACGGTGTTATAAATGGGAACTCTGGTAATTTCTTCTGGCCTGTTTAATTCAAGTTGTACATAGAAATCTGGTTTGCACATTCTGTAACAATTACCAGGTCCAGTCCTTCCAGTTCTACCTTCACGCTGAATAGCTGAAGATTGGGATATGTAATGAAGAGCTAATCTGGAACCTCCAGTGGAAGATGTTTCAGATCTTTTCTCCATCATCGAATCTATTACCAAATTAATTCCTTCGATTGTAATAGATGTTTCTGCTATATTGGTAGCAATAACGATTTTTCGTGGTGGGTTTTCTATCATTAGACCCGTCTCTCTTGAGAAGCCGGGTCGTCGATAGATTTGTCGGAAATCTTCATGTGATAAATCTCCATGGGCCGGTAAGATATTGGCCCTATGTTTTTCGTCCCTGGACAATTGTATGGAAAGGCGTAATTTAGATACTAATTGTCTAATTTCTCCCTTTCCTGCAACAAAAACTAATATATCTCCTTTTAAAGGCGAATTGTTAAACTTGAGAATCACCTCTGACAAATCAGTAATTAATTTTCTATCACCGATGTGATAATTTTTGTCATGATAAAATATATTGACCGGATGACTCTTAGTTTGGATGGAATATTTAAAAGATTCTGGATATTTTCCCTCTTCTGGTGTGGCGCTGGAAAGTATTATTTTTGGTACCGGATAGCCGTTTAGGTTTCCGTATTTCCAAAGTGACCTATTAACATGATCATCAACTGAACCTAAGTGGATTTCATCCAGAATTAAAATATCCGTTTGGCTTATTAATCCGGTTACAAAGTCTTGCTTGATAGATTGACCCTTTATGTGTCTATAAAAATCTAAGAAACGTCTCCTGATATGGCCAGAGGTGGCATATATAATTTGTGTTTTCTCAGTATAATGAATTCTAGCCTCTGCAGCATAGCCCACCTCGATTCCAGGATTTAACATTTTCTGTCTTGCAAACAATGATATGGCTGCTGCGACGGTCGGGACGGAAATAACTACTTTATTTCCTTTTCTGCCTAAAATCCAAGGCACACCCAAACTTTTCCCAATACCTGTAGGGGCTGAGATAAGAACACTATCGTGTTGATTAACTGCTTGTTCCAAAGCCGGAAGATTAGATGAAATAACTAATGAAAGATTAGCCAAATCATCAGTGGTAACGGGAAGTATTTTCATAAATTGTCGTCTTCTTTTTGGTTTTTCTTCAAGAACGGGGGGTATTGAAGCCTGCCTCAAATTAGAAATCGGTAAAAGTTCAGAAATGGGTCTCAAGCCTGTCGGATCTAAATTAATTACGGGGGGCATACTTCCAACACTTGTTTCTAATGATGAAGGAAACGGGGACGGAATGGTTATGTTACTATGAACAATTGAGGGTGGGTTAAGAGGTATTAGACCTGGCTGTGCAACAAATCTTTCAGATTCGTGGTACATGTTATCACGAAGTGACGGTGGGACTAAAGATGACCGAGTTTGAACTAGATCGGGAATATCTGACGGATCAAAATAACCTGAACTAGGAATCATATTGTGGTTAATGTTTTATATTCTTTGAATAAGAGAAACTTTTTGATTTGTTTTTTCAAATTTAGACAGATTTAAATTAAAGTGAACTAATTTATTTATTAAAATTTCAAAATAAGAATTCTGCTCAAAAAAAGGCTAGATAAGAATTTGTATTATTTTAAATTTCACCCCCTCCTGTTTATAGAAAATGAGGGACATTAATTTGGGATGTGTTATCTTAGTAATCATTATCATTATCGTATTAATTTGCATCTTGTTTTGGTGGATCAATTCATCAGGAAAGAATAAATCGTCTTGTCGAGAACGAGGTTTTCTTCGCAAAATGGATTATCGTATGTTAGAATACGAACATAAATTAAAGAGAAATTTTACCTCTACTAACCAAAATGGAAATACCCGTTTTGAGACTTCTAGATCATTTAAATTAAATAAGAGCGACAGATATAAAATTGTTCTCCCTAAACATGATAAGAGCGACAAATATGAAATTGTTCGCCCCAAACATGAGGACAAAGAACAGAGTTATACTGTCTCGATTAAATTCGATTTTTCTGAACACAAAATTTCTATTCAAACACCACAATCTACACCGGACGGAAGAACGACCGATGGCTACGTGGCTGAAATACGTCATCATATTTTTGAAGATTCCATGTTATATGACACTCTTAATGATCCTGTTATACAACCATCAGAGATAAATAGATCAACCCAAAGTGGAGCTACTAAAATTTCAATCAAAAAGAGTCAAGACGATGATTTAATAATAGATTTTGATATCTCACCCGGAGTAATGGCTATTGGTTCTATGACAATTAGGTTAGACAGTTTATCACCATCACATCAAATGGGGAACGATTTCGCGATTAAAAATAAATCAGATTATAATTAAATCTTTATCCCAGAGAAACACCGGGAAGAGACTTCGGGGAACTCGGGCCCTATTTTTGATCGGTCAATGGACCCACCAAAATGTATTACAATTAGTTACCATTCGGTAAATCCAACCGATCTATGTAGTTCTTCCAGTGGTTGTTTAGAATTAAACAGAGAGTTTTCCAAAATAACAGCCAAACTACTAAACCCAGATACTATTTCGAGTAGTAGTTTTGATTTTCGAATGTAAAAATTGGTTTTTTAATTACTTCATCTGATTTGAATCGAAACATAATATTTCAAATGGACGATAATATTTCAAATCAGAATAGCCACCCCGAAGAAGAAGATTTGAGTCCTGAGGCTGTGTTGTTACTTAAAAGGTGGCGTCAGGCCGTTCCTATGCTTCTATTTGATAATTGGAATGCCCTTTCTGTATTTCTATTGCAAATAAACAATCCAAAGGATCGTTTAAAGTTTCTGGAATCTACCGACGACGATGGACATGATCTTACGTGGTGGGCTGTGAAATACATGGCGATTCGTAGTCATAATTTGATGAGAGAAATGAAAGAAAAATTAACCATTGTCGTTGATAATGATGATGAGGATCCTATGACAACTTAAGAATATAGGGACGATAAACCTCACGGAACTTTTACAAGATTAGACCGCGATGGAAATCTGGAATCGTCACAATGCTTTATAGATGGGGGTTTTAATATTAAGGTCATATAATCAAGAAACGTCGTCGGTGACTAAACCAGAGGTAATTTAGGTGCCCATTTTAAAAAAATTCACGTTTAATGTAAATACGAATTCTTATCAGATTAATACTTCACACCACCCCTTGTATATCAAATCCATGTTTTACATGAATTTGGGTTTTTTTTATAAACATCATCTGTATTTTCTTTGTTTAGAAGATTTCTTCTTTGGGTGATTGAAAATTAAAGTCGCCGTTCTTTTTGTATTCGATGGATCGACTACTATCATTTTCCTGCACACAAGGAGAGCCATTTTACCATCTATAGAATGTTCATCAAAAGTAACGTATGCAACATTGAATGTATTATTTCTATTATTTCTACCATTTCTACCATTTCTACCATTTCTACCATTTCGTCCATTTTGATATCTTCCCCTTCGTCCTTGTTTCTGAAAATTGTTGGAAGCTTCATTTATAACAATAAAAGGATATGTATCAGTAACAATTTCTCTTTTGACTTGCTTTTTGTGAAGAGAAACAGAATCAGAAGCGTAAGGTGAAAATAAAGCTTTTAATTGATCCATTGTTATCCAAGTCGGGACACGATTGCAAAAGATAACATGCTGTTGTATATCTGTCTTCTTTTTAGGAATATGTGCAACACCTACGACAAATGCACCATGCTCCGGCGCATCATCTAAAAACGAAGAGTTAATATATTTTTCTTGTTCTTCGTGGTATTTATATTTGGGCAGCTTAAAATCTGGGTCCAATACAATTTCCATGGTTCTGGGTTGATAACTTTGTATTATTTCTTCTATATTATCTTCATGTTCCGCGCAGTCCCCCCAACTATCCTTATCATATACATCGTCTCGTTCGAAATTTTCCAAAGCTTCTTTAAGCGGGTAATATGGTTTTCTCCAAGTGGGGTCTCGTATAATTTTTACTCTTTTGTCTCCTTTTGAATCCACTCCTGTCAATTTGACAAAAACTTCCTCTTTTTCTATCCAGACATAAGCATAGGCACAAGTTTTTCCTTCCTTTGTAACTAAACTAACTTTAAATTTAGTTGTTGCATCATGTCTGATAAACGTTTCGATAAATGCGTCCACAACTTGATAGTCGTAAGCATATCCAGTTTTGACAAAAAGATAGTGTCGGTTGACTGGTTTTTCTCTTGTAATATTAGATTTTGGGTTTCCGTTCATTTTGAAATATTTTTACTGAATTGTATATTACAGAATTCTTGTTTATAGATGAATTGTTTTAATATTAAAATCAATTTTTTAGTCTGATGAAGACACGATTTAACGAAATTAATACCAAATAATCACTAACGATTGATAAAAACGAAATCCACCAGTCCAAGACTGGGCGATTTTAATTTAATAGATACCACTAGGGGTCTATTTATAATGGAAGCATTGCTGCGTACAATCCTTCCGAATATTCTATGATCATTAATTGACCGGCTTGATCACCAGATTTGTTTTCTTTCACAACAGGTATTTTATTGCCAGATATTGAATACAATATATATTGTGGAAGGGTGTTTGTTGTATCTATTATCTCTGAATAGTACCCAAGATTAATTCTATAAATTTTCCAATACTCCGCTATATTTAAAGCTCTTAGAAATCCCTCTTTTGGTGCTGCGGGTTGTACTGGTATATTAGTTTGCATAGAAGCTGGACTTATGAAGTTTAAAGTAGGAAGAGAACGTTTATTTGAATGCTGAAATGGTGCGACATACTGTGTTCCACTGGAGAGGATGGGTACCATCAACCCCGTTTCAATGGGTGGTCTAGATGAAGATTTCTTTTTAACTGGTGCTATTTTTGGTTCACCAGGAAAAGCGTTTTGGATTAAATAAGAAATCTTATCTGGCCCTAAAAATATATATGGCTGTATTAATGTGATTAAACTTCTATCAATGCTTCTCATAATATCAGAATTTCTTCGTCTGTCTCTATCTAATGAGTTTAGCCAATTTTCAATCTCACCATGATTCATGAAAATTAAATTGTCGGTGTTTGTTATAAAGTCATCAACATCCATTAGTCTCCCAGGTATAATTACGGGAATCTCAATTTCCAAACCGTCAGTATTCTTTTCATAGCCCCTCAGGAAATACGAAACAGATTCGTAATATTTTTCACTATAGAGAAATATCTTACCTCCGACGACTAATCCACCGGTCATTCCGGACAACTGTCTAATAGCATCATCTACACTAGATGCCGGGGGAAATCTGTGCGGAACTTTGTTTAGATTGTACACACTGAAACTCTTTCCACCCAACTTGGGTCCCTTCATCAGATAGCGTCCGATAAATAAATTAGCAGTATTACCCAGAGTTAGACGAAAAATAGAGAACAGCCATTTTACTATATTTAAAATCATGTTGTTTATCTTTCTCAATCCCCTAATTCTGTCTATTCTTGAAAGAGAAGGTCTCATACGAGAACCTCTTACTGTAACGTATGATGGTAGGTTTATAGGGCTGTCCGGGCCTTCTGGATATGGTATTCCACAGACCACCGACGGTTCGACTGGGAAATATATACAAAATTCGCAATCGTGAAATTGGTACCACAACCCATCTATCGTTTTATCATTATAATTTATATAACTGGCACCCGAAAGCTTGTAATTCGAAAAAGCTACAGTTACCAATTTGGGTTTTGGAACTTCACCTCCTTGCCAAATCGGATAATTCACAGGTTGTCCGGGAGGTGTAATCATAATTATAGACGATCCAGAATATAGGAATACTAATCCCCTAAGTTTACCATAATTATCTAAAATTTGGTGCGTTATTAATTCTTTGGGAATAAGTGACGAAAAATCGATATAGTTCAGATTATCTTTTTTGATAATATTCCTTTGATTGTTTTGTGATACTTCTGTGACAATTGTCCACTCTGTGGAGGCAGTAGTCTGATAAAAGAGTTTAAACAATGATGCGATAATTTTAACATCTGTATCTGGGTGGTATTGATAAACATATGTATTCTGAAACTTTCCCCGTTTTTGTCTTATAATTAATTCACATTGTGCCTTATCTATAACACCTCCCTTATTTCTAGCAGCTGGATGTTTATAAATTAAAACCGTATATCTGTTCAAGCGTTGTGTTCTGACATAAAAATCTCTATGTCTAGGAATTTCTATTTGATCAAGATCGTCAGGATTTTTAGAATTGCCTCGTTTAGATAAGAAAACAAAGATATTGATGTTGAATATTTTTTCCAGTATTCGGTAATACAATGCTGGATCCATAAATATTTCATCATTGATTAGCCCTGATATAATCTGTTCCGGAGATTGGTCATATAATTCTTGTTTTAGAAGCCCGATTTGAACCAGTCCGGTCTTAATCTGCTCATCAAAAAGAGATCGCCTGTAGTATCTAACAAATTCATCTTTTTCTCCAGGGGTAGGGCTATTATAATATAAAACTGACCCCGTGGCAATTAAAATACAATGCAATAAAGAATTAAAATTATTAGGCATTCCCAACACCCGATAATCTTGCCCCGATCCATCGTTTGAGCTTAAAAAATTTCTAATGGTTTTTGGAGCAATTCTTAAACTTCCGGGCGGAAGAATTTTTGACGTTTTGCTTATATATTGTTTAGTTTTTACTTGAATGGGTTTAGCGGATTTACCTTTGTAATATTTATTATAACCGGAATTAGCCAATTCTCCCATATGATCCTTCGTATAACAACAAGGAACATATGGATATTTATCACTATTTGATTTACTATTTTTCTTCACCCCAGGATATGGTATTTCATCGTCAGGACAAACAAAAATAAGCTGAGATATCAGTGACGGATTAAGCTTGATTTGTTCCGCTGGAGGAAAACGTAACACTTGCCTTTTCACCATATTTCCTGCGCGGATAATTGCTCGCGCAATCCATGGCTGTACTTCTTCTTCTTTAATAGGTATGGGTTGCTGAGATAATTGACAATCGGTAGCATAACCTGAGACAAATACATCAGGAGCCGCTCTTTTAAGAAGATCTAATTTACTAGAACCTCTAAATTTTCTGGTGCTTTTTAATTTTCTGGTGCTTTTTAATTTTTGTTTCAAGTGGGTAGCTGGTGTATCCATAGGAATGGTTTTTAGATGTTTCCTAATTTTCCACAAATCCGGGATTACATCATTATATGATCTTATTTCTGACATTCTTAAGGTTTCGCCTGTTTGTTCAACATGGTTCATGTAATGATGAAAAAGCTTGGAAACTACATTAATAACTCTCTCTGCCTCTTGACGGCTAGGGGAGTTTAAAAGACTAAAATCAACATATGGGGTTCCTTTAGGGAACTCCTTCGTCACATCCCGACCATTAGAATCCAAAATTTGGAATTTCTGCCCGTATTTCGTAACTTTTTGTACAAAAGACATTTTAATCTTGGTTTTATCAAAATAGGGTTCTATCCCCACTATTTCTAATATCGATTTGAAATGTAAATATAACTTAAGTTTAGCTGCACCAGGGACTTTCTTCTCGTTTATATAGAAATGCGCCTTGAATGTAGAATCTAATAGAATCAAACCGAGTAGCCCAATTTCATCTATCTCCAAATTGAAAATTTTAAAACGCCCGTTAATTTCTGCCTCTGTCCATTTATTAACTCTGATAGAGGGAAAAGCTGACAAAATTCGATTTTTAACTATTTCTGTAGTTTCCCCTCTATTTTGATCAACAGACATACTACCCAGTTTGACATGTGTTGTTCTCCACTTCTTCGAAATTTCAGGAACAGTTAATTTGATATTATTCTCATCCAAATTATAAATGGCTGTCAGAAAAGAATCTTTAGGAGCTGATGATACATTTCCTACGCCACCCCAGATGGTCATTTTAATATGATTTGGTGGGGTATTTTTAGTTATTTTATTTTTCGAGCTATCTCTGATCATCTTGAAATAATCCTTCGACATATGGGATCTCTCTAAATAATAAATTTTGTAAATGGATTTCTGAGATTCTCTCCTAATCAATTCATCTCGATCTATTTCTTTTTTGGTTTTAAATCTTATTTTTGAGATTTTAGTAATCTTTTGGTCGCCTATTGTATATAATTCAATATAAGGAAGTCCTGAAGAGACCACACTTGTATTAAAAATATCAAGACCATCTTCACTAGTTATTCTATTACGATTAACAACTGATATAGAAATATTGGGAGACAAAACTGGATGACCAAGAATGACAATTTTTGAAACACTAAATGGTGATCTCGGAAGATATGTCCCACTCCCGATGATGTTTCTAATATTATTCAAAATACTGATAGCCTTGTAAAGACGTTCTTTCTCTTTGTTATGTTCAATCCACCATCTCCTATAATTGTCCTCCAAATCATGAAGCATATGTATGTTAGTTTTAAAAGACGCCCGTAATGAATCTAATACATTTTGATCCAGTAACCCCTCATTCTTGGGCAATCCTCTCAAAGCTTTTTCTTCATTTATTTCATTCATCGAGAGCCAGGAATATAATGCTATTGCATCGATATCCTTTAGAGATAAATCTGTCGTTATTTTCCTTAAATTGACACCTCTCAAAAAATAAGTTTCGAACAAACCAACTTTAGAAAAAATTTCATGTCCAGGTCTCAATGCCCTGACAGGTATATTATTGGGGTTATTTATATATAAAAATTCATACGGTATTTGATACCACACCGCCCAATAATGTAGAATAAAATCATCACCATCAAATTCTGTGATTGGTATTATACCTGCTATTCTCGGATTAATTTCTCCCTGAATTCCTATATGTGGTGTTTTATACCACCGTTCCCAATAATGTCGAATATAATCATTATCACTAAATCCCGCGGTGGGTGATATTTGGGTTGACGTTGTACTCGAAGGCACTATAGTAGTAATAGTTCCCCGGTTTGGGGATGGGGGATCCATAAATTCTTCGCTGATTTCTAAACTTTAAACTTTAAGTTTTAATCCACTTAAATAAAGATGTCAGTCAAAGAAAGAATGTACTCGTAAGTTCTTTGAGTTGGTTAAATAAATACAAATCATCTAAATAAAAATCAAATAATTTTGCTCGCTTGATGATCTGATTAGATTTTTTCTTTAGCTGAAAGAAAGAGATTCTATTTATTTTCTTTCCACTGGAATGTCTGTTCTTGTAAGCGGAACGCCACAAGGAGACTTTATTATTCCTGCCTCCACAGTCACAACAGTTCAAGATACTAAAAAATCGTCATTTTGGGGAACATCTCATTGTAATCAAGGAAGAGAATTATTTATATTTTCTGTCGTAATATTTATAATTATTATCATAATAGGTTTAGTTATAAATTGTTGGGCATTATTTAAATCGCCCAGAACTGATAATTCTGGAAAAGAAATTACAACTAGTCAGCTATGGATAGCAGGTATAATAGGAATATCATTCTACCTTATAGTTTCATTTATTATTGGGTGGTGGTTATATGAAAAATATAGAGAATGTAACTCATCTTCATATTGGTGGGTATTTGTTATCTCTATTTTGATAGCCATTATTTTAGCCCCAATTACAGGGGTTATAATGGGTGCAATTTTAGGAATTGGATTCATATGGACTGTTAACCAAGAGCCCAATCTTATTTGAGAGCTCTGAAATCAATTAAACTTATCCTTGATATCAAGAATAAATTACAGGTCCTAGGGTAGGTGTTCTCTGTTTACTTACGATTTTTACCTTTCTCTCTTTTTTCCTAGCTGTCTTTTGATTTTCATTTCTGGGAGAGAAGCTCTCGTTGGAAATTTCTTTTCAAATTGAGGAATTGGTAAATCAGATGGCAGGGGTGTATTGATATAACTAGCAAAAAATTTACTCCTGTTTACACAATTATGTCTCGGCATATTTTGCTTGTTTAAACAAATTAAAAAATAAATATTCAATTTATCTTGTCCTTGTTATCAAGAATAAGTTTTCTGACAGAAATATTATCATAACTTCATGATAGAATGTTAAGAACAGGCAATATAAATAGTTCCTCCTACAGTATCAGGAATATTATTAAATGTTATTTTAGGAGAGCCAATATGAGAAAATGTCCCAGCGATCGAAACATATTGTGTGCTAGTTCTAAATGAAAAAACAGCTTGAGTAACAATTGTCTTTCCTGAAGCACCAAAATCGAGTTTAATTATTATATCCCTGTTTCTTCCAGCCTCTGCACTTTGAATAATTTGATTAAATTGGTGAATTCTTTGAACAACTACTATATTATGACGTTTACCTGCTGCTGCTGGATGAGACCCGAGATTAATTGACGCGGATTCCTGGGCTGTCATTATTGGTCCCGGTAGTCCCTGTTGTCCTATTTGACCTTGAATTCCAGCAGGACCGGCAATTCCAGACTGCCCGGTTGGACCCACTGGACCAGTTGGACCTATCTGCCCAACACCTACAGGACCCTGTGAACCCTGTACTCCTTGGTTTCCCATTGGTCCAGCTGGACCAACTTGTCCCATCATACCCATTGATCCCGGAATTCCTTGAGCGCCAATCATTCCTTGAGGACCAATTATTCCCTGCATTCCGGGTGGTCCGTTGGGTCCTGGTACTCCGGTCGGACCCGGAACACCCCTTCTTCCTTTTGGCCCAGTTGGTCCAATTTGTCCCGTTCTTCCCCGTTCTCCCGTTCCTGTTGGTCCTGTTGACCCATCTTTTCCTGTAGGACCTGTAGGTCCACCGGGTGGTCCAATTGGACCCGCACAACCACATGGTCCATGTGCTCCCCTTCTTCCATCATTACCTCGCGGGCCAACCACTCCACGATTTCCGGATTCTCCTTGACATCCAGGTGGTCCACATGGACCCTTGCAATCACTTTTAGGGCCAGGAGGACCTAGTGGTCCAGGTGGTCCATCATCACCACGGGGACCCCTTAATCCGTGAGGCCCTCTTTCTCCCTTTTCTCCCTTTAAATATACAGGATTCATCTTATTGTGGAAAAGTCTTCACTTTTTAATCCGATCTATTTTATCAAAACAGATACTATTTTTAAAACATCATATCTTATTGTTTCAAAAACTAAATAGAGATGAAGTTTACAATACTTACCCAAAACTATTTTGGATAATGGGTTTATTTCTTATTTTTATAAAATTGATAATTAAATAGATAAATTCAAAGTTAAAACCCAAATACGTAATGTCTAAATTATATATATTAATCATCGATCAGGTTGGAACAGGAGATGATTTCAATAATCTCAAAAACGTCATTGTGGGTCATGATCATGTTGTCATTGCTAATTCGCTTCAAAAAGCAAAACATATGATTTTAGAAAAACATTATTACATGATTGGAGTGTGGGAAGAGACTTCTGATAAAAAGTTTGACAGTTTAACTGACCAAGAAAAAGAAAAGGCCATAGACACAATATTCAAACAAATGGAAGGAGAAATCTTTGAAATTGAAATGTCCGGGATAGATGGGATAGAAAAATATACAAAAACCCAACGATAATTACATTTAAAAAAATTCAATCAATATCTAATAGATAGTGATTATTATGAACCGGTGTTGTTCTTCATGATGATAATTTAGCCATTTGGTTTAAATAATTAACAGCCCTGTCGCCGCTGTCTGGTTCTTGATATGCATCCTTCAGGGTATCATTAATTTCAATCAAACCATACGGTTCGATTTCCGTTTCTATATTGATATCATTGTTGCTGGTGATAGCTTTCCCCCAAGATGATATAAACATACCCCTCTTCCATAACCAATTTACAACATTCTCAATTTGCTTGGTAAATTCTTGCTCTGATTTGGACAATTCTTGAGGTTTAAGATGAGAAATTTCGACTTCTTCAGATGAATAATCTACAACCATTGTTTTTCCTTGGGAATCTACATTTATTCTCATATAAGATAAATCAAATAATGGTATAATTTTAAATTGTTCGGTTTTGTCTTTATTTTTGAACAATTTAACATTGACTGTCATAATCCATTCATTTCTAAAAGTATCAGCAGGCAAAAAACCTTCTACAGCAACTTGGCCAAAGTTAATCGGAACTGATCTCTTGTATGGAGGATTTTTATAAAGGCCCCTTAGAAGTATTTCTTTTTGTTGATTTATACCAGATAGATCAATATCAAATAATCCCATCAATCCTTCAGGGTAAAATACCAATTTGGATAACGATTTTGGTGTCATGGGACTATCCAAACCTATTTCTGTAGTGGGCGAGATATTTGAATTAATATCGTAAGATCTAAGGAATGTATTTCGGTCAATATACTTCTTAGAATTCCAGGAGGATACTTTTCCAAGACTAGCAATAGGGATATTTTCTATGTAATGATTAAGCTGGGGTCCCCTTTTTCGAACATATTCTTCAGCGAGACTGTTTATATTATTAAAAAATGTAGGTTCTATTCTTTGATTTACAACCAAATATAGCGGTTTGTTGTGTTCGTTTAAAAAATTAACGCCAAACGCAGAAGCTCGCGGCAATTTTTCCAAAAGGACTAATCTAGTAGCCAATAGTTTTGATTGAGTGGTAACAGTAAATATAGACCAATCCTTGTAACCATCCTGAAATAAAATTCTTTCAATTTCTGTTCTAAATTCTTCCATTTCCTCTCGGCTGGTTAATGGTGCAACAATAGATAAATCCTCTAGGACATCGACCAAAAGAACACTTGAAGATAAATATTGATGATTCATTACTAAATCGTGATAAGCTATATGTGCGACATATTTTAATTTGGCCATAATTTTACTCTTTGATCCGCTTTCTATTTCTTGCCAAGCTCCTTTGAATGTTACCATAGGTAATTTATTGTGAATTATATTATCAACAGAATCATCCAACCAAGAAGCCAAAAATCCGATCTGGTCGGCTTTACAACTGGGTTGAATAATAGGTGATCCATACATAATAATTTCGATTGATGTGTTTTTTGGTGATGGGCTATCAGTTAAATCATCATTTATACAGGTATTAATAAGATCGCACCATTTGAATAAACTTTTATTTTCCGCATTAATGTTAAAAGTATAGTCTGTTCTAGGGGTAATCATTTTATGACCGAATCTAGTTATTAAATTTGAATAAATCTCCATCTTGTGGTCCATAAAAGGAGTCAAATCCACAGAATGATCTAAAATTCGAAAAATCGGCATTTCCAAATTCAACGCAAGATAGCCTCTTGCCATTAGATTTCTTATTTCTAAACTACCTTGATTAAAAACTGAATTATATCTAGACATAGTTGGAATGATATAATTTCCCTCTATTTTCCTAATTGGTGGGTTAAATGGTGTATTTTTAATAACATATAGAGTTAGCGGACTATCTGAAAAATATCTCCAACCATAATATAATTCCAAGGGATAAAAAACTTCATATTCCTTCTTTCTTTCAGGAGAAACATAGATCATTCTATTATTCTGATCATGAGGAGTAAATATAGATATTATACCAGATTTTATTTTTTGATCTGAAATAGTTTCCTGTATCACATTTCTGATAGGAAGTTGCTCTTTCTTTCTTACTATGACCTCGATGATTGTTCTTAAACCGGCTATGGCCTGAAGTCGTATATATTCAGCTTGTCCAACCGTAGTATATTCATCCCTTTCCCCAGGAAGAACCGGAAATTTAGATTCGTTGACTGACAAAATTAATGGTGGATAATTAATCAGATCAATTAAATCACTTATTCTTTGGTGCTCATTTTTTAATTTTGGGTTATATTCGAGGTAGTAAAGATATTTCTTGATACCTTTCGAAAAAGGTATACCAGATTCCTTTCCTTTAATCAACCCAGTAAATATTTGGTTTTTTATCTGTTCAAGGATCAATTCCAAAATTTCCCGAAAAACTATAAGTATTTTTCCCTTATCGGTTCTACTGGAAATAACGTCCGTTTCTATTAAATTTATATTTTTAGATTGGTTTAATTTTGCCAAACTATCTACAAGTGAGTCTGGTATACGAGAGAGATCAACAATTTTAGAAGCGTTGGGATCAGTTACCCATTGATATTTTATATGTGTAATTTTTCCTAAAAGATTTTTATCACGAATAAATGTAGTACTTTCGTTGTCTTTATTGACTACTTGTATTTGTTTTGTGGGGAGAATTGTGTTTCCGAAATTATTTAGTTTTGTGGTATTATTTTGTTCTGGAAAATTTTGTTGTAAGGGGATCATCTTTTATTGTTGTTATTATATATTCTTATGACTGTTAGTTTTCATAAATTTGATAATTAATTATTCAACGACAAAAATCAATCTGTCCTTCTTTGAATAAACTTCCAAATCTGTTCCTGAAAGGTTAGGAGTGATTAAACTTCGATCTTAAAATTCTAAAATTACTTTAAATTGGTTTAAACTATTTATGAAAATATTTTTTAAAGAGCAACCAACTAGCCTTCAAGTATATTTAGATTTAACTAAAATAAGATGGATTGCCCATATGTCCTCTTGCCCCTGGCTCAGGTTTTCGGGTACGATTTGAATAGAAGATGTGTACCCAGACCTAGACCGTGCAGGATTAATAGACCCGAACCTCCCAAATCAAAGTATAATAAATCATCTTCCTTACCCGACGCTAGAAAAAATAAATATATGAAGACAAAATATGATGCGAGGAAGTCCCGCAAAAAATCAGGGAAGAATGTCAATTCTATTCAAGATGTCCATCACGAGGGGTCAAATATATCAAAAAGTGATCGTTCTCTTTCCCACAAAAACATCATCTCATCCTCTTCTGGAAAGAAAATTAATTCTTCTCCGGAAATAGTAGAAATAAATATTGCCAAAAAACCAATTAACACCAAACAGCGCAAAAATCCCGGTGTGATTTCGAGACGTGATAAAATAATACGCCGTAGAAGATCAAAGAAAAATGATTCGGTGTCAAGGTATAGTCAATCCGAAATTACTGGATTATTTCCATATTTACTTAATTCTATTCGGGAATCTAAATCACCCGAAGAAGAATTTTATTTTAATTGTTTTCCTCTTCGCCCACATAAACTTGGGAAAAAATTAGGCAGCTCCTCCAGATTAGGGAAAGCTCAACCACAAATAGTTAATAGAATTATATATACTCTAAATCTCCCGGAAAACCAAATCCCTCAAATTTCCGATAATGAACCACATTTTATCCCTTCGGTTAGTCCATTTGTAATATTTGGCCAGAAAAACGATCCTACAGAAATACAAGTATTGACAATAGATGATGTTTCTAAAATAAATATTACCAAAGAGGAGATTGGAAATGAACCACTCTATTCTATGAAACAAGAAAGAAAACCACCGAAACAATTAATTCCTATCTCTAAGATGCTAAAAGAAAAATCTGGTCTTGGACCAGAGATTATAGATTTAGACCAATCTTTGCACGGATTAAGAATTAGAGATTTTGAATCTGATGGATCTATCTGGTCAGCTAGAAATAGTGTCAGAGAATTGTTAACAGAAGTGATTGGACCATATAAAATTCCATCTAAGTCGCCGAGGAAACTTCCCGTAATAAAACCAAAAATTAAACAGAAACAAATCAAAAATGATCCAGTGGAAGAAAAGCCCGAGAAAAAACTTAAGAGTATTTTGAAAGCACCGACACCTCGTTTTTATTATGATAGGATGAAAGATAATCCTGATGATAGTATGGTCCATGATATTAAACAGATAAAAAATATGGAGAACATAAAAGAAATAACTCCTATTCCGTATAAAATTACTACCACCGATCTTACTGATTCTTGGAACAGATGGGAAACCCCCAGTAATCATTTGTCAGAAAGGAGAATCCACGTAGATAAATTAATCGAAGGTATTGGGGATGGATAATAATTTAGGAAACATTATATGTTTCATCATAGTCAAAGTAGATTATGATGATTTTGAGATGGTAAATATTATAAGTGGGATAATTTGGTAGTAATTATACTACGAAGATTATCGAACCGATGATCATTTGAAGCCATATTATCTAAAGATTCAAGAATTTCTATTAAATCTTCCCTAGCAAGTCCTTCTAAATTTGGATTGATTAGGGTCAAAATAATTTTGGTTCCAGATTTAAGAGTAAGAGGAACACCTTCTGCTCGATTTGATTTCACGAGAATTGTGACAGGCGCTGTGTAATCTCCACCAACTAATTGTAAATTAGGAACAGATAATCCTAAACTATTGGCAATATCATTTAATGGTCTGATCAGGTCATTTATAGATAAAATAGGTGTCGATTTTGATCCAATTTGATTAGAGAGATTCTTAATTTCTTCTCTTAAAGACATAAATGCGCCAACCATTAATTTATCATCTCTGTCTTGACAATTATCCTTTTTAATCAGAAGCAATTTACTTCTATCTATTACTGGATAGTGTTTCTTGCAATCTAGAAAAATGGAATGTTTTTCCGAAATGTGTTGTTTGGTCTGATCCATTTTGACCAAACAGGATATGATTTTAGAATATGAAATCTCCCCAGTTCCTATCCAGGAAGTTACGATCTCAGCTAAAGAATCAGAATCTGACGATAAATCTGAAAGATCGTGTTTATAATGACCATCCCCATCGGAATCAATCAAGCGCGATTGATTAAATCCAGCTAAGAGACTTTCATAAAAACCTTGGTCGTGAATCAACATTTTAGTAAAAGTAGCTACAGATCTAGCCATATAATCAGAATTCAAAATATATGTTTGCTCTTGAGACATTCTAACTCGGTGTGGATCTCTGTCGGGGAGACCAATTCTCATCATTTCACCGAAAACACCATTATCAACAATATATGATTGGATCAATTTATTGGCTACGGTAGGATTGCAAACTTCTTGTTGGTTGAAATTTGATGTCAAAATCTGAATCATTTTAGTCTTTGATTCAATCCCGCATCCGAGCAAAGTAGGGGCCTTTAATAATTTAAGAGCTTCAGCACTTAAACTTCCATCTTGTGGAACATCATTCCATTTCCCCATGGCCATGATGACTCTATTAACCATCTCAACGGCCGTTACACCTTTAGATGGATGTTTAACTTTGTAGCCGAAGAGTTGAGATATTGTTTCTTCATACGACTTCCCTGTTCCATGGCCTATCACATTTCCTATTGCTTGTCGAAACATAGAATGAAGTTTTTGTGTTTCGATCTTATCAATTTTACCATTTTCATCTAGAACGGGATTTAAGCCTTTAATTCCAATAGAACTAACTAAGGGATTCCTAATAATATCTTCTATATTGGCCCCTCTTTCTAACCAAGTTGGTTGCACGAATCGATGAATATCTACTAAGATGATATTGATTTTTTCTTCACCCGAAACACTCGTTTTATAGAAAAACCCAATCGTAGAATAAGGCTGTTTAGTGATAGAGATACAAACTAGTGATAATACATCTTCACTTCTGACAAAAATAATACCAGAATCGGGAAATTCGGAAGGATCAACTATCATTTCTAAATTTGGAAGGTCTTGTTCAAAATGGTCAAAATGGTCCATTATTTAAATTATCTTTCTTTTTATTTAACAAAGATTTATCGTCAAAGATTAAATAATTGCCAGTTATATAATCACTAAAGAGTTTCCTTTAATTTACAAAAAGATATTATTAATGGATAAACCTAATAAAATATCTGCTCCTTCTGGAAGCTTTAAAACTAACAATAATAAACCTGGTCGATTTAATCCCGGTATGCCATCACCAGTTGAACGTTTCAAGGCTAACATTGACGCGATATTTGATTTAATCCACGAATTAGTAGTTAAAGCTAACAAACGAGGTTGTACAGTTATTAGCCCATTAATGGTAAATTTAGGAACTATCTATTTGAAATCCCAAAATCCGGACGATTTAATAACTTCATTCATTGATCAATCACACAAGTATTGGGATAAGATTCATATCAAGGATGAAGAATTTTTTAATAAAAATTTAGGGACAATTTTTAGTACAATTTCAAAAACAAATAGCGATGCTTTTCTTGTTCTAGCTACCGCCAAAGATAAATCAGGAAAACCAATCATATCAGATGATGACAGGGAAGGTATCTGGACCTATATAAGAAGTTTTGTTAAAATTTCTATTCATTATATCCATGAAAAACGAATACCTGATGTAATGAAGAAAGAGGGCAAACTTATGGCTGTATACCGTCAAAATTTTAAACCTGATATTAAATTAGACGAACATCGACAAAAATGGGAAATTAAATTCATCTTCAGACGCCGCAAATAAACTTTTCGTTCTTAGAGTTTCACTCTGAGAATCTATTCAAATTATAAAATTTCCTTTCATTAAAAAATCTCAGGAACCAATTAGATGTTTCCAAAATGAGTGAAATTGTTCCTTTGATTGGTTCTGGAATTGCTCTAGGCATCTCTGCTTTTTTTATGGCAAAATCCGCGGTAGAAATAACAGAGGTTAAACACTGGGAAAAAGATAAAAATTTACGTGAAGCCCACAAATGGATGTCCTGGGCTGCGGTAGTTGGATGGATTAGTGTAGGATTAGTGATACTATTAGTTATTATTTATGTCATATTAATTTATGTTCTTGGTGGAAACTCCGCAGGCTGGATAGTAAAAGGGTTTTTATTAATTTTATTAGCCTCAATGGCCATAGCCGGTATTTTATCAGCCTTAGGTGCAACACAAATTAGAGATAGTCATCTTTTTAAAGAAGCCGATAAAAACGGGGCATATAGAGATGCCATCATTTCCGCTATTGGATCATTAGTAGGATTCGTTCTCGTTGGTGGGGCTTTATTATGGTCCATTTTCTACCATCCAGCCACCCTCCACGAAAAAGAAGATAAAGAAATAACGGAATTAGAGGGTCAAGAGGTCGAAACCAGGGTGGCTAAACTTAAAACCGAAGAAGCCGTTTCCAAAAAAGAAAAGTCTAGCATCTAGTTAGTTCGATTGTTCTAAGTTAAATAATAAAAATCATCTTTAATAAAAAATAATAGATTGAAGATGAATCGACCAATTCAGACCACTACAAGAAAATACGGCTTTACTGACCTTCAGAATGAACTTCTTTTGAACACTTTTCTTCGATTAA
>SDBT01003858.1_pt1 | contig 25737 bp, 40 predicted proteins | sample 2277101 | NCBI WGS metagenome assembly SDBT01 (sample SAMN10404973, study PRJNA504765) | marine sediment metagenome | isolation source: marine sediment core GS10_PC15, 103 cmbsf | place: Arctic Ocean: Southern Knipovich Ridge | collected 2010 | reverse complement strand
CACCTTTATCATTAACACCGCCATTATCAGTCCTGCCGTGAGGCACAACAGCTTCTATTGCTGATCGGATATCACTTAAGTTGTCAGGCAAATCATTAGCTGTAAGGGACGTTTTAACAGCCATCATACCGCAACCGATATCAACACCTACAGCAGCAGGTACAATCACACCTTTGGTGGCTATAACAGATCCTACAGTTGCACCCATTCCTAAATGCACATCAGGCATTCCAGCAATATGCTTATGGATGAATGGTAGGTTAGCCGTATTTTCTAACTGCCGCATAGCGTTGGTATCGAATACACCATGGGAATCCCACAGTTTCATTGATCCATTGCTTGTTTTGTGATAACTGAATTTAGACATTTAATCCTCCTGATTATTCTTGATCGCTTCTGAACATACTATAAACTATAGTTTCCTATATGTAAAGCATAATATCTAATTATTTCCTGCAAAAACTTAAACTCTGGTAATAATAAGTTTGTAAAAAACTTAATCTAGGTACGTGACTATAGAATTTTGTCATCTGCCAAAGCCAGATAGCTCTCCCGGATCTACCATTACCATCTGTGAATGGATGTAATGACTCATAACGATTATGAATCTCGAAGGCACTCCATTTGGTAGGTTCTATGTCATCTAGGATATCCAATAGCTTATATCCCATTCCCACCTCCCCGTCAGGTGGCATATAATCACCAACGGAAACGTTCATACCTTTTTTACATCTAAGCTTCGCTTCCGGTTCGTATATGGATACAAATTTTATTACGTCATCGAGTAAAATATTATCCAATTTAACAAAACGTTCCATTTCCTCGATTTCAGCTTTGGTTAAATCACGATCGATGTTCTCGATAAGGTTCGATTCTCTAACAAATTTTATCAGATCACTCTTCTCATTTGTTTCTTTCATAATTATTGCTAAATTTTCCATTATTTTTTTACTCCCATATACGAACCGTTATCTTCAACTCCAATTATTGTTATTTCATCTCCCGTCTCCAAATTAAATAACGTGACTTTACCGGATTTATATTCATTACGAACAAATCCCACAGGAATCATATCGGAAACACTTACTGGGGTTCCGAAACCAAGGAGGGTATTTTCGGTTAAAAAATGAGTTTTGATTTCGCCTCCATTTTTGGGCATGTTGTCCCAAGTTTTTTGCGACATGGACATCCCCATTAAAGGATCAATATCCTTTAGTTTGTCCAGAGCCTTCTTAATATCTTCGAAGGTGCAGGTTAATTTTATCTTCAGAGATCCTAATGTTGATGTGGTTGTTTCATTAGACCCTCTAACCATCTCATTATATTCATCAATCTTGACGAACCGTTTCTTCTTAAAATCATTATCAACCATGCTTTATTCCTTTCTTAGTTCGAGAGACCCGGATCAATTTACTGCCCTTAATTTCTTAAGCCCCGAAACAGTCTGAGCATTGATCCTTGGTATGCCGCGTCAGCCCCTCATTGACGCCCAGGAGAACGGGGAAACTATTTATCATTACCCATATCCTCATAGATATTGGGATAACGAGATTTCAAAATTGACAATATTTCAGTAAAGACTTCACAAATTTCTTCTTCCGCATGTTCTGATGTTCTCATCTGAATGATGTGACGTAGGGCTCTGTGGTTGGCAGTGAATATAATATGGTTGTTCTGACCGTTAGGAAGCATCCTACGTATAGCTGATGTCACTTTCTTCTTAGTATCGAAGTCCTTGCCTACACGTTCAAAAACAGTGGCTTCCAGATCCTTGTAAAGGACTTCTATTTTCTGCAATGCGGCAGATAACAACCTGTTCTCACTTTGTGTTAGATGCTTGGGTTTGTAAGCTTCGATCTCTTCTACCCTGACATAGCGACCAGAAACTTGACTGTAAGCACAACCAGCTCTATGGCGAACCAACTCGTGAGTAAAAATACGGCTAACATCACAAATAGCAAAAGTGACGCTGGAATGCTCAAGAACACTACCGTGACCCACACCGATGAGACCTTCTTGAATATAATCACGATTTTTATTCTCCCTGACCCTGGTTAAATTTTTGTTCAATTTCTTATCGAACGACATATAACAAGTTTTCCCGGCAATTTCAGTCAACCTTTCCGCATCAGACGGTGCGTCTGTATTCCAGGTTGGTGCTCCGATATGATCTAGAAATTGATGTTGGCCAGGTGTCATTTCTGTTTGGGCTATTAAGAATACCCGTGGTTTAACAAATTTCATTTGCTTTCTCCTTTTTAAATTATTTGGTGCCGCCCCGAGGGATCGAACCCCGCACCCCCTGATTACAAGTCAGGTGCTCTACCAAATGAGCTAGGACGGCAATGTTCTTGGTCGCCCCTGTGAGACTTGAACTCAGACATCTCCCGGATGAAAACCGGACGTGCTAACCTTTGCACCAAGGGGCGTTTAGTTGGGGCGGTAGGAATTGAACCTACCCTCACATCACGTTAATGTTTCATTGTACTGTGCGCCAGCAACCCCATAAGTTCATCTATCATGATTATCATAATATTTTATCTCAGATAATTTTTCTTTCATAGTTTTTTCCAGTGGAACTCGGTCTTTTACCAACTCCCACAGACGTTTTGATGTCTTTAGTTTTGGAAAAACATTAACACTATGGGGGAATGATGGAGTGCCGAATGCATAAAATCTATCTGCAATCCATACTGTCACACCGTTATTGAATCTCGCATTATATCTATCAACATATTTTACTTCATATTTATCCATACACCTACTGAGAGTTTCATCCCATTCTTTATTTACAGGACCTTGCCTCATCAGGTAATAAGACGCACTTTCTTTAAGATTTTTCAGGAATTTCATCACTATCTCCTTTTAAATTTGGTGAATGGTAGCGTTTACGTTAACGATATTCATTAATTATAATTAACCTCTATATTATACGATGGTGAAACTTCGCCCGTTGGAGCACTAGAATCTATTGTTAGCCTTGCTCCTATTGATATATCCCCGCCACCGGCAGGAATAATAGCACTTTCAGTAATACCATCACCGTCAGTTGAAGTAAATCCATTAAAGGAACTAGTAAAATTATCTAAGGCCAAACCATTCACATTGGTAGAGTCTGTTATGGTAATGCTTACCAAGTCGTCAGGGCTTCCGGATATTGTTGCTGTACCAGCTTTTGCACCAGCGTCAGATATTATTTGGGCTGTACCAAATAAGTTATTATTATAACCAATTGTGACTGTTTCACTTCCGGTTTCGGGCTTTACTATCCTACCAAAATTCATATCATTATGAGCCGTTATTTGTATTGGTTGAACAAGCTCAACTTTAGCTTGGTTGTTAATAGATGCTGCCATAGACGTAGTGCTGTATAAAATAGTAGATAATATTAGTAGTTTCTTCATAGTTGTTAGTCCTTTAGTTGGTTTAAAAAGTGCCACCCGTTGTATTTTGGATGTGTGGCTCACCCGTACACGACTACAACCGCCGAACAGTCTTTCCCTGCCAGTCATGCCCTCAGTACCAACTAAGTCCAGACCTAAGTCCTCGGAGGGAATCGAACCCTCTTTTCCTTACCAAACGTCGCAACCTAGCAGGAATTGAACCTGCATTCCTGTTTACCTTTTCAGGTATTCCTAAATATCTTCATCAAGTTCCGGAAGCATCCCCATTGCTCTTTTGTAAAGATCGAGCATATATTCTTCTTCCTCAATCTCATCCGAACTCTTTTTCCGCAATTTGATAACTTCTTTTATTGCTTTAACACTGAATCCTGTAGCCTTTGCTTCTTGGAAGACAAGCTTTATGTTCTCACTCACATCGGATTTTTCTACTTCTAAGCGTTCAACACGTTCAATGAACTGTGTCAACTGTTCGGCAGGTAAGCCGTGTACATCAATTTTGGTCATAGTAGTTTCCTTTTATTATTAGATTTAAAAATGTGAGTGGCGGCAGGACTCTTGCGTATCAACTGAATAGATACTGACCTCACCTGCTTCGCACCACCCTACCTATTGCTAGGCATTCTTATAATTTGCTTAAAAACTTCTCAAGCCCTACAAGACCGTCTTGATCAAGTTCAGTTATCATTGAAGCACCAAGATCTGTAATTTTTTTCTTGATCTCGGTCTTCAATTTAGGATCTTTTTCAGCATATTCAGCAATCTTTTCTCTTGCGAAAACTTGAACTTGTTTGGCCGTTAAAGGTGGTCTCTCATCGAAATCAGCTTCCAATTCATCAACTTCTACTTCTGGTTCAGGAGTAGCTGGTACAGTTCTGTTTCTAGCAGGTTTCTCTTTTTCGACTGACTCTGGATCCTTTGAAACTTTTTTAGTTTCCGGTTCAACAACCTTGGTTTCTGTGACAGGATTAAAACTTGTTGCACCATTGGGTTCTGCGCCGAAAACTTGGGGGTTTGGTGCCAAGTTTTCAAGGGCAGCACCAACTCTCTCAAGATTAGCGTTAATTTTTTTCATTTCAGATTCTAAACTCATTTTAATTCCTTTTGTTTAATGTTAAAAATGCTGAATGCATTAAGTGGAAGTTCCTTTATAAAGTATAATTTATTATATGTAAAGTATAATTTTAAACTATTTTCAATTTTTTATAGTCTTTATCATAATCCATATGCGGATTAAAGAGATCTGTAATCATTCTAAAAGAAAATACTATTTGAGACGGGGCCTGATTATAATCAGTTATGTACATCACTTCAATAACAACATATCTACCTGTTAATTTATTTTGTTCCTTATTCCATTCTTCCAGTAAGATCCTATCGCCGATTCTAAAAGTTCTGTCTAAGGTGTATCTTATTTCGAAAGTTTTCTTACCTGCAGCAACCGGTTCAAAATATTCCGGCAATATTTTCAATTCGTAATCGTATTTCATTATTTACCCTTTTGTATATAGGTTGCAGGAAGTAAATTTCTTTAGGTTAGACTCCAGGGTATTCATACGAGTCAGTATAAGGCCAATATCCTCTTGATATTCTTTGTCTTTGTGCTTTAATTCTATCTTGTAGACGGCACACATATCCCAATATCGGTTCTTCTGTTTACTAAATTCTTTTTCTATTTACTATTGAACGGATTGCCAGCGGCGCTACCCCAAACCCAGAAGCAATCTTCCTTGTAACCTCTGCACAGCCTTCACACTCTTCTGGCTTCTTCTTCTCATCTAATACTCTGATTGCCACTTCTATTGCGCCCTCAGATATACCGTCCTTACCTATTTCCTCCGGATATTCTTTCATTAAGAAGTTGGCTAGTTCATCTATCTGTGATTCTAAGGATTGCTTTGGAAGTACCTCATCATGCATAATCTCTTTATTCGCCTGCATTGCCGTAGCAAATACCCTATCTATCACATCAGTAACATCATTCACCAACTCCTCAGAATTAAGTGTTGCTGTTATCTCATCTAGGAGAGCTAAACCTACATCAGCTTCTTTGCCGCGCATCTTTGTAATAGGGGCAGGACGCATACCACCTAGCGTATTGAATGGCTCATAGTTATCAGCATCAGCATAATACTCCAACGCCTCACGTATTTGTTTTAGCTTCTCAATCATTAGTCTTGCTCCTTCTTGGGTGGGGCGGGCAGAACCAAAGGGCGGTAATATTTAGGATGCCCCGTTACATGGTCTTTAGTACGCCAAGCTCTTAAAGAATGATATCCGTGATATATCTGCCAAAAATTCTCGAAGTGGTTAGGGGCATCGTCATCCCCCTCAAATAGTAACTCGTACCAAGTGCCGTCCGTTTTAGCCGTTTCTATCGGTTGCCACTCACTCTCTCTCAGCTTGGCGGATAGCTCTGCTATTAGGTCTGAATCTCCTGTGTTTATCCAATCCCCATTGGCACGCCTCTTATCCATAGCGGCTTTCACTTTATCAGCATCCTTTAGTATTTCTTCTGTGGTTCTAGGCATCGTCTGACTCCTTCTTGGGTGGGGCGGGTAGTGCGTCTAAATTGACACCAAAGCATCCTGGAGATAGCTTCTTGTGTCCTGCACCAGCCGCTCACACTCTCTCAGCTTGGCGGATAGTTCTGCTATTAGGGCGTCTTTAGCCTCGTACTCGCTCCTACTAGCAAGCTTATAGTATAGGCTAACACGGTGCTCATCCATCCAATCGCCGACCAACTTACCAGCCTTCATTATGTCAAGCGGTATTATCTTCATCGGTATAATATCCGTAAGCAATTCTTCTGTAGTTCTAGTCATCGTCTTTGTTCTCCTCTATAGATTCAGACCACTGGGTCGCCATTGCGTCGGCTATGCCTTGGTAGGTTTCCGCTCTGTCTCGCTTCCTGGTGCTGGAAGGGGTAAGTTTGTTTTGTCCACTATCTGTTTGATTACTCCAGCGAGGCTTGCCTTTTACAATGCGTGGTTTTATATAATTTTTTGGATTCGCTGTTAATTCAGGAAGTCTATTCAACCATAGGCACGTTTTTTTACTTGCGTCATGCCCGAATTCGTACGGTTGTATGTACTGCGGATTATGAAAAACGGGGTGAGCACCTAGAACGCCAACCGGATTTTCAAGGGCGCATCCTATTTTAGCTTTATTCATAACTGCTAACCAAAGATTTGCAGTATATTCTTGAGCTTGTCGCCTCCTATAATATAACTTCTTGCCTACTGCATAGTGCGCGTTTCCCGACACTGCTAGCGCCGTGCAATCGGGGTGTATTATAATTATATCCCAAGGTAGATAATCCAAAGCCTCCATGATATCCATTTGTAAATGCTGCCCTGCTTTCCTGGTAGGTAGCAAATCACATGAATAAACATTATGCCCCTTCTTAGCGAAAGCTTCTCTTACTACGCCAGATTCTTCAAAGCCGATTAATATATTTATTTTCTTCATAATCATCCCTTATTTATTAGTTAGCTGCTCTAGGTGGTTAAAGCTTGTTTGGCGCATCTACAGTACGAACAGACTTCTTTTGTCGCTCCATATGTGCATGTACCAATCCATTGCCCCATCATTGTCCATAGCAGCAATAGGAAAACCGCGTGTCGAGTCTATAAGTAGCACCGTCAACTTATCACCTTCACACGCTTCACACGCTTCATACTCGCCATCACGTACAATAGGATCTCCCTCAGTCGTAAAATAATCTGTCATTCTTCCTCCGTTTCTTTCATGGCTAATATCTGGTTGTAAAAATCATACCCTTCATAACTTCTTACCCGACTTCTAAAATGCTCTAAGCTAGGTAGGCATGTTGCACCAGGATTGTCTTTTAGGCAGTTATTATATAACCTATCTGCTTCCTCATAAGCCTCCTTGTTCGGATCCGGCAGCTCCTTTACGAACGCTTGAAGCATTGCTTTGGCTTGGTTCATAGCCAGATCACGTATGAATTGGCTTTCCTGATCCCACACACCGAGTATCCAAGCCTTAGCCATAACCTCGAGCATCCTGTCCTTGTTAATCTTATCCATCTAATCCTCCTTTAGTGCTACTGTTGCTAAAGACTGTAGTGCTCTTTGGTTAGCTCTGTAGATTTATATCGTTAGGACTAACATAACTAACTTTAACTGCCCCACCTTCTACCATTTGCCTCATTACAGTATCCAAATAAAATTGACTTACTGCTTCGTTTTTTGGGTCTATCTTCCTAGCTTGCTTCCATTCAGGCTTTATTACTCATAAACACACTCCGTATCACCGTCCTGGCAGAAATTGACCATACAGTTGCACCTCTCAGCCAGTTCCTTTGTGCTGACTCGCGTTAGAACCGGTAAGTCCTTGCAACAACCGGTCAACAGGATGCATATTAAAATTAAATGTTTCATTTCTTTTTCTCCTCACTTAATGGGTGGAAGAATGGCTTATTATTGCGTTGTATTATTTTATCAAACTGATCGAAGAATACTTTGGAATCATAACCATTGTTATATGCGCCACTTCTAACTTTTCCGTTATACAACCTATCGTCCACAATATATTCATCGTCACCTTTCTCCAAAACCCATTGCACAAATGTTTCATTGTCTTCATCGGTGTCTAGTATCAAATCCCCCACCTGTGGCTCAAAGATATGGTAGCTGTCTGGACTTACATCTCCTGAATTAAAGGTAAAAGCATCTATTATTTTTTGATAGTCACTCGTCAGTATATTAGGGTCTTCCCCATTATCAGGTTGATATCTAATGTTTTCTATAAGAATCTCGACCCCAAACTCCCTAGCCATATAAGCCGCAGCAAGTGGGTCTGTGTAAAATAATTTTTTCATCTGTTTTACCCCACCTGCTTATAAGGGTTATAAAGTTCTTGGGATCTACCAGGAATAATGTTCGCACCGGATCTACCTTCATAGATATCTGCAATATGGGATAATAACCCTTGCCTTATAGAGTCAGGTACATCGCTATGATGTTCACCATACCCGGTCACATAACTTATTTGAATTCTGTGGCCAATAATATAAGCATGGAATATAAGCTTATTCTTTCCAGCATTTAGATAATAGAGATCAGGAGTAATAAGTGTGGTGGATCCTGCATATCTTCCAGAAACATACACACTATCAATACGTTGCACCGGCCCCATCAGAAGTTTTACCGTACGTGGTGCATATGTGTGATAAGCCAATCTCCAAATTTGATCCATGATCGATGTCTTGAGATATGCTTCTGCAGACTCCCTTACGGCCTTAACAAGCTGCCAAACAAGATTATCATCACCTTTCTCCGTATCTGGAATTCTCAAATAGTTCTTCGTCTCAGTGAGAGTTAAAGGTTCTTCTGGTGAACTACGTACTCTTTCTAAGTCAGGCATTGTTTTTCTCCCTACTTGGTTAGTGTTTCTAACTGTCGTATCGCCTCTTTATGTGCAACTTTATAATCCTTGTGTCCAGCACGTAGTCCTGGACACTTCCCACTTCTGAACATATACGCCCCATCTACATATTTACACTCCAGTGTTTCAAGATCTTCAATGCGTTTTCCTTGGTCTGCTATAAGTTGAGCATGTTCATCCTCAAAATAATATGGATCATATTTATCATCACTGGCAACAGCATCGGCCACTTTCATAGCCCTTTCTTTAAGTGTTGGCATTTACTTCTTCTCCTTCTTAAAATAAACAGTCCCACCATGCTTCTCTACGAAAGCAGTAAACTCCTCCAGCGAACTACCGGCAAATAAAACACTTCTTGGTTTAATAACCCAGGACTCTGTCTTCAACCACGGAGTATGGAGAGCGTTTATATCCTGTACTGAGTAAGGACTGTTACGATAGTTCTCACGAGGGACTTCGAATGATCCTTCGAACATTACTGAGGTTATTTCCCAATCTTCACCGTCTCTATGGGGTTCATAAGGTTCACCGGCGTTATGCTCATATGGAGTATCATCCCAGTCATCACCCCATTGTTTGTCCAAAGGTTGGGTTGTGAACCAAGCCTTATTGTCGTCAATATAGCAAAGTTTTTCTGTCATTACTTCATCCTTCTGAAAATTAATTTAAACAATGTTCAAGATGTTGTCACATAGTTTACATTCTCGTTGTCCTGTGCCATAATCAAAAGTTGTTAAATCAAGGAAAGGTTCTCCGCATTTACATATGCTGTCCCCCTCTAGCAAGCGATATTCTAGGATATCGTACTCATCCATTTCTTCTTGACCCCACCACCACTCTAAGCAAGTTGAATCCACGTAAGGGCACAGCTCACCACCTTTATATTTTACATCTACAATAACTCCATGAGCTACAGGTATTGAGTCTCCATCATGCTTTATCCATCCTTGTTTATTTTCTATCATGTTTCCATCCTTTCCCTATTTAACAACCTCATCTTCTCTTCACCGGCACACGGTATGAATATCTGATCTACCTGGATGGAGACACTTTTACCGTCATAACTTTCTTTGACCACCACAACCTCTCTCACGATACCTCCTGGTACATTATCATATGTGACTACCTTTTCCCAATCAGACATTATTTTTACCCCTCTATACCAAGTTCTTTAAGTGTGTCTTTTGCTATCATCCTTTCACCATTGTCGTGGAGGATATAACATTTCAAAGCTTCCACGAGCTTTGCTTCTCGTTCAGTGAGCTCTTTAACTAAGCCCGCCAGAACAACTTGCTCCTCAAGATAAAAGTTATTATCCACACACCTCATGTGCTTATGTAATGCTGCCTCAACCCTTTGTTTTATATCTGACATAATCTTTCCTTTGTTATTGCGTTAAATGCCACAAATTACGTGATGATATGTCACAATTTTTAATACTCTTGAATTTGTGAGTCATCTTTAATGTGCTGACATTAGTTGTTCTATCACTCTTCCACACCTTCTCATCAACAACATATAAGTATCCCTGGTATATAGGATAATCACTTTCTAGTTCTCGCTCGTTAACTTCTGTCATAATTTAGTTATCCTTCCCAAGTTTGTCAAAAGCCTCTTTTATATCATCCTCATCAAGATGAAGTATATGTTTAAAAACCACCATCCCATCTTCCGCATAACACATATTAGTTTTTAAAGTTTTATACTCTCCAAAACAGTAGTTATATTCCGTGGTGATCCCCATATCAATTTTTCTACCCATAACCCCATTCTCCTTTTATGGTTTTAAAAAATTACTTTATAATATCGCCTGAATACTTTCTCCTTGGATGATGCGAAGGCTTTTCACCACCTTGTTTTTCCTCAAAGAATTCCATGCCTTAACTGTCAAGGCCACGCGACTACCTACGGATAGTTTATTAATCCCTTTTACACCAAGGTTGCTTATCAACTTTTCTCGCAATTGATAAATGACTGACTCAGCAGTGAGGCCAAGACCGGTAGATAACCCATGGAAAAAATTTGCTGCTAACACCTCGTCTTTCTGGCTAAATTTATAATATAAGGCGACCGCATACGAAGGTGAAATATAACCTCTAACCTTCGTAAACTCCGAGCAAACGATTTGGCAAGCATCAACTAATGCAGGGTTGGCTGTTACATAGTCCAAAACCTCTCTGTGTGACAACTCCCCATTTGTCTTAGATAAGTTATGGGCATCCTGTGACCACGCTTTATCAATGGCTACAATAGCAGTTACCGCCCCAGCCAGAGTATTGGTGTTCTTATAACCCTCAATAGCCAGGACATCACCGGAAATTCTCTTGCGTCCTGTGTCCATCGTTAAGAATGCGTCTGAAGGTAGTCCTTTGATAACCATGGAAGATATAGTTGTCTCGCTCTCAATGACCGCTTGTAGACGATGTTGACCATCTACAAGCTGACCCAAATTGTTAAATTTAATAGCATCACCGTTCAACTGCCAGCGACCATCTTTCATTTGTTTAACGTAACTTTTTAGTGCCCGCTTATTTATATTGCGATTGTTATCTATATTCAAACTTAAATAACAGGTCGCTACTTCGGGCGTAATTATCTCAACATTTGCAGTAGTCATTTCAATTCTCCTTTTTATGATTGTCCGTTAACATCCACTATGGTTTATCAACATCTCTTGACAACCAAAACTATATACTAGTGTTTCTCATTTGTAAAGTACAATTATCAAAATAAGTGATTTATTTTAAATAGTAGTAATTAAGGTTTACATATCATAATCCGTGTGATACCGTCAACACCTATTATATGCTGTAAACAAGGAGTAAATCATGAGTATAAGATTATTGAATTTAGAACAAATACGAAACGGACTCAGGGATAAGAGGTTACACTCAGTAGCTAAAGTCGTAGGTGTTACCTATCCCACATTGAAGAAACTGGTGGACGATCCTAAAGCTAACCCCACATATAATACATTGGTAGTGATCAGTGATTATATCATAAACACCAGTACCCTAAGAAGATAACCCATTTATATAGAGGTGAGTATGAAAAACTCCTATGCGAGGCAGTATCTAGCTGCCGGAAAGAAATTGATGACTCTAATTAAAGGTGGTGAGAAAGAAGGTGCACCTACCGAACTTAAGTGGACAGGGGAAGGTTTCAAACAATCAGATGAAGTTGTTTTGGATCATGAAGGGCCTTTGGGTTGGATCTTGGGTTCGGATGATTTCGTTATTGATGTCGATCCGAGGAACAATGGTGGTGAGTCATTTGAAAAGTTGTTGGGGGAATTCCCCGAACTTCAGGGGGAACTGACACCAACGGTAATGACCCCACGGGGAGGTTACCATATCTACTTGCGAATGCCTGAGGAGTATGTTGGGGATCGCTTCCGTAAAAATATGAACAAGGAATATCCAGGTATCGACTTTCTTACCAAAGGTGCTTACTGCATTATAAGCGGTAGTGAGAAATCTATGGGGAAATACACCTGGGCTGATGAAGATTTCGGTATGTTCGAACAGTCGGTAGAAGTTCCGGAAGCGATAATCGGATTAGTTAGATATAGTGGTAAAAGACGAAATCGGAATAGCAATGATTCGGAGATGGGTGACTTCGAAGGGAAGGTGGGTGGATCTGCTTCTGCACATTGGTCTGAGGAAGCCGTTCTGGAGATGCTCGGAAAGCTTGACCACAATATGCCCAATGAGGATTGGACTAGGGTCGGAATGGCTTTACAGGACTGGGATCCCATTAGGGGATTAGAGTTGTGGGAAGAATGGAGTCGTGGTGGTGATACTTATAAAGAAGGAGAAACTGGTCGGAGGTGGAAAAGTCTTGATATTGGTGATGGTGTCACGATGGGAACTATCTCTTATATGGCAAAAGATGCTGACTATGATGAAGTGACGATGAAGGTGTCGGTGTTGGTGAGCCGGATTTCGGTGGCCAGTGAGAAAGATTTGGAGTTTTCTGTTTTCCCCGATATTAAGAAACTAGGGTTGGATCGGTTAAATAAAGAGAAGTTGGTTAAGGCTATTCAGGATCGATATAAGGTGATATCAGGGGTTAGAATGCCAGTGTCAGGTATCAGACAGTCGATGTCGGGATATGATGCCAGTGGGGCTGTCTCAGGGTATTTCATTGAAGAAGGTGGTGATGCACCTGCATGGTGTAAGGATTGGTTATATATTAATAGTCACACAGGTTTCATGGATCTTAGAACGTTCAAATTACATAAGGCTGAATCGTTTAATAATAAGAATGGGAAATTTATCCCAGAAAATGAAACCGGGTCAAAACCATCTGCTTCAAAATATGTGGCAGATAAGGGGTTCCTCGATAATGTAGATAGTATGTGTTATCTACCAACACGGGAAGAAAAAATTTGCATGTTCAACGGTTCCAGAGTGTTGAACAGTTTCAATAGGGATTCGTTACCTGTGGTGGCTACGGTTTATAGCGAGAAGGGGTTGGAAGCTATAAAGATGTTGCAAGGGCATATTCGGATTATCTGCGGAAATGATCGGGATGCTTGCATACTTGAACAGTGGATAGCACACCAGGTTCAATTCCCAGGTCGGCAAATATTATGGGCTCCTGTGATACAGTCAATTCAAGGGGTGGGGAAGTCTGTCTTTGCAGAAGTGCTTCGGGCGGTTCTGGGTGATGTGAATGTCGGTACGGTTTCACCAACACAAATTACTTCAGATTTTAATGGTTGGGGAACAGGGGTGTGCGTGAACATCCTTGAGGAGTTCAGAGTTAAAGGACACAACCGATATGAGGCTGTAAACGCTCTAAAACCACTCATCACTGATAGGATCATCCAGATCAATGAAAAGGGTGTTAAACCATATATGACGCAGAACACTACTAATTACATGGGTCTTACGAATGAGAAGGATGCGATACCAATGGATATGGATGATCGGAGGTGGTGGGTTATCTTTGTGGCTATAAACTCCCTATCTGAGATGAGTGAGCTTGTAGGCGAAGATACTGCGGTTTATTTCCCACGGCTATTTAACGCTATCAGGACCCATGGAGACGAACTAAGGAAGTGGTTTCTTGAGTATGAGATCAGTGAGGAATTCCTGGCTACAAAACAAGCTCCTATGACCGATTCCAAGTTGGCTATGATTGCAGCAGAAGAGGTGAGTTTTGAGGGACTTTCTGAAACAAGAGAATTGATAAAAGAGGGACATAAGTATTACAATGAAGAATGTGTTTCATCGTCAGATTTGTTCGATCAATTAGCATTTAATTATCCTGAAGTAGAGGTGACGAACAGATCAAAAAATGCCATTTTGAAGAAGTTGGGTTACATGCCGGTGTCTACTCCAGTCAAGATTGGTAAGAAAGCTCGAAGAATTTGGACGAAGAAGAAAATGACAAATGACATGATTCGTCTCGAATTCTCTGAAGAGGTAACAGGTGATGACGATCTATAGGGCAAAGTTACAAACAAATTCACCGACCTGTAACCTCGTTTTTGTACTTTAAGTTATTGTTTTTACTTACTTATTTATTTATTAGGTTACAAGGTTACAAGTTACAATAAATAAATAGATATAAAGGAATATATAAAAGTATATAAATATAATAATAAATATATTTAGTTTATATAGCTGGGGGGTTTTTTGTTGTAACCTTGTAACCTGTAACCTGAGAGGCATAAAAACGATATAAACCAGTGGGTTAAGTGGGTTACAACAAATTTTGACGAAATTTTAACAGATTAAAAAACAATTATAAAACAATATGTTAATGAGGTTATAAGTGGTGATATCCTATAAATGTACTATTTTGGGGGCGGGGTGCTGTGGAAAACGAGTGGGGTAGTGAAATCGAACGTGAAGTTAAACGTAGGATTAATGTGTCAGTGTGGGCGTATGCTTATGAGGTGGAAAATGATAGTTTAGTTAGTGATGAAATGTTTGATTCTGAGTGCTTAAAAATTACTTTAGGAATTGATACCGGTAATAAAAAAATGGATAGGTTTTTTCGGAAAGAATTTACACCGGACACAGGCTTGTGGATTCATAAACATCCTCAGCTTGAAAGGATCGAAGAATTGTATGTGGAGTATCACCAGTTGTAGAAATAAAAATTACTTTGGAATTTCCAGAAAATTACTTTGAAAAATTACTTTGTATTTTGGAGAAAAATTACTTTTGAAATTACTTTAGGATTTTCAGAATAATCAAGTGAGATTTCAGGGAAGAAATCAGATCTAACTTTCAGTTTAAGGGGTCAAACTTACACCGTGAGCAGTGGAATGACATTTTAGATACCTAGACCTACCTCCATACCTATTTCATTCTGTACGAGGCTTAAATTTAGATTTAAAGATTTAGAGATTATTCAGAAATATCTATTTTTTGAGTGATTAGGATTTGTTGTGTCACCGTGGATTTTCAAAGAAATGGATTTTTGCCGACGATGAGCTTTTTGCGGTGAGGAAAATTTTTGCCGACAACGAGCTTTTTGCGGTGAGGAAAATTTTTGCCGACAACGAGGGTTTACCTACAGAGCCATGTTGCGTCCACGGCGAAGCATCACCATAGTGATGTATTTACCACATGACAAAAATATCACATGTTGCATATTTACCACATGACAAAAATATCACTGTTGTATATTCAACATATGGTAAAAATGTCACTGTTGTATATTCAACATATGGTAAAAATGTCACGCTGTTATGTGTGTTGTAAAAATATCACGCTGTTAGGTATACACGTAGCAACCTCCTGTTAAAATATCGTTATCCTATAAATAGCATATTTTTACACTTTTTTCAACTTTTTAATTAAAATATAGTTGACAGGGTGTAAATTGTACTATACATTTAATGCAGGGGGTAATTAAGCCCTTATAAACAAAGGGTTTTCAAAATGAGACAATTCAACACAAGTATTATTATTCCAGTTATGAAATTAACAGGTTTTAGGTTTTCAAAGTCTTTTCGTAGGGGTGATACATTGGCGCATAGGGTAGTTTATAGGATGATAAGCACCGTAGAGGCGAATATAAAAGCGGATAGGAAAAGCAAAGTTATTTTCCCCCTATTAATAGTAATTGCATTATTTACATTAGGTTCCGCAGTAGGTGAAACGCCTGTTGAGAATTGCACCGCTGATTATTGTATTTCAGAAGGTGAAACAATTGAACAATTAGGACTTTAAACAACATTTATATAAGGAGTTTTTAAGATGCAGATTATAGAAACAAAAGGTTATGACTTTACCGAATTAAATAAAGAAGCAAAACAAAAAGCTATCGAGTGGTATCGGGAAAATAATATAGATGATAGTTGGGAATGGGGCACTATTGAGGAGTGCAAAGAAGTAGGGGATTTTATAGGAATTGATATAGAAAGGTTGCTATTTACAGGTTTTAGCAGTCAAGGGGATGGTGCTTGTTTTGAGGGTTCGTATAGTTATAAACCAGGGAGTCTTAAGACTATAAAAGAATATGCGCCACTTGATAAAGAATTGCAGAAAATAGCAAGACATTTACAATTGATACAATCAACAAATTTTTATCAATTAACAGGGGTAATAAAACATAGTGGGCGTTACTACCATGATAAATGTACAGATATATTTATTGAGCGTTCGGACGGAAAAGAAATAAGCGGATTTATACAAACTGAATATGCTTTAATTGGTGCGTTGCGTGAATTTATGCAGTGGACATATAAACAATTAAATAATGAATGGGATCATTTAACCAGTGACGAAAGTGCAACCGAATTTTTAACGGATAACGATCATTATTTATTTACTGATAAAGGCGAATTTATACAGATTAGTTAAATTAAATTTGACAAGTTGTAAACTGTACTATACATTTAATACAAGAGATAAATAATCTCTATAAACCATAAAAAGGAGTTTTTAAAATGAAAAAAGTATTTCCAAGCGGCGAACAAACAATACATGTATGGGCGCAACAATCACAATCTGAAGGTAGATGTAGCAACGTATTTTTTGAAAATACAAAGGTGTTATATAGTTATGGTTATCATTTTCCACTTGCGGTTTTTCTAGATGATAAAACGGTTTTAATAAATCAAAGTAATTACAGCGTTACAACTTCAAAACAACAAAGTTATGTCCGGGGTGCTACAAGTCATAAGAAAAGGTTATATGTAACAACTGATATAATTAAACTTATTATATATTTTCAAGAGCATGGTTTAAAAAAGATTTTTAAAAAAGATTTGGTAAAGCTTGTAAGTGAAAAAGTTAATGGTGTTGTAAAAGTGCAAGCACGTACAGCCGCAAAAAGACGTAAAAAAGAATTGATCAAAACAGACATTGGAGAAGCTGAAACAATATTTAATGAATACAATAAATTGTTGCAGTTTTTCGGGTTCAAAATGCCAGTTGCAACGGTTCGTTTGGTTGATAATTTAGTAAATAATCATGTGGAAGTTGTGGCAAAATTTGCAAAGCTTCATAAATTAGAAGTTGCGAAAAAAGAACGTGTAAGGAAGCAACACGAAAAAGAAAATCTAATAAAAGCAGCGGCGGCAATTGAGCGTTGGAAGTGTGGCTGTAATATGGACTATAACGAAATTAATACATTGCGAAATATCAGAACTGTTTATATGCGTCCTGATGGTGATCGTATGAAAACAACACACGGTGCACAATTCCCAAAAGACCACGCAATAAAAGCTTTTCAATTTATTGTTGATTGTGTCGAAAATAAAGCAGAATGGAAAACAAACGGACATACTATCAATTTGGGGCATTTTCATATTGATAAAATCGATAGTAAAGGGAATGTAACGGCAGGTTGTCATTATGTTGAATTTGCCGAAATTGAACGCAATGCAAAAATGCTAGGTTTAATTGAGCCGGATTTGACAAACGGGCGTTATAACTAATTTTTAATCAACTTAACAGAAAGGTATTTTAATTATGTATGAAGTTCAACAATTAATAAATCAAGAATGGGTTAACAATTGGAAAAGTTTTGATGATATGGAAGGGGAAAAACCTCAAACTTTTGATACAGTGGAAGAAGCCCAGGAAGGACTTGACGAATTTTTTAACAATATCCACACAGAAATATTAAACGGTGAAAGGGATTGTGATGATAACTACTACCGTGACGATTTTATGATTGTCGAAATAGAAGATTTTGTTGCAGTAGCAGCGTAATTAATATTGAAATTACTTTATAATTCAATTTTATAGGGTAATTCAATTGTAATAAAACCAATACCTTAAAACATTGAAAATTAGAACTTTCAATTTAATACACGACTCGAAAAGTTATAAAACCAATTTACATTTTGTAAATGGTAAATTATATGTGACACTTAAAAAAGGAGATTTTTCCATATGACAGCACACTATTTATTAAAAAAAGAGGGTAAAACAGACAATTCGTTCGCCATTATCCTAAAACGTAACAGAAAAGAAGAAACGCTGAATGCTATCAGAATTGCAATAAATGAAGAATTCGGTTGTTATTGTAAACCGGGCGTTATTGATCTTGAAAGGGTGAATCACAACAACCACCAGGTACTACATGCTACAGCACCACATAAAGGTGATTCTATGGAGCTTAATATAGCCATATCCACAGCACCCCTATACTAAGCACCCCCTCTATACACACCCCCTCTATACAGCACCTCCTATATGGGGGTGTTTCTTTATGTGCCCTATATAACACGTCATGTTGTATACACACCACACCACACCACACCACACCACACCACACCACACCACACCACACCACACCACACCACACCACACCACACCCCTCACATAGGCGATACTATATGGTGACATTACTATATAGTACCCCCTGCATAGACACACCCCCTTATATAAGCAATACTCCTGGTGATATTACTATATAGCCACATGATGCAGCTACAGCATGGGCGATACCTGCTTGTGCTGTACAGTGTGGGCGTATGGTGTGTATTACTTTACTCTGTATTGTTGTCACATTACTGTATTACTATTACTATTGTTGTATACGTGTCACCATGCGGTAATCATGCAACAGTGGCCTATGTGCAACAGTGATCCATATGCCATATGGTAATAATGCAACAGTGGTAATAATGGCACTGTAACAAGAGCATGTCTAAAGATTTGGAGCAACGTTATTGTTACAGTGAGCCTCGCCCTTAGGACTTGTGATATTTTTCCCAAAATGAATAGGTGTAACGTTTTAACGACATAAGGATATAACCTGAATTTCCACACAGGTGAATTTCCACACAGGTGAATTTCCACACAGGTGAATTTCCACACAGGTGAATTTCCACACAGGTGAATTTCCACACAGGTGAATTTCCACACAGGTGAATCTTCACACCGATTTCCACACTTCTAATTTTTTTTTTTCACTTCTAATTTTTTTCCTTCTAATTTTTTTTTCAGCAAAATTTCAACCCCAAAAACCTCACAACTAAATTATGATTTACATCCAACCTATTTTTGTGTAATATTAGTATATGACAGATCATGTTTACAATAATGGTGTTCCGCGTAAGAAAAGGGTTTATCCTCTAAAATTCCCCACACCTAAGTCTCTGGCTAAGGTTATTAACCAATATTTCTACCTGTGCCCCAAGAGTGAGATTACCCAATCCGGTTTATGTTTGCATATTAATTTGGGGAAAGATGCGCTTAATAGATATCTCGTTAAAGAAGGTTATGAAGAAATTGTTATGATGGCCAAGTTGAGAATTGAGAATGCCTACGAGACATCGCTCCGTGAAAAAGGTGGTGCTGGGAATATCTTTGCGCTAAAAAACTTCGGCTGGCATGACAGGCAAGAACACGAACATTCCGGGAGTACCACTAACCCACTTATTACGAAAATTCTTCGAGAAGTGGTTAATGTGAAGCAAATAGAACATATACCTATTGTTAGTGTTGAAGAAATAGCCGGTAATCCGGATGATGATCTCACTGTGGATTCAGGTCTCCCATCTGTCCTTGATGATTTGGCGGATAAGTATGATGATTTCCTACAATAGATAATCCGACAGGTGAGGTTTAATGACTCAGATAAGTATTAAGACACCTGAGTGGTCATTACCGCTTTTAGAAAATAAGAGGTATAAGGGTGCTCACGGAGGACGTGGATCCGGGAAATCACATTTCTTTGCTGAATTGGCGGTTGAGAAATGTGTGATGGATCCGAACACATCGATAGTATGTATTCGTGAGATCCAGAGGTCATTGAAGTTTTCTGCGAAAAAATTAATCGAGAATAAGATAAAAGCCCTTGGTGTATCCCATTTGTTCAACATCACGCAGATTGAGATCCGATGTAGAGAAGGTGATGGGATGATAATATTCCAGGGTATGCAGGATCATACCGCAGATAGTATCAAGTCACTTGAAGGTTTTGATATAGCCTGGGTTGAAGAGGCCCAGGGTTTGTCGATTCGTTCACTTAAACTCCTACGTCCGACAATTCGTGCTGAAGGTTCCGAGCTGTGGTTTTCATGGAACCCTGATCAGCCGACTGATGCAGTAGATAGTTTTTTGCGTGGGAAGAATGCTCCGACCAATGCGGCAATAGTTCAGGTTAATTACGATAGTAATCCATTTCTGCCTAATACGCTTCGTGAGGAGATGGAAGGTGACAAAACAAGAGATCCTGACGGATTCTCTCATGTGTGGGATGGAGGTTATAATACGAGGTCTGATTCCAAGATATTCAACGGTAAATGGACAATTGATGAGTTCGAACCAAGAACTAGCTGGGGTAGACCTTATTTTGGTGCCGACTGGGGGTTTTCTCAGGATCCGACAGTATTGATGAAGAGTTGGGTGTACGAGAACACGCTCTACATCGAGGAGGAAGCTTGGGGTATTGGTGTTGATATTGAGGATACTCCGGCACTGTTTGATGAGATTGAACACAGCCGCAAATATATGATTCGTGCAGATTGTGCGAGACCTGAAACCATAAACCATGTTAAAAATAAAGGATTCCAGATTAAGGGTACTGCCAAGTGGAAAGGTAATGTTGAGGATGGGATAACGTTCCTTAGGAGTTTTGATAGAATCGTTATTCATCCCCGTTGTAAGCATATGATAGATGAGGCAAGGCTTTACTCGTATAAGATTTGTAAAATGACAGGAGACATACTTCCTGATATAATCGATAAGAATAACCATTGTTGGGATGCTATGCGCTACGGTCTCGACCCATTAGTAAGAGCGAAAAAAGAATATAATATAAGGGTATTATGACATGTTTAATTTCCTGAAGAAAAAGACACAACCGGCATTAACCGATAAAAAATCCATTTCCACCCATCAAGCTTTCAGTAGTTATATAGGAGGAGGTTTGGACAATTCGAAATTATTGTCAGCCAGGAAAGCATTGTTTTATTATGATCTCGTGGCACCGGTAGCAACTGCCATTGATATTGTCAATGATGAGTTCAAGACTTTAACATTGGCTGTGGAGCATAGTGATGGTACGAAAACTCTGAACGATCCCATCTTAACGTTCTTGAAACACCCTAATGATGATATGGTGCAGATAGATTTCCTTGAGAATAAAGGGATGTTTTACCTAGCAACCAATGAGGTGTATTTTATCGCTACCGGCACCAGCAATCGTCCTCCGGCAGAGCTGTTTATTGCGTCACCTGAAGAGATCGATGTTAAAACAGACAGCCATGGTGTTATTAATAAGTTTATACTCAGGAGAGACTCCCGTGTGGCAGAAACATTTTTCCGGGCAGATAATGAGTATAGGTTCTTCAATAAGGATAAGACTGCTGAGATTTGGCAGGTTAAAGGTTTCAATACCAAGAAAACCCAACGAGGTAGAAGTAAGTTAAGTTCTGCTGTTTACGAGATCGAGCAGTACTTGCAAGCGTCCATACACAATCTCGGTTTGTTAGAGAATGGTGTGCGTTCCACCGGTGCATTTACGTCAGAGGAACCTTTGACTGATGAACAGTTCAACAGGCTTAAACAGCAGATAATAGAGTCACAGGCTGGTAGTGAGAATGCCGGTAAGTCGATAATCCTTGAAGGTGGTATGGGTTACACTGAGATGAGCATGACTCCGAAGGATATGGACTTCGAGAAGCTTAAGAAGAGCACTACCGAGGCGATCTTTAAACGTTATAAGATACCATTGGCACTTGTTTCTACAGATCAGATGGCTGAGTCTACTATGGAGACATCTGCACTCATATTGTATGATAATGTCATATTACCATTGGCCGATAGGTTGCTTGCGGAACTGACTCGCTTCTTGGCACCACGGTTTAATTTACCTGATACTGATAAGATCGTTCCGTTTAAGGAGGATATTAGTGCTCTACAGATAAGGCGTATCAAGGAGATTAAGAATAAGAAGGAGATTGGTGTATTTACCACAGATGAGATCCGTATAGCCATGGGCGCAGAACCATTACCTGACAAAAAAGGTGAGGTGCTTTATATCCCTAGAAACATGGTTAAGATAGGGGAGGAGACCTCTGGTACCGGTACAGGTGTGCAAGGTTCAGATAATCGTCAGAAGCCAGGTGATGAGGATATGGAGTCCGATACACCTACTGATAATGAACGAGTAAAAACCACCCGTGAGAACTTTGTATCCATTCTCAAGAACCAGGTGGATATTAAAGGGGTCAGAACTTATACTGACGAAGAGATTGAAGAACTTGCCGATAAGGAAGAACTATAATGACCTCAAAGGCTGTAGCGAAGCAATTAGCGATGAAGCTTAAGTTGGAGGATCGGCTTAAACCGAAGTTGCGGAAATTTTTTAGGCAAATGGGTCATGATGTTAAAATCGTCATGACCGTCACTAATCGTGTGCCGAGTCTGGATAGTTTCGATGCAGAGCTTATAACTATTCTCCGAGAACATTATAGGTTGGTTGCCGAAGCGTTCAAAGAGATACCGAAACAGAGTATTAAGTCATCAATTACTATAAATGAGAAGAAACAACATTTCGAGGAGATACCTGGGGGATCTGATAGTTCCGACAATACGGCCTTTCTTGCTGCTGCCGTTTTATTGCTATCTGATGCCATTGACAAGTCTGACGAGGAGATTGTCGAGTTCATCATAAGTCATAGTGTACAACAATCTGGGTTTATTTTAAGAACCACACAGAAGGAGTTACAGGCAATAACTGCAAGAGTCATTGCTAATGCCATCGCACAAGGTGAGGACTTAACGTTAAAAGAGATAGCTGCCAGAGTAGAGAAAGAATTCAATGCTAGTTCTGCAGGTCGTATCGACACCATTGCTGCAACGGAAACACAAGGACCGTCGGAAACAACAAAATTAATAATAGCAACAGTTTTGGCTGCAACAGTTATAGATGTGTTGGGTCCTGACGGTGGGCCGGTACCAGGAACAGTTATAAAAACATGGAATACCATAATAGACTCAGTTACACGGCCAGCGCATATAAGAGCTAATGGGCAGACTATAAGGAACAATACAGCATTCGTTGTTGGAGGGGAAAGATTACCTGCACCGGGTAATTCTTCATTAGGTGCATCACTTAAGAATGTTATTAATTGTCGCTGTACTGCGACATATAGTGTGGTTGGCGGTGACGCATTACCTGTAAACATAACTCTACAGTAATACTTCCAAAACTATGATATTATGGAAGTATGAAAATAAATATTTATTTTGGTTACGAAATAAGTTATCATTAACATTCATTATGAGGAATATATGGAAAATCTCGCTTTTAAAAACACATTATGCAAACTTGAAATCAAGGAGTTGCAAGATGATGATGCCTTTGTTCACATTGAGGGCCTGGCTTCTACTTTTGGTAATCTTGACAGAGACAATGATATAATTGCTAAAGGTGCGTTTAAAAATACACTCACAGTACGTATGCCAAAATTACTCAATCAACATCGTATGGATCAGCCTATCGGTGTTATTGACCAAGCATTCGAGGCTGAGGAAGGTTTACGCATCAAAGCACGTATGCCAAAAGACAATAGTATGGTCAAAGATATGTTACCGCTATTGAAGATGGGTGCATTGGGAGATTTTTCTATTGGTTTTAATGTCCTGGAATCAGATACATCGCCAGATGGTGTTAGGACTATAAAAGAAGTGGATCTGTGGGAGATATCGATCGTCACTATCCCGGCTAATCCGGAAGCTAAGATAACGGGTATTAAAAAGCTTGAAGGAGAGAAAGAAGAAACAAAAGATATGGATGATAAGATAGTTGATGCTATAAAAGCTGAATCCATATCTACAAAACGTGAATTTGAACAGATGTTGAAAGATACAGGTCTGTTTACGAAGAAAGCAGTGATTACACTTGCTTCACGTTTCAAAGAATTTACTGCACAAGGGGATCTTGATGCGGAAAAGAAGACGCAGAGGGATTCTGTTGATGAAGAGAAATTGCTAATAGAGGCAATGGATAAACTTAAAAAATCATTAACATAAAGGATATTAAAATGGCTAAAGATAAAGAAGCTGCATTTGATGTGGTAAAAAGCATTGAAGAAATTCGTGAACTTGCCGAAGGTAAGAATAGCGAAACTGCTGAAGTAAAAGAAAGGCTTGATAAGTTGGAAAAACTTGCAGGTGATAAATTTGCTGAAGCAAAAGAAGCTGAAACTGTTGCAACTGCTGAAGCTAAGAAACAAGCTTCTATTGTTGAAGGTATTAAGAAAGATTATGATGACTTGTACAAAAAAGCTAATCGTTTGGGCGCAGGTGCAGAAGATGCTTTTACACAAAGTGCATATCATAAAGAACTTTCCAACTACATTCGCAAAGGTGTTCTTCCCGGTTCTGAATCAATGGAAGAAATTGCCCAACTTTATGTTGAGAAAGCAATGGATACCAGTGATGAACGTGCTACTGAGAACGCTAAGTTCAACATGCTTGATGAACAAGGTGATGTGTCAGGTAAAGGTTTTTACCTTATGAACGATCTTAAGACTATGCGTGTGGGCAACAACCCGGACGGTGGTTATTTGACAACTATTGATCGTAGAACTGACGTTACTGTTGATCGTACTTTCGAAACTTCTGCCATACGTTCTGTTGCTAACATTATTACTACCGGTAATAGCGAAGTTGAGATTCCTATCGATGATAACGAATCAACTTCGGGCGGCTGGGTAGGTGAAGAAGGCACTATATCCAATACTGCACAGGCACAAGTTGGTCTATTGAAGATTGCTGTACATGAGCAATTCGCTCAACCACTGGCAACTCAAAAAATGCTTGACGATTCGTTCTTGAATATAGAGCAATGGTTAGCAGATAAGACTGATGATATCTTGACTCGTACTGAGAACACAGCTTTCGTAACAGGTAACGGTTCTATGAAGCCTAAAGGTTTCATGGCTTATGATGCTTGGACTACTGACGGAACATATGAGCGTGGTAAGATTGAACAGATAGAGTCCGGAACTTCTGCTGTTGTTAAAGCAGATGGTCTTATTTCTCTACAGAATGCTCTTATCGAAACTTATCAGGCCAATGCTGTTTTCTTGATGAAACGTGCAACATTTGGTGCGGTAGCTAAGTTGAAGAACGGTAATGGTGATTATCTGCTTAACAGTATGATGCTTCCACAGGGTGCAACTACTACTTTATTGGGCAGACCTATCCTCTTTGCTGATGACATGGCTGTAATTGCTGCTGATTCATTGTCAATTGCTTATGGTGACTTTGGTAAAGGTTATGCTATCGTTGATAGAATGGGTATACGCGTTCTTCGTGATCCGTTTACTTCTAAACCTTACATCAAATTCTACACAACTAAGCGTGTAGGTGGTGCTGTAACAAACTACGAAGCTATCAAGATTCAAAAACTTGCTGCTTAATTAAGATAGGGGTCGGGGGTAATTAGAGCCTCCTTCCCCACCCAACTAACGCATAAATAAAAGGAAAAT